>CXWL01121040.1_pt1 | contig 11050 bp, 9 predicted proteins | sample 590931 | NCBI WGS metagenome assembly CXWL01 (sample SAMEA3498368, study PRJEB10139) | groundwater metagenome | biome: water well; material: biofilm material | place: Germany | collected 2015-04-27 | reverse complement strand
GAAGCTCAGGAACGGCGCCATCCAGCGCAGCATGGCTTGCGAGATGTGCCAGAGCGCCGTCTGCGCGCTGCGGCGCGCGAGCGAGCCGGGTGCGCTCGTGTAGAGGCGGTCTTTCAAGATGTCGAGGTAGAAGCCGCCCAGGTCTTCCGAGCAGTAGATCTGCAGCTTGGACACCACCGGGTGGAACTCGTACACCTTGTAGTGCGCAAGGATCTCGGCCTGGAACTGAGAGGCGCGCGCGAGCGCATAGCGGTCGATCTCGAACAGCTGGTCGAGCGGCACCGCATCCTTCTGGATGTCGAAGTCGCTGGTGTTGGCCANNTCGATGCCGTTCTTGAGCGACTTGCTCATCTTGATGCCCTTGGCATCGACCGTGAAACCGTGCGTGAGCAGGCCGCGGTAAGGCGCGCGGTCTTCCAGCGCGCAGGCGATCAGCAGCGACGAGTGGAACCAGCCGCGATGCTGGTCATGGCCTTCGAGGTACAGGTCGGCCTCGGGCCCCGTTTCGTGATGAACGTTCGGGTGCGTGCCGCGCAGCACGTGATAGAAGGTCGAGCCCGAGTCGAACCACACCTCCAGGATGTCGGTGCTCTTGGTGTAGCTCGGCGCGTCTTCGGCGCCCAGGATCTCTTCGGTCGTCACGCGGCTCCAGGCCTCGATGCCGCCCTTCTCGACGATGTCGGCGGCCTGGTCGAGGATTTCCATGGTGCGCGGATGCAGCTCGCCCGAATCCTTGTGCAGGAAGAACGGGATCGGCACGCCCCAGCTGCGCTGACGGCTGATGCACCAGTCGGGCCGGCCGGCGATCATGTCGTGCAGACGCGCCTTGCCGTTCTCGGGATAGAAGCTGGTTTGCTCGATCGCGTCGAGCGCGGTCTGGCGCAGCGTCTTGGGCGCCTTGTCCTTGGTGAACACGCCTTCGCCCTCGTCCATCCGCACGAACCACTGCGCGGCCGCGCGGTAGATCACCGGCGTCTTGTGGCGCCAGCAATGCGGGTAGCTGTGGGTGATGGTCTCGGTCGTCAGCAGGCGATTGGCATCGCGCAGCGCGGCGATGATCACCGGCACGGCCTTCCAGATGTTCTGGCCGCCGAAGAGCGGGAAGTCGGGCGCGTAGCTGCCGTTGCCCTGCACCGGGTTCAGGATGTCGTCGTACGCCACACCGTGGGCGACGCAGGAGTTGAAGTCGTCCACGCCGTAAGCGGGCGAAGAATGCACGAGACCGGTGCCGTCGGTGGCGGTGGCGTAGTCGGCCAGGTACACGGGCGACAGGCGCTTGTAGCCAGCATCGACGTCGTACAGCGGATGCTCGAACTCCAGGCCGCCGAGCGCCTCGCCCTTGACCGTGGCCAGCACCTTGCCGTCGAGCGCGTAGCGCGTCATGCACATCTCGACCAGCGAGTTGGCCAGGATCAGCAAGCCGCGCTCGGTGTCGACCAGCGAGTACTCGATCTCGGGGTTGAGGTTGATCGCCTGGTTGGCGGGGATCGTCCACGCGGTGGTGGTCCAGATCACCGCGAAGATGTCGCCGAGGATCGTGTGGTCGGTGCCGAAGGCCTTGAGCACCTTCTCGCGCTCGTGCGCCTTGAAGGCCACGTCGATGGTCTGGCTCTTCTTGTCGGCGTATTCGATTTCGAATTCGGCCAGCGACGAGCCGCAGTCGAAGCACCAGTACACGGGCTTGAGGCCCCGGTAGACGAAGCCGCGCTCGATCACGCGCTTGAACGCGCGCAGCTCGCCGGCTTCGTTGGCGAAGTCCATGGTCTTGTAGGGATGGTCCCATTCGCCCAGCACGCCCAGGCGCTGGAAGTCGAGCATCTGCTGCGCGATCTGCTCGGTGGCGTAGGCGCGGCTCTTGGCCTGCATCTCGTCGCGGCTCAGGTTGCGGCCGAACTGCTTTTCGATGGCGTTCTCGATCGGCAGGCCGTGGCAGTCCCAGCCGGGCACGTAGAGCGCGTCGAAGCCTTCGAGCTGGCGCGCCTTGGTGATCATGTCCTTCAGGATCTTGTTCACCGCGTGGCCCATGTGGATCTGGCCGTTGGCGTACGGCGGGCCGTCGTGCAGGATGAACTTGGGCGCGCCGTGGCGGGCGTCGCGCAGGCGGTGGTAGCGGCCTTCGTCGTTCCATTCCTTCACCCAGCCCGGCTCGCGCTTGGGCAGGTCGCCGCGCATCGGGAAGGGGGTGTCGGGCAGGTTCAGCGTGGAACGGTANNGTGCGAAACAGAGGGGCTTCGACAGGCTCAGCCCGAACTGCATTGAGCGGTCGGTGCGGAAGATATAGCCGTTCGCCCTGAGCTTGTCGAAGGGCGGCAGCACGGGGCGTGCAGGGCTAAATTCGGTCGCGCGTGGTCTGGCGGTGGGTTTCGGCGTGGGTCGATGCAAAGAACGCACGTGCGTCGCGCCCATCCTTGGCGATGCCCGCAGTCAGGGCCTCGAGGCTGGTGTAGCGCAATTCGTCGTGCAGTTTGTGCAGGAGTTCCACGCGGACGATTTTACCGTAGGCCCCTTCGGACCCCAGATGCGAGGGCCACTCCAGGCAGTGCGTCTCCAGCAGCACCCGGCCGCCGTTGACGTCGTTGGCGTCCAGCGAGGGGCGCACGCCGAGGTTGGCCACACCAGGCAGCGGCTTGTCGGCCAGGCCGTGCACCAGCACCGCGAAGATGCCGCTCGCAGCCGGCTTCCAGTGCTTGAAGCGCAGGTTGAGGGTGCGAAAGCCGTCGTCCTGGCCCGGCGCCGAGGCGCCCAGCGCACGGCCGAGCTTGCGGCCGTGGACCACGTGGCCCGAGATTGTGTAGGGCCGGCCGAGCAGCGTCTGGGCATCGGCCATGCGGCCTTCGGCCAGCGCCTCGCGCACCGCGGAGCTCGAAACCCGCAGGCCGTGCACCTCGTAGCTGTTCATGCGCGCCACGTCGAAGCCGCGCGCATCGCCGGCCGAATCCAGCATCGCGTAGTCGCCGGCCCGCTTGGCGCCGAAGCGGAAGTCGTCGCCCACCAGCACATAGCGCGCGCGCAGGCCGTCGACCAGCACGTTCTGGATGAATTCCTCGGGCGATTGGGAGGCGAGCCGGCCGTCGAAGGGCAGCACGATGGTCTGTGCGACACCGCAGGCCGCGAGTTCGCTCAACTTGTCGCGCAGGGTGCCGATGCGGGCGGGCGCGAGGTCGGGTTTCTTGGTCAGGGCGGCGAAATAGTCGCGCGGGTGCGGCTCGAAGGTCAGCACGCAGCTGGGCAAGCCGCGCTGGCGGGATTCGGTCTGCAACAGCGCGAGCATGGCCTGGTGGCCACGGTGCACGCCGTCGAAATTTCCAATGGTGAGGGCGCAGGCAGGGGCTACGCCTGGGTGCCGGAAGCCGCGAAAAACCTGCATCGGTGAGTATCTTTTTGATAGCGCCTTTCGCCCGCCAATTGGGCGAATCAGGCCGATTTGTCACAAAGCCGGTATATTGTGACGCAGTGCGTTGCCTGGCGTGGGTCTCCGATGCGCTCCGTGTCCCTGGTCTTTCCGTGTTCTCTCACTTTCTTGAGGAGGCGTGTGTGAAGGTCTTGAAGCTGTCGGCCCAAGGGCTGCCCCAGTCATGGATATCGCTCGAACAGGCGGTGATTCACTACGCGGCGGACGAAGTTCGCTGGGAAGTGGGCGCGCAGGTGGCGGTGTTTCGCGGCGGGCACAACGCTGTCACGGGCGAGCAGTCGCAGATTGCGATCAACAGCATCATCGGCACCAAGGGCGTGCCGCGCATCAATCCCTTCACCCAGCGGCCGGGCCTCACCAACAGCAAGCTGTTCTCGCGGGACCGCAATGTCTGCGCTTATTGCGGCGGCCATTTCCACGAAGACGAGCTCACGCGCGAGCACATCATTCCGTTTGCCCAGAAGGGCATCGACACCTGGATGAACGTGGTCACGGCCTGCAAGCCGTGCAACCACCGCAAGAGCAGCCGCACGCCCGAGCAGGCGAACATGCCNNCGCATCCTGGCGGACCAGATGGAATTCCTGATGGCGCACCTGCCGCAAAGCTCTCGGCTGCACGACACCTAGCTTCTTTTCAGCGCTTCCAATCCGGCGGGCGCTTTTCGATGAAGGCCTGAACGCCTTCGAGCGCGCTCTCGTCCATCATGTTGCAGGCCATGGTCTGGCTGGCATCGGCCAGCGCGGCTTCGATGCCGGTCTCCAACTGGCGGTAGAACAGGGCCTTGCCGAGCGCCAGCGCCTTGCGGGGCTTGGCGACGATGCTGGCCACCAGTGCTTCGACCGCGCCATCGAGTTCGGTCGGCGCAGCCACCCGATTGACCAACCCCTTCTCCCGTGCTTCCTGCGCACTGATGAATTCGCCCGTCACCAGCATCTCGAACGCTTCCTTGCGGCCTAGATTGCGCGACAGCGTGACGCTCGGCGTGGCGCAGAACAGCCCCACGTTCACCCCGCTGACCGCAAAGCGCGCATCGCTCGACGCCACGGCCAGGTCGCACACAGCAACCAGCTGGCACCCGGCGGCCGTCGCGATGCCGTGCACCCGCGCGATCACCGGCACGGGCAGCCGCTGGATCGCCAGCATCATCGCGCCGCAGCGCTCGAAGAGCTGCTGGTAATAACCGAGCGAAGGTTCGGCACGCATTTCCTTCAGGTCATGCCCCGCACAGAAGGCCTTGCCCTCGGCGGCAATGACGACGGCGCGCACGGCCTCGTCGACCGCGATGTCGCCCAGCGCTTTTTCGAGCGCGCCGAGCATGCCTTCCGACAGGGCGTTGAAGGAGGCCGGGCGATTCAGCGTCAGCGTGACCACGCCGCGCGCATCGCGCGCTGTGAGCACGAAAGGGGAGGCCGTGTCGTTCATGGCGTGATCCTCAATAGGTCAGTTCGAGCACGGTCACATGCTCCTTCACCGCCGGCCACGTCAGGCCGGTGATGCGNNCCGTCGAAACGCATCGTGTCGCGCTCCGCATCGAAGTACCCCCGCGGCCGCGTGAAGACCACGACCACATTGGCGCTGCCGTCACTGGGCGTGATGCGCTCGGGCCGCAGGTTCACGACCCCGCTGCTGCGCGGAAACGGGCTGCGGTAGATGTGCGTGGTGCCGTAGCCGGGCGCGCTCAAGACGAACTCGTAAGCCGTGCCGCCGCGCGCATTGAACGGACCCCAGCGGCCGTCGGCACCGATGTTCTTGCTGTGCACCGCATCGCCCTGCCGCACGCCTGTGGCGGGGTCAACGGCGTAGACGCGGAGTTGCCCGCCGTTCAGCGAGAGGTTCTCCGCACCGATCGCGCGGCCGTCGAGCACGACGTTCGTCTCGGCCGCCACCGCCGTGCTGCGCGGCGCCTGGCCGGTCAGGAACTGCCACGCCGCGGCAAATGCAGCGGGCGAGAACGAGGTCTCGCGGTGATCCACGCGCGGCAGCACGACATTGGTCGCGCCCTTGAGCGCCGGCCCGTCGAAGCCGATGTTGGTCGGTTTGCCGGGTGCGCCGATCCACATGCCGTCGGGCTGCGCGTACTTGTCGTTGTTGTCCGAGCGCAGGGTGAGCCATTTCACGCCGGGCGTGACCTCCTCGCCGTTCGCGCCCTTGGGCGCATTGAGCTGCTGCATGAAGCCCGAGAGACCCGAGAACTCGTTGTTCTCACGGAAGCCCTTCACCGCCCAGATGCCATGCGCCGGATTGCCGCCCAGCACCACATGGCTCACCACGGCCGCGCCGCCGCCGTTCTGCACGTAGTTGCGGATCGTGTTGCCGCCGCGCGAGTTGCCGATCAGCACGACCTTGCTGGCGCCCGTGGCCTTCAGTACCTTGTCGACCTCGGCCTTCAGGAAGACGGCCGAATCCTTGGTCGAACTGCGGCCGGGCTGGGCGATCGCGTCGTCATCGCGAGCCAGCGGGTTCGGCTGGTCGACCGCGAAGAGCCGGTCGCGCGGCCAGCCGTTCGACTCGAAGCGCCAGATGGTGGTCTGCCACAGCGCCGCCGAATCGCCGTTGCCGTGCATGAAGACGATCGGCGGGCGCTCGGTGTACGAAGGCGTCGGGGCGGTGGCGCAGGCGGTCAGCATGGCGGTCGATGCGAGCCCCAAGGTGAGGGGCAGTGCGAGGATGGTGCGGCGTGATTGCATGTTTCGTTCCTGGCTGGGGTCCAAGTGAAAACGCCCGCCGGCGCAAGGCGGGCGGGCGTTGGATGCTATGGGAAAACGGCTGTCAGGCGAAGACGCCGGCCGTGTCCTGCATGCGGGCGGAGACCTCGCCCAGGTGGTGCAGCGTGTCTCCGAAGGTCATCTCCAGCTGGGTGAGTTTGCGGAAGTAATGGCTGCCGATGTATTCGTCGGTCACCCCGATGCCGCCGTGCAACTGCACCGAGTTGGCGGCCACGTAGCGCATCGACGTGCCCAGCTGGTACTTGGCGCGCGCCAGCGCCTGGCGCCGTTCCTCGGCCGGGGCGTTGAGCTTGAGCGTCGCGTAGTAGCTCATCGAGCGCGCGAGTTCCAGCTGCATCTTCATGTCGGCGACGCGGTGGCGCAGCGCCTGGAAGGTGGAGATGGTCACGCCGAACTGCTTGCGCTGGTTCATGTAGTCGACGGTGAGGGCGACGGTCTTGTCCATCACGCCGACCGCTTCGGCGCAGGTGGCGGCGATGCCGACATCGACCGCGTATTCCAGCGCGGCCAGGCCATCGGCCGTGACCAGCGTGGCGTCGGCCTTGTCGAACACCACCTCGGCCGCGCGGCCACCGTCCTGTGTGCCGTAGCCGCGGGCCTCGACGCCACTCGCGCTGCGCTCGACCAGGAAGAGGGCGATCTTGCCGTCCACCTTCGCCGGAACGATGTACGCATCGGCTTCGTCGCCCACGGGTACCACGCTCTTGGCGCCGGTCAGCGAGTAGCCGCTGCCCGACTTGGCCGCCGTGGCCTCGCACACGTCGAGGCGGTAGCGGGCTTTGCGCTCCTGGTAGGCCAGCACCACGATGGCCTGGCCGCCGGCGATGCGCGGCAGCCAGCTGTCCTTGGTGCCTGCGTCGGCATAGCCGCTGAGTACGGCTCCGGCGATCAGCGTTTGCGCGAAGGGCTCCAGCACGATCCCTCGGCCCAGTTCTTCCATCACGACCATTCCNNTCGGCCAGTTCGTCCCACGCTTCGCGCGAGAAGCCGCCCTTGGCTTCGATGCCACGGCGGCGCTCGAAGTCATAGCCCTTGTCGACCCATTTGCGGACGGCGTCGCGCAGCTGTTCCTGGTCGTCGGTGAAATTGAAATCCATGTTCTTGTCTCCTCAGCCCAGAACCGTCTGCGCGACGATGTTGCGTTGCACTTCGTTCGATCCGCCGTAGATGGTGGTCTTGCGCATGTTGAAGAAGGTCGATGCGAGCGGCGCGAGGGCCGGGTTGCCGCCGGGGAAGTTGCCCTGCCAGCCGGCTTCCATCGCTTCGCGGATGAGCGGCAGCGAATACGGGCCGCCGGCCAGCATCATCAATTCGCTGTAGCGCTGCTGAATCTCGCTGCCGCGGATCTTGAGCAGGCCCGCGACGTCCAGCGAGTTCTTGCCGGAGGTGGCGGCCGAGAGCACGCGCAGCACCATCATCTCGAGCGCGACGATGTCGACTTCGAGCTTGGCGATCTCGTCGCGGAAGCGCGTGTCGTCGTAGACGCCTTCGCTCTTGGCGATGCGCTTGAGGCGCTCGAGTTCGCGCTTGGCGCGGTTCACGTCGGCGATGTTGGTGCGCTCGTGCGAGAGCAGGTGCTTGGCGTAGGTCCAGCCCTTGTTCTCTTCGCCGATGAGGTTCTCGGCGGGCACTTCGACGTTGTCGAAGAACACTTCGTTGACTTCATGGCCGCCGTCCAGCAGCTTGATCGGGCGCACGGTGACGCCGGGCGACTTCATGTCGAGCAAGAGGAAGCTGATGCCGGTCTGCGGCTTGCCTTCGTTGCTGGTGCGCACGAGGTTGAACATCCAGTCGCCGTACTGGCCGAGCGTGGTCCAGGTCTTCTGGCCGTTGACGATGAACTTGTCGCCCTTGCGCTCGGCCTTGGTCTTGACCGAGGCGAGGTCGGAACCCGAGCCCGGTTCGCTGTAGCCCTGGCTCCACCAGACTTCGCCGCTCGCGATGCCCGGGAGAAAGCGCTTTTGCTGCTCGGCGTTGCCAAAGGCCATGATCACCGGGGCGACCATCACAGGGCCGAAAGGCACGATGCGCGGCGCGCCGGCGAGGGCGGTTTCTTCCTCGAAGAGGTGGCGCTGGATGGCGGTCCAGCCGGGACCGCCGAATTCGGTGGGCCATCCGTAGCCCAGCCAGCCCTTCTTGCCGAGGATCTTGGCCCAGTTCTGCAGATCGTCGCGCGTGAGTTCGAGCGCGTTGTGCACCTTGTGCGAAATCTCTTTGGGGAGGTTGTCCTTGACCCATGCGCGAATCTCTTCGCGGAACTTCTGTTCTTCGGGTGTGAAGCTCAAATCCATGCGTGCCTCGCTGTGTTGATCGGTCACCGCCGACGCGGTGTGTCTCCGGAGCTGCGAGTTTTAGCACGGTCGTGCTGCGATCCGGTGTCCGCGTTGCGACAAGCCGGACATGTGCCCCCCNNCCATGAAGAACATCGTGATCCTGATTTCCGGCGGCGGCTCCAACATGGCGGCCATCGTGCGCGCCGCCGAGCGCGACCGCTGGGCCGAGCGCTTCGGCGCGCGCATTGCTGCCGTTGTCAGCAACAAAGCCGACGCCGGAGGGTTGGCGCTCGCCAGGTCGCACGGCATTGCCGCCGAAGTCGTCCCGCACAAGGAATTTCCGACGCGTGAGGCTTTCGACGAGGCACTGGCAAAGGTTGTCGACGCGTATTCGCCGGCGCTGGTCGTGCTGGCGGGGTTCATGCGCATCCTGACGCCGGGCTTCGTCGGGCGCTATGCGGGGCGGCTGGTGAACATCCATCCCTCGCTGCTGCCGGCTTTTCCGGGGCTCCATACCCATCAGCGCGCCATCGATGCGGGATGCAAGGTGGCCGGCGTGACCGTGCACCAGGTCACCACCGAACTCGACCACGGGCCGATCCTCGCGCAGGCCGTGGTGCCCGTGCTGCCCGACGACACCGCTGCCACGCTGGCGGGCAGGGTGCTGGCTCAGGAGCATCAGTTGTATCCACGCGCCATTGCCGGATGGCTTGCGGATACATCGAGTCACATTCGTTAATTTTGTTTATATTGGCGGGTTTTCGGGGAGTTCGAAGTGAGGAATAGATACCCAAACCTGCTGGCGACTGTCGCTGGCGCCGCTCTCGTGGCGGGGTGTGCAGCGTCGACACCGGCGCCCGCACCTGCCCCCGTTCCGGCGCCTGCCGCACGGACGGAGCCGGTCTATCAATGCAATGCCGATAGCGCCAAGTTCGCCGTCGGGCAGCCTCTGACGCCGCAGCTGGAAGCCGCGGCCCGGGCCCGGGCCGGCGCCGGGATCGTCCGCACGCTGAAGCCGGGCGAGGCCGTCACCATGGAATTCAACGGCGGGCGGCTCAACCTCCACGTCGATGCGCGCAACCGCGTGACCGCGGTTGGCTGCGGCTGACCCGTGTCCCGCGAGCCCGGCTAGATCGGCGCGAACCTGCGCTGCACCACGCCTTCGATCTCGATCGTTTCGCCGAACATTGCCGCGGGGCGGACCCAGAGGCCTTGAGCCCCGTAAAGCGCGCGATACAGCGTCATGGGCTCGAGGGTCTCGCTGTGGCGCACGGTGCCCAGGACTTCGTATTCACCGCCCTTGTAGTGGCGGTAGCGGCCTGGAGGCGTTTCGATCAGAGGTGGCAGGTTGTCGTCGTTCAACGGGAGCTTCTTTCTTTTTAAAAACGGTCGGTGCTTGATTTGACGGGAGTCGAATGGATCGCGCGGATTTTGTTCACCTGGTTCGACTGAGCGAGCATGCCAGTGCCGACAACAGCGCGCGCTACCGGCGCGGCGTGGCGGCGTTTGCCGCACTCGGCTATCTCTGGGTGCTGGGCTGCCTCGGGCTCTCGGTGGGCATCATCGCCTGGGTGGTTTCGTCGCTCGGGCGCGAGCGATTCAGCGTGTCACGCGGCTGGCTGCTGGTCTTTGCGCTGGGGCTGCTCTGGGCCACGGTGCGCGCGCTCTGGGTACGTTTCGACGAGCCGGAGGGCAAGGAGCTCTTGCGGGAGGATGCCCCGGCGCTCTTCGAGGCGCTGGACCGCATCCGCAGCAAGATCAAGGGGCCGCCGGTTCATCGCGTCTTCCTCGACGACGATTTCAACGCCAGCATTCGCCAGGTGCCGCGCTTCGGGCTGTTCGGCGGCGCGGTCAACTCGCTCAGCATCGGCCTGCCTCTTTTGATGATGCTGAACCGGCAGCGGCTGCTGTCGGTGCTGGCGCATGAGTACGGCCACTTGCGTGGCAACCACGGCAAGCTGAGTGCCTGGATCTACCGCACGCGGCTTTCCTGGCTCAAGCTGGACGCGAGCCTGCAGAGCGACGAAGGCGTGATGGCGCTGGTGTCGCACGCCTTTTTTCGCTGGTACTTCCCGCGCTTCGCGGCGAAGACTTTCGCGCTGGCGCGGCAGGACGAGTACGAGGCCGACCGCATCTCGGGCCGGCTGCTGGGCACCGCGGTGGCGGCCGCCGCGTTGACCGAGATCGCGATCAAGGGCAACTGGTACGCCAACGAGTTCTGGCCCTCGCACTGGGCTCGCGCCGAACTGGAACCGCAGGCCCAGGGGCCCTTTGCCGCCTTGCGCAAGTTCGCCCACGTGCCGCCGAGCGACGATTTCTCCCGCCAGGCGTTGCGCGATGCGATGCGCCGGGTCAGCGACCTGGACGATACGCATCCGGTGCTGCGCGACCGGCTGGAAGCGCTGGGCCAGAAAGCGGTCCTGCCGCCGTGGTCGGAGCGGCCGGCGCTCGATCTGCTGGCAGACAGCGCGAAATGGATCGGGCATTTCGACAACCAGTGGCGCCGCGCCCATGCCAGCGACTGGAAGCAGCACCACGCGCACCGCGCGCGCATCCGCGAGCGCATCACGGTGCTGGCGGCACGGGGCGAGCGCAACACGCCCGATGAGATGGTCGAGTGGGCCGATTCCGAGCGCCG
>CXWL01119689.1_pt1 | contig 11053 bp, 13 predicted proteins | sample 590931 | NCBI WGS metagenome assembly CXWL01 (sample SAMEA3498368, study PRJEB10139) | groundwater metagenome | biome: water well; material: biofilm material | place: Germany | collected 2015-04-27 | reverse complement strand
GGATCTCTACAGCCAGCTCGCGGCCCGGTATGAAAAGGCGGTCGATTTCGTCAACGCCGGTTCCATTACTGTTTTAGCGGTCACCACGATGCCCGGGGATGACGTCACGCATCCGATCCCCGACAACACCGGTTATATCACGGAAGGACAATTTTATCTGCGCGGCGGGCGCATCGAGCCCTTCGGCAGCTTGAGCCGTTTGAAGCAGCAGGTCAACGACAAGACGCGTTCCGACCATCGCGCGATCATGGACCGGATGATCCAGCTTTTCGCCGATTACCGCAGCACGCTGGAGAAGCGTTCGATGGGTTTTCAGATGAGCGCGTGGGACGAGAAGCTTTTGAAGTACGGGAAACGTTTCGAGGAAGAACTGATGGACCTCTCCGTGAATATCCCTCTCGAGCAGGCATTGGACCGCGGCTGGCAGATCCTCGCGGATATCTTCGAACCGGCGGAAACGGGGATCAAAGAGGCGCTGGTCAAGCAGTACTGGCCGGCAAAAGCGGAAGTGAATAGGTAGTTTAGTACATTGTCGTTCGTACATCGTACATCGAAACAGTTTTAACGATGTACTAAGTACGAATGACGAACGACGAAAAATGAAAGTCAAGCTCACAAAAGGCGAACTCAAGCGCCAACGCGACAGCCTCAAGCAGTACCGGCATTATCTGCCCACGCTGCTATTGAAGAAACAGCAGCTGCAGATGAAGATCCTTGAGGCCCGACGGCTCTATGCCGAACGGGAAAATGTCCTTAACGTGAAACTTGAGGAGATCGACCGTTGGGTCGGGCTATTGGTGGATTCCTCAGTCGATATCCGTGCCTGGGTCACGCCGCAAAATGTTTTTGTCAAGGCCGTCAATATCGCCGGCGCGAACGTTCCCGTTTTTGATGACATCCATTTCCCGCCGGTCGAATATGATCTGTACGCGACGCCCTTATGGATCGACCGCGGCATTGAAGAACTCCGGCTGATGGTGACTTTGCTCGCCGAACTTATGGTCATCAAGGAAGGCATCGCGGTCCTGGAACAGGAACTGCGCGTCACCACCCAGCGGGTCAATCTTTTCGAGAAGGTCAAGATCCCCGAGTGCCAGGAAAATATCCGCCGGATCTGCATTTATCTCGGCGACCAGCAGGCCAACGCGGTGGGGGTGAGCAAAGTCGCGAAGAAGAAGATCGAGGTTCGCGATTTAGAGTTAGCGATTGTGTAGGCGGGTTTAGGTGATTAGGTAATTAGGGAATTAGGGAATAGGAAATTGGGAGATTTGGAAATTAGGGAATGGGATATTGGGAAATTCGGACATCAGGGCCGAGGTATTTTCCGAATATCCTAATACCCAAGCGTTAGTTTTTTAGAACAGCGAATGCCATGATTGTTCCGATGAAAAAACTTCACGTGATCGTCCAGAAAAAAGATATTGTTCCGGCGCTTTCGAGCCTGCGCGATCTGGGCATCGTGCATGTCGAGCATCAGGAAGAATTGTCCGGTTATCAGCTGGAAGAGCGCAGGGAAGAGGTCGCGATGCTCACGCAAGCCCTGGATATTCTCCAGCGGTTTGAGGGCAAGATCCGTGTCCCGCAAAAAGAGAGCGACGATTGGACGGACCTCGTTACGGACATTCAGAAATTATACGCCGAGATCGAACATTGTCAGAAAACTATCGGCCAGCGCGCGGGTCAGATCCGCCAATGGGAGCCTTGGGGGGATTTTGACCCCAAAGATATCCAGGAGTTGGCGGCCCGGGGGATCTACGTGCGACTTTGCGAGGTGCCGGCAGGCAAGGAGACCGCTGTTCCTGAAGGTGTTATCCTGGAGAAGGTCAATCTCGCCTCGGGTACTTATAAATGCCTTGCCATCTGTCGTGAAAAAGGCGAGCTTCCCTGGGAGACGATCGCGCCGCTTGCTTTGGGCCTTGGCCAGATGAAAAAAATGCAGGCCGAGGATCAGGCCAAAATCCGGCAAGCGCAAGAACGGATCACCGGGCTCCGTTGTTATGAGAGCGCGTTTCAGAGGATCCTTGTCGAACGGGAGAATGTTTTGCAATTCGAAGAGGTGCAAAAGGGGATGCGCGAAGATCAGGACCTGGCTTTGCTCAAAGGTTATTGCCCTGTTAATGCTTGCGCGGCCCTTACGGCCAAGGCCCGGCAGGATCAGTGGGGCGTTTTACTGGAAGACCCTTCCCCGGATGACAGGGTCCCCACGCTTTTGAAAAATCCGAAAGGGGTCAATATCATCAACCCGGTCTTTGATTTTATGAGCATCATCCCCGGATACCGTGAGGCCGATGTCAGTTTTTGTTTCCTGTTCTTCTTTTCCATCTTTTTCGGGATGCTCATCGGGGACGCGGGATACGGCCTGTTCTTTTTGTCAGGGACCTTTTTGCTCCAGCAGAAGCTTAAAAGCAAAGTTTCGGATCGAACCGCTTTTTATTTGATTTATGTTCTGAGCAGCTGCGCGATTCTTTGGGGTTTCTTGACGGGGACATTTTTCGGCGTTTCTCTTTTCGGAAAGTTCGTCAAGCCGATGGTCCCCTGGCTGGGCAGCGAGGATAATGTCAAGTTGCTGTGCTTTATCATCGGAGCGGTCCATCTGACCATCGCCCATGTGTGGCGAGGATTAAGAAAGGGACGAACGCTCTTGGTTCTCTCGGATGCCGGCTGGATTATGATCGTCTGGGCGGCGTTCTTTTACGCGCAACAATTTATTCTGGACAAGCCGCTGCCGTCCTTTGTTAATCCGATGGGATACGCGGCCTTTGGCATCATTGTTCTATTCGGCCAGTCGTTCCAGGACATCCTCAAGGACGTGCCCGGGTTTATGATCGGTATCATGCTTACGGTGTTGTCCGTGGTAAGCACCTTGATCGATGTTATTTCCTATATCCGGCTTTTTGCCGTCGGAACGGCCGGGGTGACTTTGGCGGAAGCCTTTAACCAAATGGCCTTGGGGACGGGGTTCCACAATCTTTTGTTCGGGATAGGGGCGGTGCTGATATTGCTCGTGGGACATTCCCTGAATATTATTCTGGGGATACTCGCGATCATGGTCCACGGCCTGCGTCTTAATATCCTGGAATTTTCCGGTCATTTGAGTTTGGAATGGAGCGGCATGAAATACAGTCCTTTTCAACGGGCGGGTGAGGGAAAAGTTTAACAATCGGGAAAGTAATAATTTATTAAAGAAGGAGAAAAGAATGGAAACAACAGGACTCATCGTGCAATTTAAAGATCTGGGTGTCGCCTCTGTACTGGCTTTTGCCGCCGCCGGCTCTTGTTTGGGCGTCAGAGCCGCCGGGTTAGCCGCCGTCGGCGCCTGGAAAAAAGGGTTTGTGCGCAATAAACCGGCGCCATTTATTCCTTTGCTGGCGTTCATCGGCGCGCCGTTGTCGCAGACCTTTTACGGGCTGATCCTGATGAACAAGATCGCGGAGGTCCTCAGCCATGGAATGTATTTCTGGTTTGTGGGCGCCTTGGCCGGCATCGTGATCGGGCTAAGCGCTTATGTCCAGGGATTGATCGGAGCGGCCGCGGCGGACGCGATGGGAGAATCCGAAAAAGGGTTCACCAATTATATCGCGGCGCTGGGTATCATCGAATCGGTCGCTATCTTTGTCATGGTTTTTACCTTAGGCTTGATCGGAAAGATGGTGGGGTGATAACTTCGGACGATTAGCTCAGCTGGTTAGAGCACTTGATTTACATTCAAGGGGTCGAAGGTTCAAATCCTTCATCGTCCATGTTTTAAAAGCAGCGAGATAAATTTCTTTACAAACATTTGTTTCGATATTAAAGTATATTTTCATTTTGGGGTCGTAGTGTAGCCCGGTTAACATGTCAGCTTGTCACGCTGAAGATCGCGGGTTCAAATCGCGTCGACCCCGCCATTAATCTCTCTCTTATTCCACGAAGAGAGAGGCACAAAGCGCTGATTGGTTCTACCGATCAGCGCTTTTTCTTTGGTATGCCCGGCATGCCATGTTTCTATAGGATGAAAGTTCCCAACGAGCCCGATAAGGGGAATCGTTAGCCGGACGGCAAGGGTGTCTATCGTGAGGTGGAATCTGAAGGAAGCCGCAGGCAAAACGCTGGCCCGACGAACAGGAAACGCATAGAGGCGGATGTATGGGGCAAGGAGGCCAATATCTCTAAAGTCCAATACTTATACGGAGCATACAGACGTAGATGCGGCGGGCATAAGCGGGAAAGAGACATGGATTACCCGGGGAGGTCTGCCCTGCTGTCTACACAGTTTCTTGCCGAGGAGGCAGGAACGGACTAAGAGAGTTGTAAAGCTCTTGATTGCAGCGCAGAAGTCAGCAGAGGTCATAGTAGTTATCGAGAGATAATGAAGGACTGAATCTGTTAGAGAACGTAGAGCTGAAACTTCGCCAACATGACCAGAAGCTTCGCAAGAAGGCCACCGCTGGAAGCAAGGGACGGAATCCCTGAGTTAAGGTGGGGTGGTTATATGGCGGTGGGGTGAAGGCCTAAAACGTACAACAACAGAAACCGCCGTATACGGAACCGTACGTACGGTGGTGTGAGAGGGCGGCGGAGGCGACTCCGCCCCCTACTCGATTCTTTACGTTTCAAAGGCTTGGGGCATTATTTTCCGACGAGCCAGGCTGTTTCGAACACCTTTCTCTTTTTGCATTTCAAGCTTTTGCAGAACAGTCCAATAAATCTCCCAAATAGTGCGATTTATCGCTGATCCGGCCTGTTTTGGATCACGTGTAGTAAATGGTTATTTGGCGATAATTCTTGTAATTATTTTGCGCCGTGATATAGTTATGAACATATGTTCATAACTACTGGAGGATTTTATGCGCCCCAAGAAAACAAGATGGGTTAAGTGCGAGCCGAGAGAGAGATGTTTCCGCCCTTGTTGCAAGCCGCTGAGTAAAGTCGAGGGCGTGTCTTTGACTTTGGATGAGTTTGAGGCCGTCCGCCTCGCAGATTTTGAGAATCTGGATCAAGTTGACGCCGCAAAACGGATGCGGATCTCGCGGCCAACTTTTTCCCGCATCCTCTCTTCAGCTCACAATAAAATTGCCGATGGATTAGTAAATATTAAGGCCATAAGAATTGAAGGCGGTTGTTGTAAGATCGGAGGACAAAAATGAAGACACGAGCTAAAAACATCAAACAAGCCGTTAAGGAAGGTTACGCTAAAATTGCCGCGCAGGGGACATCCTGCTGTCCTCAATCTTCATGTTGTGGGGGGACTACCGCAGTCAAAGACATCAGTAAAAGCATCGGCTACAGTAATGAGGAAATGAACGTAGTGCCGGATGGCGCTAATTTAGGGTTGGGTTGCGGGAATCCTGTTGCCCTCGCTTACCTTAAAGAAGGTGACGTTGTTCTGGATTTGGGCAGCGGAGCTGGATTTGATGCGTTCTTGGCGGCACAAAAGGTCGGGAAGACAGGACGAGTTATCGGCGTTGATATGACCCCGGAAATGCTCGCCAAAGCAAGAGAAAATGCTAAAAAGGGCAAATATTCCAACGTGGAGTTTCGGCCAGGAGAAATTGAAAAGCTCCCAGTGGAAGATAATTCCATTGATGTCATCATTTCAAACTGTGTCATTAATTTGTCTCCTGATAAAAAAACTGTCTTTGAAGAAGTCTTTCGCGTGCTTAAGCCAGGCGGAAGATTGATGGTTTCGGATTTGGTTTTGCAAAAGGAACTGCCAGCCGTCATCAAAAACTCAGTTGAAGCCTACGTCGGATGTCTGGCAGGTGCCACGATGAAAGAAGAATATTTAGGCTTTATTAAGGCGGTAGGTTTTCAAGATGTAAAAATTATCGGGCAAGCCGATTATCCTCTTGAGGCAATGGCCAATGATGCAATGGCCAAGGCCGTCAAAAACAATCCGCTGGTTACAGAAAAAGATTTGAAAGGCATGGAAAACTCGGTCTCCAGTATAAAGGTCCAGGCCTTTAAACCAAAAGAGAGGAATTAAGATGCCCGGAATAATAAAGAAACTTTCTTTCCTGGACCGATTTTTGACCCTTTGGATCTTCTTGGGAATGGCGTTGGGAGTCGGGGCGGGATACTTCTTTCCTTCCATAGTAAATTTTTGGAACAAGTTTCAGGTCGGCACAACAAATATCCCCATAGCCATTGGGTTAATCCTTATGATGTATCCTCCGCTTGCCAAAGTCAAATATGAAGAGATCGGCAAAATATTCAGGAACAAAAGACTTCTTACGCTTTCTCTCGTTCAGAATTGGATCATTGGTCCGATTGTTATGGCGGCTGTGGCAATTATCTTTCTGCGTGGATATCCTGAATACATGATTGGCGTTATTCTCGTCGGTTTGGCACGGTGTATTGCGATGGTTATCGTCTGGAACGATCTCTCCGATGGTGACAGAGAACTGGCTGCCGGACTGGTAGCTTTGAACGCAGTATTTCAGGTTTTATTTTATGCCCCATATATTTATCTCTTTATTACGGTTCTCTTGAATGCCTTAGGGATTGCCGAAGGGCTTAACATTCACATTTCAATGGCTGAATCAGCTAAGACGGTCTTGATTTATCTCGGCATTCCTTTCTTTGCAGGTGTTGTTAGCCGGTTTACGCTCATCAAAGCGAAGGGTAGAGAGTGGTTCGATAAGGTTTATATTCCTAAGATAAGTCCAATTACACTTGTAGCTTTATTATTTACAATTTTCGTCATGTTTTCGCTAAAAGGTGAGTATATCGTCCGCCTGCCATTAGACGTCGTGCGGGTGGCGATTCCGTTAACAATTTATTTTATTGTGATGTGGTTTGTGACGTATTGGTTTTCCAAAAAGCTCAAGTCAAATCATGCGGAAGCGACAGCGGTTTCGTTTACAGCGGCGAGTAATGATTTTGAGCTGGCCATCGCTGTTGCCGTAGCAATCTTTGGTATAAATTCCATGCAGGCTTTCGCCACTGTCATTGGGCCGCTCATCGAGGTGCCGGTTATGTTGCTCCTGGTTAACGTCGCCAGGGCGTTTGAGAAGAAAGTTGCAGTTACGCAATCTTGCTGTTCCTAAGGTCAAGAGGGAATTATGGAAAAACAAAGGGTATTGTTTGTGTGCATTCATAATTCGGCGCGGTCGCAGATGGCTGAAGCATTTTTGAAACAGCTGGCCGGAGATAAGTTTGATGTGGAAAGCGCAGGCTTGGAGCCGGGGAAACTGAATCCGGCTGTGGTTGAAGTAATGAAAGAGATCGGAATTGATATCTCTAGAAACACAACCAAGAGCGTCTTTGATCTTCTTAAGCAAGCTAAGCTTTACAGCTATGTGATTACGGTTTGTGATGAATCCCAATCCGAACGCTGCCCGATTTTTCCAGGAGTAAGGCAACGACTTCATTGGAGTTTTACTGATCCTTGTGTTGACGGAAATCGAGAATACGAACAATATTGCGCTAAGAAATAAGCTCAAGAGCGTCATTGAAAAGTACGATTTGCCTATGATTAATGTGGAACCGGAAGATCAAGAGAATATTTTTGACCTTGCACGGATGTATCTTAAAGAAAAAATTATTTCCCAAAGGAAGTTTGATGACGCCGTGCATGTGGCCATTTGTGTTTATTATGAATTCGATATTTTATTAAGCTGGAATTTCCGGCATCTGGCAAATATTGACAAGCAAATCCGTGTCAATGCGGCAAATAAAAAACAAGGATACCTAAAGGAATTGTATTTATTAAATCCTATGGAGGTCATTTATGAAGATTGATAAAGAAAAAGTTTCTTCTATGCAAGCTGAGGTCTGGCACATGAAGGACAAGGTATATCGGGACACCAAGAGCATGGGGAGCAAAGCATTTTTTCGTTATATTGCTGATAAAAGCCGGAGGCTTCTTAAACAAAAGCGCACTCATGCCGCAGGTTGATAGACGCTGTGCTGTGTCATAAGTTCAATCTTTGAAATTACAGCAGGTCCCGGCAACAGCTTTTAACCGCCCTTTGAGGTCTCCCGGCCTCAAAGGGGCCCGTGCTATTTTCGCTTCAAAATCCTCGTCCCATGGTTCCACGCCCATCCGGGCTCGTTGACCCAATCTCCGAACTGCGCCACTGCTTCGAAATTCTCGGCGATATACGCGCCTAAAAGCGGGCAATAGGTTTTCCCCAGAGTCCCCAGTCCCAATTCCCGGCTATCGTGCCGGCTGGAAAGAAGGACCCAGTTGACACGGCGATCTTCCAGGTCCGCGATGGTCGCTTTTTCCTGCTCGGGGGGAATAAACTCGTGATCGAAGAAAATGATCTGGCGGGCCGGGCTCACTTTATCCGCCAGGAAATAATACAGCGCGTCATACGGAAGCGCGAAGAAGAGTTCATCGTCTTTAAGATTGGTTTTGAGATACGCGGCGGTCCGGGTGACGGTATCGGTCCAGGCCGGATCATTGCCCAGGAAAACCTTCGCCCTTTCGACTCCCAAATAATGGAAAGGATCTTTGGAGGCCTGGATGGAAGAGTTTGTGTTAAGGAGCTGGATCGCGCCGATTAGGGCGAGTGCCGCGTACAGCACAGCGCGGATCCATTTTTTAAGGCCTCGCGTGCCAATGCCAAGCACGATAAACATCAATAAATGGGCAAACGGTTTCGACCAGGCCAGCCGGTAGAAGACGCCGCTGGCCAGGAATTCGTGCAGGTTGATGATATAAAAAAAGATCAAGAACGCGATCGTTAAAATGACGGGAATATTTTCTTTTGTTTTTTTTGTGAGCAGCAGCTGGGCGGTCCTCGCGNNACATGACCGGCGTGTGGTGCAAGGTGTACGCCCCGATGTAAGGAAAGCATTGGCGCAGCGCGTACGCCGGCAGTCCTTTAAGAAGAAAAAAGTAAACCGGCATCACCAACAGCGGAAAAGCCAGGGCCGCGGCGGCGTAAAAAATTAGTTTTTCGCGGGTGATTTTATTCTTGCGGAAGAAATCAGCGCCGATAACGGCGGCCAGCAGCATCAAGAGGGCCGCCAGGCCAAAATTAATTTTAACCAGCGCGAGAACAACGGCGCAAAGAAGGCCCGGATAGAGGAATATCGTTTTGGGCTGTCGGAAATATCGAAGGGTCAGGTAAGTTAACGCCGACAAAAGTACGGTCCCGCCCGCGTGGTTATAGGTAATAAAGAATTCAGGGAAAAAAAGCAAAAACCACATCGCCCCGATAAAAGCCAGCCCCGCGGGGGCCAGGGAAGCGGTCAGCGCCAGATAAACAAAAAGCGAGGAAACCAAAGCCAGCAACGCCTTTCCCGTAAGGACCGCGGGAATATGTACGCCGAGGACCTTAAAGCAGAGGCCGTAGTAATAAGGCATCAGCGGGCCGTAGACCCACCAGTAATCGCGGTAAGGCAGGTGGCCTTTGAGGCTGACCTGGGCCGCGTATAAATCCCGGCCGTGGTCGCCGGCCGCCATGACCGATTGATAATCGATCGACGGGTAAAGGATGAAGAGCCCGGCAAAAAAGGTGAGAAAAAAGAATATTTGATTTTTTGATTCGGGGGTCATTACAAAAATTATAAAGGATTTTAGGCGAAGTCCTACCGTTTTTTCATCTGTTTTGGCGTTCTGAGAGTGTAATCCGGCAAGCTTCACAAACGAGAGAATGTCTGGTATATTTAGCTGGATGAAAGTCCCTGCCAGTGGGCAGGGACGGCTATATAATCCTAAGGGAGAAAAGCAGATGGCAACAATAGAGGATTTTCGTAAAATTGAATTAATTGTGGCGCAGATCAAAGAAGTTAAAGAGCATCCCAACGCCGACCGGCTTTACGTGATCAAGGTGGACACCGGCAAAGAAGAACGTCAGGTCGTTGCCGGCATTCGCCTGTCCTATCCTAAGGAAAATTTGATTGGAAGGCGTGTCGTTTAAGTCAGTAATTTAGAACCCGCCACAATCCGCGGGGAACAATCCCAGCGGATGCTTTTGGCCGCATCTGATGAAAATGGGATTTCGGTTTTGTCGCCGGATAGAGAAGTGGCGCTTGGTAGCATCGTTAAATAGGAGATTAGGGAATTGGGGGACTAGGGACTAGGATATTAGTGGATTGGGTTATTAGGGAAAAGATTTTTCCTAATGCCCTAATTTTCCAATATCCTAGTCTCTAATTTCCTAATGTCCCAATAACCTCAACCAATGTTTAACAATTTTCCTCAAATCGTCCCTTCGAAAATCTGCCTCTCCTGCCAGGGATGCTGCCGGTTCAGGGATGCGCAGAGCGTCTGGCGCCCGAAGGTGGCGCCCAAGGAGCTCGTGGCCAATGAACGCAAAAAAGACCTCGCCCGGGCCTTGGGTCAAGACGGGCGCCTCAAGACCGTAGAAGCGCAGGGGCAGAATCGTTGCACCTTCCTGAATTTAGGGACCAACAAATGCGGCGTTTACACCGGCCGGCCCTTCGAATGCCGGCTGTACCCGTTTCTGCTGACTCGTTCCGAAGAAAACGGCCGTGTGGCGGTGAGCGTCCACTTGAGCTGTCCGTACGTCCAGCAATCAAGGCATTCTGCCGAATTCGAGAAACATGTGAGCATTTTAAAGGCGTATCTTTCCGGAGAGGAGCGCGCGCGCTTTCTGCAAAACAATCCCGCCCTGGTTGGCGATTACAGCGAATATCGCGACGAGATCGAAGAACTTTTTAGTCCGGAGCCGTCATGACAACGGCGCTTTTGGAGAGAAAGGAATTGATCCAGCGGTATTTGCGCGAAGCGCCGGGATTGTTGTCGAGCTTTTCTTTTATCAATATCTTCACGTGGCAGGATTTTTTTCAATTTGAACTTGAGGTCATTGACGGAAGTTTGTGCGTCTTCGCGCGCCACGACGCGGGCACGTTCCTTTATCTGCCGCCGCTGGGCAAAAATATTTGCGCCAAAACAATTCAAACTTGTTTTGAGCGGATGGACAAGGCCAACCGCAACAAAGGGGTCAGCCGCATTGAGAATGTCCACGCGCACCAGCTGGCGCTTTTTCCGGCCGAGGGATTTTCGCATTACAACAAAGGCTACGAATACTGCTATTACCGCAAAGACCTTGCCAGCCTGACGGGAAATTCCTACAGATCTAAACGCTCTTCGTAC
>CXWL01013766.1_pt1 | contig 11053 bp, 9 predicted proteins | sample 590931 | NCBI WGS metagenome assembly CXWL01 (sample SAMEA3498368, study PRJEB10139) | groundwater metagenome | biome: water well; material: biofilm material | place: Germany | collected 2015-04-27 | reverse complement strand
GCGCTTCTCCGAATAGTCGACAAGATCCATCTTGTTGACGGCGAGCACGACATGCCGGATGCCAATCAGCGAAACAAGATAGCTGTGGCGGCGCGTTTGCGTAAGAACGCCCTTGCGTGCGTCGACGAGCAGAATCGCCGCATCGGCCGTCGACGCACCCGTCACCATGTTCCGCGTGTACTGTTCGTGCCCAGGAGTGTCGGCGACGATGAACTTGCGCCGATCGGTCGAAAAGAATCGGTAGGCGACGTCGATGGTGATGCCTTGCTCGCGCTCGGCGGAGAGGCCGTCGACGAGCAGCGCAAAGTCGAGATTCTCGCCCTGGGTTCCGAACTTCTTCGATTCACCCGCGAGCGCGGCGAGCTGATCGTCGAACAGGGCCTTCGACTCGTATAGAAGGCGCCCGATGAGCGAGCTCTTGCCGTCGTCCACGCTGCCGCAGGTGATGAAGCGCAGCATACTCTTGGTCTGGTGCGACTTGAGACAAGCCTCGGAGTCGGCGGCGACCAGGTCCTGAACGCGGGCCATCAGAAATACCCCTCCTGCTTCTTTTTCTCCATCGACGCAGCCGTGTCGCGATCGATCACGCGACCCTGGCGCTCGGAGGTCCGGCCAAGCAGCATCTCCTGGATAATCGCCGGCAAAGTGTCCGCGGCTGACTCGATCGCGCCCGTAAGGGGATAGCAGCCCAGCGTGCGAAAGCGCACCTTCCGGGTCACCGGCACCTCGCGCTCGCGCAGCGGCATGCGCTTGTCATCGACCATGATCAGGGTGCCGTCGCGCTCGACCACCGGCCGATCCCTAGCCAGATACAGAGGCACAACCGGAATGTTCTCAAGGTAGATGTACTGCCACACGTCCAGTTCGGTCCAGTTGGAAAGCGGGAATACCCGAATCGACTCGCCTGGGCGCTTGCGCGCGTTATACAGCTTCCATAACTCGGGGCGCTGGTTCTTCGGATCCCAACGGTGCTGCGCGGTGCGAAACGAGAAGATGCGCTCCTTGGCACGCGACTTCTCCTCGTCCCGGCGGGCGCCGCCGAACGCGGCGTCAAAAGCGTACTTGTCGAGCGCCTGCTTGAGTCCCTGCGTCTTCCACATGTCGGTATGAATCTGCGAGCCGTGGTCGAAAGGGTTGATGCCCAGAGCCTCCGCTTCGGGGTTGCGGTGCACCAGCAATTCAATGCCCGTCGCTTGCGAGACGCGCTCACGCATGGCATACATCTCGCGGAACTTCCAGGTCGTATCGACATGCAGCAGCGGGAACGGGGGCGCGGAGGGGTAGAAGGCCTTTTGCGCCAAGCGCAACATGCAGGCGCTGTCCTTGCCGATCGAGTAGAGCATCACTGGATTGTCGGCCTCGGCGACGACCTCTCGTATGATATGAATGGCCTCCGCCTCCAGGCGCTGGAGGTACGTCAGGGTAGAAATCGGGATCGAGACCCCCGTACTGGGGGAAGGTGAGCCGGTCGCCGCATCGCGCACGGGCGGAACGGAAGCCGATCTCGGACTAAATTGATTTATGTCTAAATTGTCGATTGGACTAACTAGGCTTGGCGCTTTTCGCTTTACCCCTCTTCCCCTAGGACCTACGGGGACGGCACTCCAGCCACCAGCCTGATAAGCCTTGAATGCGCCGATGACAGTAGGCTGGCTAAGCCCTGTTTTCGCAGCAGTTTCCGCGATCGATTGACCAGCGAGCCTGAGCTTTACGGCATTCAATCTCCGCTCGTTGAGAGCCTCTACTGTGACATTGCGTCCGTCTTCTGCCATGGCAGTCGAATTAAATGTTTGCAGTCCCCATAATACATTAAACAAATTGAACCGCAATCAAATACTGAATCTGTCCTTTGCATCGCCCGAGATGCGGGCGATGCGGTCCGCCGCGCTCGCACCGGATATTCCCTCGGTTTCAGAGGAAGCGCTGCCAGAGGCGCAGCGCGGCGAGTTGCTGCGCGGTGCTTCGTGGCCGTGGGGCTACAGCCGTGAAATTCCGGACCCTAGTGGAACCACTTTCCTGTCCCGCCATCGCAGGAGCGGCGCTTCAAACCCATGGTAGCTCGCGGCCGCAAGCGGGATGACCCCGGCAACGCAGATCAGAACGCCAAGCCCCTGAAGGACAGCCTGTGAATGGACCGCTGTCGCGAGCAGCGGCTCGCCATAACTCTTGTAAAGGCCTACGAGTGGCCTTTGGAACAGGTAGATCCCGTAGGAGATCCTGCCAAGGTAGGCGAGCGCGGGGTGACCCAGCGCACGAAGCTCCCCCTGCATCGCGGCCAGGATCCACAACGCCAAAGTCGCATTGAGTATCGTGTACGCCCAAATGTGCCCGGCGGCATCGCCGACGCCTTCGCGGTAACCAAGAGTTCGAATGGCGGCACCGGTACCCCAAATCACGAGTCCGCCGAGCAAAAGCGTGACGGCGCTCGCAGCGATCGCAAGCGGCAGCACCCGGCGAGGGGGTTGCCAGGCGCAGGAAGCCAGGAGCGCACCGAAGGCAAACGCGTCCAGGTGACTCAAAGTCGAGACGTACACCTGCCCAATGTCAAGACCCAGCGCGGAGTGACTGAGAAACCGCAGCAAAGGCGCCGTGACCACCAACGCCAGCGCAACCTGAACAAGGCGTCGCTGCGAGACTCCCCAGACGACGAAGGGCCATAGCAGGTAGAACTGCTCCTCCACCGACAACGTCCACAAATGACCAAAGGCGGGACTTGCCTCGACGACCTTCGTGAGGATGCCGAAGTTGACGGTGTAGGTAAGCGCGAAAGGGCGCGTTTCGGGCCAACCCGCAGGGATCTGAGTCCAGCGGAACAGGAGCTCGAGCGCCAGAAGATAGGCAAAATACAGCGGGAAGATGCGCAGCGTGCGCCGGAAGTAAAAGCGCCCCAGGAAACCCGGCAAGCTCGTCGCGACAGCGCGCTCCGCAAGCAGGATGCGGGTGATCAGGAATCCCGAAAGCACGTAGAAGGCCAGCACGCCGACCCAGCCGAAAGGCGCAAGCCATCCGGAGCCGCTCAGGATCACGCCGAACACGCTTACGGCGCGGATCCCATCAAGCGAGCGGACGCGTTCGTTCATGACTCGCGCATTGCCTGGTTGCAGATGCAGCTTCAGGCGAGCGAAGGATCTGCACGGTCAAACTGTTTGGCCGACCCACGGTCGCGCCAGTATACTCGCGCCTCTCCTCACGACTAGCCGATTCCCCATGAACGAGGCGCTTGGCACTACTCGCGGCGGCACTTCGGTCGATGAACCCGTTTTCATTGTCGGCACGACGCGGTCGGGCACGACGTTGCTCTCGCTCATGCTCGGACATCATCCCGAAGTCGCGTTCGTTGGCGAGCTCGAGTGGGTGTGGGACTTCGCACCCGGCAAGACACCCTCGCTCGAGCCCTACTACGCCTGGCTTGCCACGCACCGGCACTATCGAACCCATCGACTGCGTGTCGATCGGTCGCTCGGTTTCGCGGATCTGGTCCGCAGCTTCTTCAGGCAAATGCGCGCGGACGCGGACCCCGGCGCCACGCGGGCGCGCGCCGGATGCCAGGTGCACCGCCATTACGCGCAGGCGCTCGAGCTGTGGCCCCGTGCACTCTTCATCCACATCGTGCGCGACGGGCGCGATGTCTGCGCTTCGTGGATCAAGTTCGGCTGGCTCGGCAATGCCTACGAGGCAGGACAGCGCTGGCGCTGGGCGATCATCGAGTGGGCGACGGTCAAACCGCACATCGATCCGGCCCGAAGAGTGGAGATCCGCTTCGAGGAGCTGATCCGGGCGCCGGAGCGCGAACTCGCGCGCCTGTGCGAGTTCATCGGCGTACCTTACTCGGAGGCCATGTTGCGCTACCACGAGGACACCACCTACGAACCGATCGACCCGCGACAGGCGGGCAAGTGGCGCGAGCAACTCGATGGCCGCGACATCCGCCTGTTCGAGGCGATGGCAGGCAAAGAGTTGGTCGAATGCGATTACGAACTCAGCGGCGAGAAACCCTATTCGCTCAGGCCATGGTCAGACGTGCTGCTGCGATTCGAGGGCAAGCTGCGGCACCACCGCGCTCGCATGCGGATCTTTGGCCCAGGATTGTGGCTGGCCGATCTCCTGACGCGCTGGCTCCGCCTCAAGCGCTTGCAGGATCGCGTGCGCCTCGCGCTCAACGACGTCGAAAGCGCAAGAGTCAAGTAGGGCCAGCCTTACTTTTGCACTATGGCCATACGCATCGTCCCGCATTGCGCCGAACTGAGCGGCGCCGTGCACGAGTTCAACCTGCGCATGAGGGCAGGCGGCTCGCCCTGGGGATTTTTCGTCGACCCAAAGCCTGAATGGATCCCGCAGCGTCCGGGACAGAACGTCTGGCGCGAGTATTACGTCGCGATCGACGACGGCAACGCGGTTCGCGGCGCATTTGCGCTGAAGCCGCAGGACTGGTGGGTGAAAGGCAGGACGAGCGTTGTCACGGATTGGCAGGGGCCGTTCTCGGAGGGCAGCGTCAACGGAAAGTATGCGACGCTGGGATTGCGGCTGTTGCGCGACATGCTGAGCAAGCGCCCGCAGCTTTACAGCTGGGGACATGGCGGAAACGAGCAGCCGATGGTGCAGATCCTGAGGAAGATGGGCTGGCTGATGCACGACACGCCCTTCTGCTTGAACGTGCTCAGGCCAGCCCGCTTCCTGCGGCTGAACGCCTACTTGCGCGGCACGCCGCTGCGGCGCGCGGCCCTGGACCTGGTTGCATTCAGTGGCGCCGGCTTCATAGGCCTGCATGCGCTGCACGCCCTGCTGCGGCTCAAGGCATATCGGCCATTTCGCGCGACGGCAGTTGAAGTCCCGGAATTCGGCGCCTGGGCCGATGCGTTGTGGAAGCGCTGCAAGAACCGCTACGCCGCGCTCGCGGTACGCGACGCCGCTTCGATGAACGCGCTCGCGCCCGCGACTGGCTGGCCGCCGGTTTCGCGCATCAAGGTCGAGAGGGCCGGCGAAATCATCGGCTGGGCGCTCGTGATGGACACCCGCATGCAGAATGACCCGCGCTTCGGCAGCTTGCACGTGGGATCCATCGTCGATTGCCTTGCGGATCCGGCGGACGCGGCCGAGGTCGTCGCGGCCGCGACGCGGAACCTGCGCGCGCGCGGCGTCGACATCATCGCATCCAATCAGTCCCATCCGGGCTGGGTTCGCGGCTTCGCGGAGAACGGCTATCTCGTGCTTCGCAACCGGCGCCTGTTCGCCGCGTCGCCGGCACTCCGGCAGCTGCTGGATCCCTTCGCCGAAACCGCCCTAGGCCTTCACCTCACGAACATGGACGGCCACGGACCGTCCGGATTCTGATCCGCCGATTCGGCGCGCGCAGGTTTGCCCGTGCCGTGGGATGGTGCGAAATTCGCAAATTGTTGTGTGTTACGAGTGAACAGTCCGCGCAGAATCCTGTCGCAAGAGGGTTCGAACCAGCTTGCTGTGGTAAGCTTCAACAGATGTTTCTGGATGATTTTTTGGAGATGTTTTTGACGTGGAAACCTCGGCTGAACTCGCAACCCGGCTGACCGGCGCTTCGCGCCGGAAGGCTTGGAACGTCTACAGTGCCTTCGACTGGAAGCCGTCGCTCGAAGCCGACCGCTGGTGCATGCCGCCGGAACTGATCTCTATTTTCGGCACGCCGGCCTACGAGGCCCTTGGCGAAGAGCAGAGAAAGCGCCTCAGCCTGTTCGAGATCGGCAACTTCTTCAGCCTGGTGTTGCAAGGCGAGCGCCCGCTGGTGCAGGGCCTGGTGCATCGGCTTTACCTCAAGAGCAGCGCCCGCGAGGTCACCGAGTACCTGCACCACTTCGTCGACGAAGAGAACAAGCACATGGTGATGTTCGGCGAGTTCTGCAATCGCTACATCGGCAAGGTCTATCCGGAGAAGAAGATCTCCCTCGCGCGCGAATTTGCGAAGGGCGAAGAGGAAGTCGCCTTTTTCTGCAAAGTGATGGTGGTCGAAGAGCTCGGCGATTTCTACAATGTGCTCATCGAACGCGACGAGCGCGCGGAACCGCTGGTGCGCGAACTCAATCGCGTGCATCACGTGGACGAAGCCCGCCATCTTGCGTTCGGCCGGCTCCATCTCGCCGAACTGTTCGCTCGCTGCCTGTCCGAATGGTCGGCCGAAACCCTGGCCGGGTTCCGCGCATGGCTGGTCGCGTATCTGCGGGCGTCATGGGGCGACTTCTACAACCCCACGATGTACCGGGATGCTGGACTCGCCGATGCGTATGAAGTGCGCCAGATGGCGTTGGCCCACCCGGCTTGCGCCGCGCATCGGCAGCGCGCCTCAGCGAAGCTCGTCAAGTATTTCATCAACACCGGGCTGCTTGCCGAAGAACCCCTGCTCTGAGCAGGTGGATGCGCGATGCAGGAGCTTGAGGTCAGGGGAAAGCTGCGCGACTGGATCGCGAGGCACGCCAAGAAGCCGCTGACGGCTGAATTCAACGACGAAACCGCGGTGCTCGAGCTGGGCATTCTTTCGTCGTTGGACGTCGTTGAGTTCGTTCTCTTCATCGAAGATCTTCGCGGCGACGAAGTTGATGCCGACGCCATCGACCCCGAGGCGTTCACCAACATCAATTCGCTTTACTCGGCGTTCTTTGCCAAATCCTGACGAGAAGCCGATGCAGGGACTGAACCGCAGCTTGCGGACGGGTTTCCTGCGTTCGGCAGAGCGTTTTCCCGATCACCCGGCACTGCAGCTGGCTGGCGAGACACTCACTTACCGACAGCTGCTTGCGCGTTCGTCCGGGCTGGCGAGCGCGCTCTTGCGCGATGCGCCCGCCCAGCAACCCGCGCTGACCGGGGTATTCGGCCATCGATCCATCACCGCCTACGCGGCGGTGCTTGCGAGCCTGCTTCGCGGCCACGGCTATGTGCCGTTCAACCCCGGCTTTCCGACCGAGCGGACCCGCAGCATGTTGATCCGGTCGGATTGCCGCAGCGTCATCGTGGATGCGCATGGCGCGCGGCAGCTCGATGACGTGCTGGCGGGGATCGACGGCGAGCTGCTGCTGCTGCTCCCCGAGAGCGATGACGTCTCCGCGCTGGCGGCGAGATGGCCGCGGCACAGGTTCCTCGGCGCCCGCGATCTGCAAGACGCGGACACGATCCCGCTGGGCGCGACCAAGCCGGACGACATCGCCTACCTGCTCTTCACCTCCGGAAGCACCGGCCAGCCCAAGGGCGTCATGGTCGCGCACCGCAATGTGGCGCATTTCGTGGACGCGATGGTTGATCGCTATGCGGTAACGGAACAGGACCGGTTCTCCCAGACTTTCGACCTCACGTTCGATCTTTCGGCTTTCGACATGTTCGTCGCCTGGGAGCGCGGCGCCTGCCTGTGTTGCCCGACGCAGGCACAGAAGCTCTTCCCGGGCAAGTACATCGCGGACTGCGGCATAACGATCTGGTTCTCGGTTCCCTCCACCGCCGTGCTGATGAGCCGCCTGCACATGCTGAAGCCGGGAAAATACCCTGGCCTTCGCTATAGCCTGTTTTGCGGCGAAGCGCTGCCAGTCGAGGTCGTACGCAACTGGGAGCTCGCGGCGCCCAACTCGGTCATCGAGAACCTCTACGGCCCGACCGAATTGACGATCGCCTGCACACTGTATCGCTGGGACCCGGTACGCTCCCCGGGCGAAAGCGAACACGGCGTGGTTCCCATTGGCGACCCCTACCCCGGGATGCAGGTACTGGTGGCCGACGAGCAACAGCGGGAGGTCTCGATCGGTGAGGCGGGCGAACTGCTGATGACTGGTCCGCAACTGACGCTTGGCTACTATCGCGACCCTGATCGGACAGCGGCAGCGTTCGTGGTACCGCCGGGGCGCCGCGCGACCTTCTACCGCACCGGAGACCGGGTGCGGCGACCACGCCAGGAACAACCGCTGGTCTACCTCGGGCGGATCGACAACCAGATCAAGATCCAGGGCTACCGTGTGGAACTCGGCGAAATCGAGGCCGCCCTGCGACAGGAAGCCGGCGTAGAGGCGGCCGTGGCGATTGGCTGGCCGCCGACGGCCAGCGGCGCTGACGGCATCGTGGGATTCGTTGGCGCAGTTGCTGCGGACACCGAAGCCATCCGCCAGCGGGTCATCGCGCGGCTGCCGCCGTACATGCATCCCAGCGAGATCCACCTGATCAGCGAGTGGCCGCTGAATGCAAACGGCAAGATCGACCGCAAGGCTTTACGGGACAGGCTCGCCTCGACCAGTCCCGCGCAACGATGAGCGCGCCCGGGCCGTGACCGAGTCCCTGCGCCGGTGGCGTGTCAAGAAGGCCGCACGCAAGGCGGTTGTGTTGGGCAGCCTGGCGTCGTCGTCCATCGCGGTCCGCCGCCTGATTGGCACTACCAGGGTTCGCGCACTCACGTACCACCGTTTCGGCCATGTCGAGCGAGATCCCTGGTGCGTCTCGCCACAGGCATTCGAGGAGCAGATGCGCTGGCTTGCCGAGAACAAGCTGGCTGTCTCCCTGGACGACGTGCTGCGGTTCGCGCGCGGCGAAGCTGCGCTCTCCGACGGCTCGGTGCTCGTCACCATGGATGACGGGATGAGCAGCGTTCTGACCGGGGCAGAACCTGTCCTGCGGCGATACCGGATCCCGGCGGTCGCGTACATCACGACCGAGGCGATCGGCAACCCGGACGCGGGCAAAGGGGCCGGCGAAGAGTTCCTGACCTGGGAGCAGGTCGCGGCACTGAGCGCGTGCGGCATGACCATCGGTTCGCACGGCCACACGCACCGCTCGATGGCGAAGCTGCGCCCCGACGAAGTCCAGGCCGAGGGTCGGAAGTCGAAAGAACTGATCGAGGCACACTTGGGCAAGGCAGTGACGTCCTTCGCGTACCCATTCGGGATGCGCAACGACGAGAGCCCGGCGACCGCGAAGGCCCTGGCCGAATGCGGCTACACGAGCCTCTTCGTGTCCCAGCACGGCACCATCCGGCAGGGAGCGAATACCCTACGGTTGCCGCGCATCAAGGTCGAGGCCGGCGAACCGCTCTGGATGTTCAAGCTGCTCTGCCAGGGCGGCATGGACGCCTGGGCCCTCGCCGACAGCCTGCTATAGGCGCCGCGCGGCGAACGAAAGCGATCCGGCCTTTTCTACGCCGCGCGCCAGGATGTCCAGCGGTCGCTTGCCGACGATCCTTCTCATCAGGTTCGAGGATCGGGTGTAGCTCCACTCGAGAATCGAAAGCACCGCTTTCGCGCTCGCGCGCCAAGGCCATCCCTCCTTGCCGGGAAATCCCATCTCCGGAATCGATTGCGTGTAGTACCAGTCGGGCCAGATGCGCAGATCGCCGAATCCCGCCGTGCGGAAAGTCCAAAGCAGCGCAGCATGCGTCATGTGGTTGAAGCTCGCCCGATCGTGAAAGCCGTAGACGAACGCCGATGTGCCGAAAAAAGTGCCTCCCGGCGCCAGCACGCGATGGGCTTCCAGCGCGGCGAGCAGCGGTGAGGCGAGGTGCTCGTAAACCGCCATCGACGCGTATAGATCAAAGCTGCCGTCGGCGAACGGCAGGTTGTGCGCGTCGGCGAGCACGTGGGGACCGCGGCCGCGCACGTCAACGTCGGTGCCGACGTAGCGAAAGCCGCGCTTGGCGAAGTACGGCTCGCATTGCCGTTCGCCGCAACCGATCTCGAGGATCCAGCGCCCGTCGCCNNTGATGCCAGATGCGCATCGAGGTGATAAGGCAAGTCGGGGGACTCGAGTCGCGGAGGCAGGTCAAAGCGCAGCGCGCCAATCTCATCCCAGACCTCGAACCAGTCTTTGTCCACGCGTAGCCGCTCCGGCGGCGCGCGCAGGTCCACCACGTCATGTTCAATCGGGTAGCGAAAGAGGCGGTCCGAGGTTTCCAGCACGTTGCCCCTGCGCACCAAGGGTTGCCGCGAGCGCGGGCAACGCAGCCGCGGTAGCAAGGTATCGAGATCGACGAATTCCTGACTTTGCATGGAGCGGCTATCGCAAATGAATGCGCCGCGCCCTACTCAAGGCGGCGGGCACGGCTTAGTGCCTGCCGCCGCTCCCGCGTTGTGACGGCTTTGGACAGTCATAGGCAATGAAACGGCGACCGTCGGATCCCCCGGCGCCTGCCAGGCCGGCGGCGGCTGCCACGGCGAGAAGGTGTTGCCCGTCAGATAGTCATGGCGCGGACCATGCTGCGCCTGAAACGAGCGCTGCATTTCCTGCCTGAATGAGCCGAAAAAGCTGTTGTTCGTGAGCATGGCGAAGTCCGCGTGCATCCCTTCGAAGCCGGGCGGCAGGCAGGTGGAGTGCGCATGAATCCGGTTGCATACCGCCCAGATCGCGGCGTAGCGGTGTGAGGTCGCGCCCGACGCGTTGAATACGCCGACGATGCGCGCCTCGCGCGCATCGACGAAGGTATTGTTGGCGACCCAGGCATATTCCGGAGGATGGCCCTCCGGATGCAACCGCAGGCGGTGATACCGGGTGCCGTCAATCCGGTTGTCGTACACCACGATGCGGCCCCCGGCAGCGCGGATTCCCCAACCTTCCGGGTAGCCGTTGACCTCCCGCGGACGCGCACTGGTCATGATTCGGTTGCCGGCGATGACCACGTCGGTGGCCCGCATGATGCTGCCGGGTCCTACGCCGTGTCCGCGAATGTTGACGATGGCAACGCGTTCCGCGCCCCTGGGGATATGCCACAGCAGATGGCCGCCCTTGCCATCTTCGCCGTTCAGATCGACGCCGTCGATGATGATGTCGGTGGCCGGCGTGGAAGCGATAAAAACACCGCCAATCAGACCGCCGGAATGCACTCCCGGCTTGGTGCCGCGGATCCGTACGCGCCTCGCGGTCGAAGGCGGCGCGTAATGCCCGATGGTGAGTTGCGCAATCCGGTGCCCCGCAGGCACCACGATGTCCACATCGGTGACATCGCTCGACAGGGTTACCGGCCCGATGAATTGGGCGGCCACGGTAATGAGCGATCCGGGAATCCGGGCGGCGGCCGCCAGTTCGGCGGCGCTGTTGACGAGGACATTGCGCGTCGTGGCTGGCG
>CXWL01003283.1_pt1 | contig 11053 bp, 8 predicted proteins | sample 590931 | NCBI WGS metagenome assembly CXWL01 (sample SAMEA3498368, study PRJEB10139) | groundwater metagenome | biome: water well; material: biofilm material | place: Germany | collected 2015-04-27 | reverse complement strand
AATCAGAATAGGTGTTCAGATTGGATCAGAATGGGTGTTCAGGTTGGGCCAGAATATGCACAATACAAGCCGTTTCAATCCACGCGCCCACGGGGGGCGCGACATTCAAACGGAGCCATGATTTTAGAGGAGGGCATGTTTCAATCCACGCGCCCACGGGGGGCGCGACTTGCCGTTATGCTTTTTGCATTGACCTGTATCTGGTTTCAATCCACGCGCCCACGGGGGGCGCGACCGTTAATAACACATTAAGATGTGGGGCAATACGTTTCAATCCACGCGCCCACGGGGGGCGCGACAGGGCTGATGCTGGTAATAACAACGGCAGGATCGTTTCAATCCACGCGCCCACGGGGGGCGCGACGTTGATAACAAAAATATTGATGCACTTGCCGGGTTTCAATCCACGCGCCCACGGGGGGCGCGACACATTATGGCTAAACGGTGATAACCATTGAGCGTTTCAATCCACGCGCCCACGGGGGGCGCGACGTACCACCGACTATTTTCGTAAGCGATTGATAGTTTCAATCCACGCGCCCACGGGGGGCGCGACCAGTTAGGTTGATCGCCTATACCGGCGGTAGTGGTTTCAATCCACGCGCCCACGGGGGGCGCGACTAACGTCATGGCGATTACTTACGCCACTGACTTGTTTCAATCCACGCGCCCACGGGGGGCGCGACGTATTACCCATGAAGTTACACTGACCGTACCCAGTTTCAATCCACGCGCCCACGGGGGGCGCGACAGTTAACTTTAACGGCCCAGCACCGACTGATAGTTTCAATCCACGCGCCCACGGGGGGCGCGACTTTTAAGTTCATAGACATTTTTATGTTAGTTCCGTTTCAATCCACGCGCCCACGGGGGGCGCGACCTGAACAGTGCATTGCAGTTGATCCCAATAACCTGTTTCAATCCACGCGCCCACGGGGGGCGCGACCGTCATCAGGTGCCGACACGGTGGGCTGGATTGTTTCAATCCACGCGCCCACGGGGGGCGCGACAGTTGATAACAAAAATATTGATGCACTTGCCGGTTTCAATCCACGCGCCCACGGGGGGCGCGACCTGCTGACACCGCCGCCCCAAGCGAACTTTCAACAGTTTCAATCCACGCGCCCACGGGGGGCGCGACATCTTCAGACCGATAACACCATACCGCCGTTGGGTTTCAATCCACGCGCCCACGGGGGGCGCGACGGCACTGATTTAGATCAAGTAGCAAAATCGGTAGTTTCAATCCACGCGCCCACGGGGGGCGCGACGTTGGGGATAACTTGCCTGACACTCACAACCTGTTTCAATCCACGCGCCCACGGGGGGCGCGACTTCTTCTTCCCATTCTGTCAACGGGTTACGGTGTTTCAATCCACGCGCCCACGGGGGGCGCGACAAGCGCAGGCTGTTTACTTGCGCTCAGATTGATGTTTCAATCCACGCGCCCACGGGGGGCGCGACGATTACCTGGGTAATTGTAGGTGGGTTCTAATGTTTCAATCCACGCGCCCACGGGGGGCGCGACTCCATTTTTTAATGACTCAGCCAATGATGTTTGTTTCAATCCACGCGCCCACGGGGGGCGCGACCAAAGACCGGCTAAGGAAGGCCGGTTATAAAAGTTTCAATCCACGCGCCCACGGGGGGCGCGACCTGTTAATTTATGGCATCATATATGCTATGAGGTTTCAATCCACGCGCCCACGGGGGGCGCGACGTGCTGGCCCGTTAAAGTTTACCACAATATTTGTTTCAATCCACGCGCCCACGGGGGGCGCGACCTGATGTAACAAGCCGGTGTTTAAGATAGGGTGTTTCAATCCACGCGCCCACGGGGGGCGCGACGATGCTATAGCGCCACCGATTAAACTAATACACGTTTCAATCCACGCGCCCACGGGGGGCGCGACGATGCTATAGCGCCACCGATTAAACTAATACACGTTTCAATCCACGCGCCCACGGGGGGCGCGACCGTCAATCATCGACCATTGTCCGCGAGTTATTGTTTCAATCCACGCGCCCACGGGGGGCGCGACTTCTTCGATTCACTTGGATGCGCAACCAAGCACGTTTCAATCCACGCGCCCACGGGGGGCGCGACGTGGCACTGTTTAAGTCTCGCAAGCTCTGATACTGTTTCAATCCACGCGCCCACGGGGGGCGCGACGCAAGACGAGACGAATTAAACTTGGTATGGATTGTTTCAATCCACGCGCCCACGGGGGGCGCGACGACGTCACTCAAGTCAACGTCATTGTTTGGACTGTTTCAATCCACGCGCCCACGGGGGGCGCGACACCCATAACCTGCTCAACACTCATTTCTGTTGAGTTTCAATCCACGCGCCCACGGGGGGCGCGACAAAATAGCTGGGATTTGATGATCGCTCACCCTGTTTCAATCCACGCGCCCACGGGGGGCGCGACTCGGTTCTAAGCGTCCAGCCTTTATCGTGTGCGTTTCAATCCACGCGCCCACGGGGGGCGCGACTGCGGATGATTAACTGATTGACTTTTATAGCTAAAAACGCCATTAATTGCGAATCAATCAAAACATCTGCGGCATTCATTATAATTTATTTATCCTGCAACAAAAATCATTTACATATCAGAGCATTAATGACACGGCCAGATTTCACTCTTTTATGTTTGCTTATGGTTCGCACTACAATAACAACAAACCATTCAAATCCAGTACTGTTTTGGCACCGATATGTTCAACGCGGCGTTCCCAATTCTTGCCTAAATAGTAAAACCGCAAGCTATCCAGTTCTTCATCCATGACAGCTATTAAATCATTTTTTAATTTCGTCCATTGCGCCATATCGACTTCAATTTCAAATACTGAATACTGCACGCGTTGTCCGTAAACAAGGCATAATCTGGCCATTCTTCGCAAGCGTTTAGGTCCCGAGTCATTTTTAAAGCTAACATCGTAAGTCACTAAAACCATCATCTTCAATAGCCTCCTTTATTTCCACAAAAACGGCACATAGCTATCACAGTCTCCCCGTAAAAATCGGGCTAATATTTGCGCTTGTAACCAGGGAAGCAAGCCAATCGGCACTGTTTCTTCAAACCACGGGTGCAGTAATGTATCTTGTTTACGATCTTGCCACGCCGCCAACAATGTTTTGCGCGGCTCTTCTTTTAATGTGACCGATCCATTCGGCCATGTTTCAAAATCTTTAATAGCCAATTGACGCTTGTTAATTAAAGACAATACAAACCGGTCGATCATAGGCCTGAATTCTTCCGCCATATCTAACGCTAATGATGGCCTGCCGCTTCGCAGTTGATGTAAAAACCCACTCGCCGGATCAAGCCCAGTAGTTTCCAACGCAGAACGGCAATCATGAGTAAGCAGGGTATAGCAAAAGGATAGTAAGGCGTTAACAGGATCCGTTGGCGGTCTGCGCCGCCGGGTGTCAAACTCAAAACCGGTTTGTCGTATCAAATGCTTGAATACGCCAAAATACACTTGTGCAGCTTCACCTTCCCGCCCCATCAAGGTATCAATCGTTTTACAATCGGTCAGTTGTGTTAAACAACGGCTTAGGCGTTTCTCGGCAGTTTGTAATTCAGTTTGCACACTTTCATCAATGATTTTTTCACCATGATCACGCAAATACCGTCTAAGTACATAGCGCTGGTTATACAGCTTTCCCGTCAGCAGGTTTTGAGCAATAGCGACACTTTTTTCCACATCATGGCCGGTTAAGTGTTGTGTTCTGCGTAACAGAACATTACCGCTCACGGGGCCTTCTACACGCGCCAAATACTTACCAAACATATTGAGAAAAGTGATGGTAATGCCGTTTTCCGCACAGTGCGCCATCAGATACGGTGAAATGGTCACTTGCCCAAAGCAGACTAAGCCCTGCAATTTATGGATAGGTACGCGTGCCTTGGTTTCGTGATCGACTTTTAAAACCAGATTTTCATTGTCTTTGTGCAGCCACGAATTTTGTGTTTGAATATAAATAACGTTGCGTAAAGGGCGCATGTTTAGTCCTTTCTCAATTGTTCTGCCAACCATGCTGCCGCCGATCTGCCAAAATCTTTGGGGTGGCATTGATCGATCAGCGAGCAACCACTGCATTTTCTTGCTTTGTACATCGCTTTGGGTGTGACTTTGGTTTGGATGATGGATCGGCAGGCCAGGATGGTTTGAGTGGTTAAGTTGCGTAATTCGGTATCAAAAAGCACAGGATGCCGCCTTCGAACTTCACCATAAAACAATGCACCTTCCGGTACCGCTAACCCGTGCATTTCTTCCAGACAAAGCGCCTGAGCACAGAGCTGCACTTCGTCGGCCCGATGTGCTTTGGGTTTCCCACGTTTGTACTCAATCGGAAAGGGTATTTCCGAACCATCCGCCTGTTTATGATATTCCACCACATCGGCCACACCTTCAATGCCCAGTTCTACGTTAGCCAAACGCAATGCCCACACAGTTCGCACTGACCCGCGTTTTTGTTGATCGGCCTGATTGACTCGCTGGTGTAAAACCTGGCCTTCGGCGGTGAACTGGTTTTCTGTCCAGATGTCTTCCAGTTCTATCAAGGCAAATTGTCGGGGGCAGTACAAGTAATGTTGCAGTCGGGATAGGTAGATGGGTTCTAGGGTTTGCATTTTTGGCATTACATCTGCCATGACCACGTCGTTCCGACAGGGATTGCCGGAATCCAGAAGTCAAGGATAGTAAACAGGCTCACATCACTATGAATTGAATACCGGCAATGTATGCCGGTATCAGGATTTAACGTAATGGCGATCATGATAAACTCTAAAATCCGTCGATAATTTCGGGTCTCATACCTTGCAGTTCATTCAACTCATAGCTTCCATCGGAGCTAATGTTCAGAGACGCATGAACCTTAGCGGACGAATATTGCCCTGCTTTGGAGTTATGCTGCCACCAAATGACTTTGCTAACCGCCATCGAACCTTCGGGTCTGGCAGACGATGCATCGCCTTCAAATAACTTGGGCAAAATGGCTTTGATGGCTTCGGCATCCATATCACTAAAGCCGGTTTTGTCGGCCAGTTGTGGTGTCATCGCGCCGTAAGCCACATAAATGGCGCTGTCCACTCGGTGTTTCATGCCCATGGTGTCGGAGCCTTTTTTGGTGCCGTCACCTTCGCCGCTCACGCTTTTGGTAATCTGTGTGCTGGTGATACTGACGGGTTCAATGCTAAACGCCGACTGAATTGTCACGGGGCCCCTGATCGCAATGGAAACACCCGCTGCATCGGCTTCTTTACCGAAGGCGAAGACTTGACCAAAGGCCCGGACATCAAACCACTGCTTACAGGCCAGTTCTGCGGCTTTGTCTTTGCTATTTTCCTTGGGATTAAAAGCTTTTTTACCTAATCCTATTGGCGGCTCCGCATAAGCGCGATTTTGCAGGCTGGTCATTCCATCAGTTTTTTTCTCATCAGATTGCACGAAAATTGAATGTCCTTCCGTTTGCAACCGATCCCGAAGTTTACGTTTTAAACAAACATCGGTAATTTCGCCAAAGCCTTCATAATCCGTGCGCGGACGATTGCCATTGAGTGGGTCACCATTGGGATTGGCATTTTTAACGCTGAAGATAATCGCAAAATCAATTTTATGGCTTAGTACACTCATTCTGAGTCTCCTTGTGGTGTTATTTCGTCTGGGGTTTCGGATTTAGTTCTTAGTTTTTGTCGTTGGCAGTGATAACCCAATAAAAATTCGCCAGATAATGCAGCTTTGCTAGTGAAGTCATCGTGTTTAAACATGGTTTGCACAGCGTCCAACTCTTTTAATTGATTGGTTAGAAATCCGGCGCGTGATACACGCAAGCGCTGCATATAGGGCTGTAACGCTAATTCAATCGTGCGCCAGGTTTCAAAAGGGCGATCAGCAAAACGCTGCATTAAACGTGCGGCAGTTGTTGGACGATTTTCCCCACTGACGCTTAATGCCACGTCCTCTATACGTTCGGCAATGGCTAACAGCCGACCGAACAGGTAATCGCGCGCATGGTAGTTTTCTTCTAGTGCCATAGCATAGTCTCTTCGTTGAGTTAAATTCGGGTGTCGTTGGTGATAGCCTTTGTAGAGCGCACAGGCAATGCCTAAGTTTTTTTCCCATAGCCACTGAGCATCGCTTGCATAGCCAATTCGATTAGTCGCCTTACGCACACAGCTAATGACCAAATCCAAAGGAAAATGCTGCCCGTCGATAATGCAAGGGATAAGGCGCTCAATGACTTTTTTCTTTAAGTTATCCGTTACATTTTCACCGTATGCCGCCTTTGCTATCGCCATCGGCACAGGTGAACTAATCGGCCAAATGACTTTGGTTTTCGGTTTTTTGCCGGAGGTATTGGCTATTTCTTTAGTATGACGTTGGGGCCAGGCAAATTGGCTATGCCAGATTTCCAGGCGATTTAGAAAGTCATAACTGAACAGTTCGCGGTAGTAAATAATCCCCATGCGCCCAGGTGTCGCCGAGTCGATACCCATAATGATGATTTGCTCATTCGGGCTTAATTTTGCGGCATAGCCAGCTATGTAGTTTTTAAGTTGTCTTGCGTAGGATTCGCCCAAATCTCGCGAGTGATCTTGAACGGGGGCAGTTATTGGGTTTTCGCTTTCTTCGACTTCTTCCAGATCAAAGTCATCCGTATCAAGAAAAGAGTAAGCATCTGTCAAAGGTTCTGGAATGGTGTTTCCTGACACAGCCCATGACACATAAGCTTGATCGCCGTTTCTAAATCCTTGGCGGGAAATTAACCAGCGCAAGGCATTATGGGCTTTTTGAGAAACGTCAAAGCCGATAGCGCTGGCTTGTCCATCATCAAGAAATCGACCTCGATAGGTATAACCGCTGGTGTCATTCGATGAAATAAGTTTTGCTTTATCGCCCGAGTGGCGAATTTTGGCAGGATGGTTGGTCGAGAGTGTTTGCTCTTGGCCGGTGATATAACACAAGCCGGTATTGCTGCCGTCTAATGTGTCGTAGGCAATCCAGCTGGCTTGAATGGATCCATCTTTCCAGGTGTCTGCACTGGGATCAGACGGCTTTTCTACTGTCCAACAGACCAGCGCCGAGCCTTGATCCAGCATGCCTTTTTCTTTGGGTAAGACTTTGAATAGCGCAGGCGCTTCGCCATCATCGCTATTCCATTGCGTTAACAGAACGTTGTCGGAATCTACAAAGACAATGTTATTGGCGAGTAAATCCCTAATCACCGTACCTTTTTCGATATAGTGGTAAATAGCTCTGACCTTGTCGTGCGCATGTTCTGATTCACACCACGCCTGCAGCTGTTTTTTATAGCCTTCGAAATACGCCTTCTTCTTACCGCCAAAATCTTCATAATCCTTTGCAACATATTGCAATTTATCAGCCAGCGGATGCGGCGCTTCGCCGCTACTGCGGCTGGCCGAGCTTTCAGTAGCAGGCAAAATAATCTGTGTCTTTTCCAATACAGACACACGTTTAAAATTACCTTCGCCATCAATCACAATGTTGATATGGGCATTTTGTAAGGTATGGCTGGTCGGCATTAGACGTTGTTCTAAAGGCAAGTCAAGTAACACACCGGCTTCATAAGTCTGATAAAGCTTTTCCATCCAGCTCATAATTGCGCCTCTTCATCCGCAACGTCCAACAGATTTGTACCAACCCCGAATTCCTTTGAACTCATAGTCCGGACAAGGCGGCGTACCTCGCATTCATCCGGGCGGGGAAATTCCAAAATTCCCTCTTTAAGCGTTGCTTGCCAAAACTGGCTATGCAGCTCGTCGATCCCGGTTTCGTCCGGGTAGGCAAAACTATGAAACATCAGGCCAAAGGCTAATTCGTCCAGGTCGTCATAAGCACCTTCGCCCTCACCAAACTCACAAGGTTCGACATAGCCCTGACAATCGCGAGTGCCTAAGAAAATATCCTGTCTGCCGCCTTTTTCCAGGGTGCGCTTTAGGATGCTGAAATGCTTGCCATCAATCCGGTCAGCTGCCAACTCTGGGCGGTGTTCATTCCATTCAAAATGCGCCTGCACTTGGTATTCGACATCGCGCAAAAACGTATAAATCGCCAAGCTATTGCCGCCGCCCCACACTAACGGCTTAGTGCCTTTGGTTTGGGTGCGTAAAGGCTTTATGACTCTGACTTTATCGACATGCCAAATCAGCGTCGGCTTCCAATAGATGGATTTAAGTACACCTTTGATAGCTTCATAAGTCGGCAGTTGATACGAACATTTTTCACCGCCCACTTTAGTGATGGGGTCGGTAAATAACGCATACTTGCCCCATAATCGAAAACTAATGCTGTTTTTCATCATTTTTAATCCCTATAAAATAGTTACTTCGGCTTTGCCAACAGCTTCAGTAGACAAGCCAAATGCTTCGCTGTAATAGCGTTCGTCCAGGCAGTACACGCCTTCGCCCGGTTGAATTTCGTAGACCGCCCTTTGCTCCAGTAATTTTTTCCACACGTTCGGAAACACATTAACGCTGTATTTTTGCGCTTGTTTTAAACAGGTGTAGTAGCTGGCGGCATCAAACTCTTTGGCAATGCCACACAGTTCGGTAATGAGTTGTTTGCCTTGTTGGTAAGGAACAATTACGGAGTGTGTCGGTGCGTCTATGGCTTTAAAGGCATCGCCCGCCGCCTTAAACGATTGTTTCAAGTGTAGTGGTGCATTGGCTCCGGTATTGAATTTATTGTCGCTGAGTAAATTGAGTAGCGTGTCATCTCTTCCAACTTCTTTCGCTGTTAACGGATAAGCCATTTGGTCGGCGCGCTCATAAAAATAATATTTAAAATACAGCGCCATATTTTCCGGGTCTAACAAGGTCTTGTCTTTAACCTCACTGAATACCCACTTCGATTTTTCAATCCCGACTTTAATGTCAATCAGTTGGTTAATGGTTTCCTGTGTAGGGTTAACGACATGCACAGTAGCTGTGTCTAAGCGGCCATTTCTATTACAGCGCCCAGCCGCTTGGGCTATAGAATCCAATCCGGCCAGAAAGCGAATCACACTGGCAAAATCAATATCCACCCCGGCTTCTATTAATTGCGTGCTAAAGCAAAGCACCGGCAATTTAGCCGCTAACCTTGCCCGCATTCTGTGAAAAAGTTCATTGCGGTGCGCTGAACATTGGTTGGTGCTTAAATGAAACAAGCTATCCCTATCAACGGAATTAGAACATTTGACATACAGGGCTTGCGCCCATGCTTTGGTGTTAACTATAACCAAACAATTGCCTTTAACTTTGAATTCGAACAATGCCAATTCCGCTATTTCATCTTCTGACCAGCCTTCGGATTTGGTTTTATTGCTGATTTCAACGCGTTTTAATTCGTCGAATAATTGTCTGGGATCTTTTATCAGGTGATTTTCTTCGGAGATCAGCAGTTGGCCTTTTTCGGGTGTCTTCAATTGATCGAGCAACGGCTGGGTTGCTGTACATAAAACCGCCGTTGTTTTGGTATGCGCACTTAAAAAATTCAGCGCGTTACAAAATAAATGCGTGCAGTTAATGGGTAAGGTTTGGATTTCATCAAAAATGATGACGCTGTTGGCGAGTTGATGTAAGCGACGCACGCCGCGCGTACCACCGCTAAACAGTGTTTCTAAAAACTGTACCATTGTGGTCAATACAATCGGCGCATCCCAGTTTTCAGCCGCCAGCTTGCTATGCCAGGTTTGATTTTCCGGCTCTAAATTTGAGTGATGCTCAAGTACCCAGGGAAATTGATCACCCTCCTGCTCAACTGCCTTTCGAATGGCTTCGGCATTTTGTTCGATGATGGAGGTATACGGAATAACATAGATAATCCGCTCTAATCCATGTGCTTTGGCATGATGCAGAGCATAACGGAGACTGGCGTAAGTTTTACCGCCCCCCGTCGGCACGGTCAGTGTGTAAATACCTTGGGCATCCTGCGCCCGATTTTTACAGGTATCTGAAATCGTCCGGCGTATGGTGTTAATCGGTGTGTTGTTGACTTGCTGTTCGGTTAAAAACAACTCCAGCCTATTGATGGCAATATCCCATGACACGGCTTTATTACGATAAACCGCTTGTTGTGGCCTTTCAAAATCAGCACTATTGATGCGGTCTGCATCAATCAGGCAACTAAATAAAAACCGCGTCCAAAAACCGATGTAAAAATGCTTAATTACTTCGTGTTGCTCATTTTTAGTGATTAAGCTTAACTGCTTGAGCATAGCCAACATCAATGACTTGTCAGCCAGACTTTTAGCTTGCTCCAGAATATGGTCGTCTGCATTTTGCTTGCATTCGGCCAGATGAGACCTGTCGTCTTCTTTATCTATGCGCTTTTTGAAGCCATTCGTGCCTTCGGGTGTCAGGCAATCAATCAGGCCGCTGTGGTGTGAGGCAATGCAAAGCGCCAGTATTTGTCCGCATAATCTGCCTTCGCCATTTTTGCCGTACTTACTAAGTTCTCGCCATACCCATTGTGCGCCTGCCGTGGAATGATCAATTTTTCCTTTTAACGCACCGGCATTAACGAAATCTTCACTATCAGGATTAATTAATCCTGTACCGGACTGAATATAAGTTTGGAAAGCTGCACTGTATTTACCAAAATCGTGCAATAGCCCTATCAGTTCTCCTGCTTCGGATACATTAATTTTAGCTGCTAATTGTTTAGCAATCCCGGCTACTTCCTGTAAATGATCTGCTACTGTTTGTCGGTTTTTATCTGATGATCGAACGTGGGCGATGTAATGTGGGTTTGATTGGTTTGTTGTCATGGATACCCATTCAAAAAAATACAGGATAGTCAACTAACGCCATAGCTGATTACCCTTTCAGAAATATTCTTGCGTTAATGCCACTGTATTTTTATACCGTTTGTGAATCAACTTGCGGCTTTTGATTTTCCTAGCCCTAACCCTCTCCAGCAGGAGAGGGAAATAAAGCGCCGAAATTTGAAGTGCAATTGAGTATAGTCAAAGTTTATTAAGGGTGTGATACCCCACAGTTAGCTTGTTATCACTAACACATCTACTTTGCTTGTTTTTTAT
>CXWL01030070.1_pt1 | contig 11055 bp, 7 predicted proteins | sample 590931 | NCBI WGS metagenome assembly CXWL01 (sample SAMEA3498368, study PRJEB10139) | groundwater metagenome | biome: water well; material: biofilm material | place: Germany | collected 2015-04-27 | reverse complement strand
CTCCTATACTCTGCCCTATTCGTTCCTGGACTCGGACAGTGGGGAACATGAAAGCGGGCTGGGCGACGTCCTGTTGAACTACCGATACCAGTTGACCGATGACGCCGGCACTTGGCCTGCATTCTCTCCGCGATTCAGTCTTGTTTTTCCCAGCGGAGATGAGGACCGCGGCTTTGGTACCGGGGAGCTGGGCTATCAGTTCAATCTTCCTTTCTCGAAAACCCTTGGCGATCGTGTTTACGCCAACCTGAATCTGGGATTGACGTATTTCCCCGACGCGAACTTTGAATTTTCCAACGGACGACGTCCGCACGGTCGCGACCTCCTCCATTTCAATCTGGGTGCCAGCGTGATCTACGCTCTCCGGGACAACGTGCAACTCCTGTTGGAGGCCGCCGGCAACTTTGAGCAGGTACTGGAGGAACACTCCACCATCGAACGCGGACGGCTTCGCGTAAAACGTCCGCGATCAACCGATGTGGTGATTTCGCCGGGCATCCGCTGGGCGAACAATCTCCCGAACGATTTGCAACTGGTGTCGGGCCTGGCATTTCCCATCGGAATCTCCAGCGACGCCATGGACTATGGGATTTTCCTCTACTTTTCCATCGAACACCCCTTCATTCGTGGTTCAACCGATTAGGCGGATCGGCCGCCAATCGAATCTAGATTCGATCAGCAGGAGTGCACGGAATGAATTATTTTCTCGACGTTCTTTTTCAAGCCCTCACGAGTGCTCTTGTGAACTTGCTAACGGGGATTTTCGAATCTCTTTTGGGAACGTAGAGGCGTCGGAAGACTGGAAGCTATCCCGCAACTCTGCGAGCCGCGTACTTCAGTTCGCGCGGACTCGCGAAACTGCGGGGGAACTAACGGGTTTGACTTGCCGACGCGAGCAATAAAGACGTTTTGCGATGGCCTGTACTGCGACGTTTCGACCTGGCAAACAAGCCTGGCTTTCGCGTCCCCCGCGGAGCGCGTGTCGAAAGCCAACATCGGCGGCCCCACGACAAAATTAGGTGCACCAAAGTTTATAGTTGACAACGCCTATTTGCCGATATACACTATCCAAACTTTATGGAACCCAAACAAAACGAAACTTCATCATGATCCGACCAACTGAAAAACCTCTATCGGGTCGTGTTCTGAACCCATGCCCTCCTCAGGCTGATTTCAAACCCATTGCGGCGGTATGGGACGCGAGCGCAGAAGGACCGCATCCAACCGCCGATTCGGGGTGGCGCAAACGCAATCACACCCCGTCCCTGCCCGAGGTTTTCTCCTCGATCCGCGTGTCCCAGACCGCATCACGCTGGCGGAAGATTCTAGCCTTCACCGGTCCGGGGCTGATGGTCGCGGTGGGCTATATGGACCCCGGCAACTGGGCGACCGACCTGGCCGGCGGGGCGCGATTTGGCTACACCCTGCTTTCCGTCATTTTGATTTCCAACTTCATGGCCATCCTTTTGCAGCACTTGTCCCTGAAGCTGGGAATCGTGACCGGACGCGATCTTGCCCAGGCCTGCCGCGATCACTATTCGCGGCCCACGGCGATCATTTTGTGGTTGCTTTGCGAGGTCGCCATCGCCGCCTGCGATCTGGCGGAGGTTGTCGGTTCGGCCATTGCACTGAATCTCCTCTTTGGCATTCCGATCGTGATCGGCGTGGTCATTACGGCGGGCGACGTCTTGATCGTCCTTTTTCTGCAGCACAAGGGATTCCGGATTCTGGAGTGCATGGTCGCCGCCCTCATCGTCACCATCGGCGCTTGCTTCGCCTACAATCTTGCACAGGCCCACCCGCCGATCGCCGCGATCCTGAACGGACTGATCCCGCGTTCCCAGATCGTGTTCAACCCCGAAATGCTTTACATCGCCATTGGAATTCTGGGCGCCACGGTCATGCCCCACAATCTGTACCTTCATTCCAGCATCGTACAGACCCGCGCCTTTGCGCGAGACGACGAAGGCAAGGCCATGGCCATCCGCTACGCCACGTTCGATTCGACCGCCGCCCTTCTCGGCGCGTTTTTCATCAACGCCGCCATCCTCATTCTGGCCGCCGCGACATTCCACGGCACCGAGCACGAAAGCGTCGCCGACATCGGAGACGCCTACAAACTTCTTTCGCCGGTCATGGGCGTTCCCCTCGCGAGTACGCTTTTTGCCGTGGCCCTGCTTGCCTCGGGACAAAACTCCACGCTCACGGGCACGCTCGCCGGCCAGATCGTAATGGAAGGATTTATCAACATTCGGTTGCGCCCTTGGCTGCGACGACTTATCACCCGTCTGATCGCAATTGGCCCGGCCGTGGTGGTTGCGGCAATCTATGGCGAACACGGAGTGGGTCGGCTTTTGATTCTGAGCCAGGTGATACTCTCTTTACAACTGAGCTTCGCGGTCGTGCCGCTGGTCTGGTTTACCAGCCAGAAATCGAAAATGGGTCGCTTCTGCAACAGCCCCTGGTTGTCAGGACTCTCCTGGCTGGTCACGATTGTCATCATCGGATTCAATGGATATCTTCTCATGCGTACGTTCTCTGACTGGGGCGGGTAATCGCGCAACGCGCCGCCCCCCTTGATAAGGGGGGGATCAAGGGGGGCACGGGCCTAACTGCTTGGTGATCCATGTATAAAGTCATTCTCATTCCACTGGAAAACTCGCCGGCTGATCAGGCCATCCTCGATCACATTCGGCCGCTCGCCAAGCTGATGAACTCCCGGCTCGTACTCGTCCACGTGGCCGACGGATTCGCCGCCCGCAATCAGGATCAGCTCAATCTGGAGGATTCCGAGGAGATGATCGACGATCGTGCCTACCTCGAACAACGAAGCGGCGAGTTGGCCAGAGACGGGTTCGAGGTGAGCTGGCGTCTCGCTTGCGGAAGTCCGGCTGGCGAAATCCTGGCCGCCGCCGAAAAAGAGTCGTGCGATCTGATCGCCATGGCCACGCATGGCCACCGGATGGTTAAAGATATCATCCTGGGCAGCGTGGCCAACGACGTCCGCCATCGGACCCACATCCCCGTACTGATGGTCCGCTCGCAAATCACTTAATCCTTCTCGTAGCGAGCCGCGTCCCGGCGCATCGGAATCAGTTCCCGCGACCAATGCGCGAGGCTTCTGGCCAGCAGTTGTCCGCATCGAAGCCCGGCGCTTGCAAGCACGGTTACCCTCCAGCAAAATCAACTCTCGTTACGTGTTTGGGCATGCACAACCAAGGAGACTTCTCATGGCATACGTCGATGGATACGTCGTTCCCATTCCGGAAAAAAACCTACCCGTCTACCGCAAAATCGCCCGCCTGGGCGGCAAGATCTGGCGCGAGCACGGCGCCCTCCAATACTGCGAATGTGTCGGCGACGACCTCAGCCCGCCGTGGGGGCTTCCCTTTACCAAGGCCGTAAAGGTCAAAGCCGGCGAGACGGTGGTGTTCTCGTGGGTCATGTTCAAGTCCAAGGCCCATCGCGACAACGTCAACAAGAAGGTCATGGCCGACCCGCGAATCGCAGCCATGATGGACCCCAAGAACATGCCCTTCGACTGCAAGCGCATGGTCTACGGCGGCTTCAAAATCCTCGTCGACGCCTAGCGTTTCGCACTGGAGATTGCCAATCCCAGCTTCAAACTCGGTTCGTTTGGAAATTTTCATGCGCTTCGCTTGTGCGTCTTCGCCTGGACCCCATATCTTGGTGGCGCTTTTGAACCCGCATCCGCGAAACGCAGTTGACTCCACTTCGGCCCTCACGATACACAAAACATTGGAGGCGCGCGCACTTTGCACGCAACATGCGAAGTAGGTAGCCGTCAGAATAAAGTGAACGACGAATCATGCCCCCAAGTCGGATACGGCTCGACCTGGGCCGCCCGCCCGGTTTCCAACACATGGCCTAATTTGGTACAATCCGCTCAAGTCGTCGATTTGGTAATCTCTTAGAAGGGGAACACTCCAAATGCGTCGGGTTCTCACTGTTCTATGCGTCGCGCTTGCACCGGCGACATCGTTAACCGCCCGCGCGCAATGCACTGCTCATTGGGTTCCGGGCGACGGTTTTCTTGGCACCGATGGCGGAATTAACGCGGCGACTACGTGGGATCCCGACGGCATTGGCCCATCAAGCGAACAACTGGTGGTGGCGGGTAGATTCTATGTCGCGGGTAATGTACTTGCCGACAACGCCGCATGGTGGGACGGGTTGACCTGGCATCCGTTGAGCACGGAACCTAATAGAGTTCTAACTGCCCTTGTCGTCCACAATGGAGAGTTGATCGCAGGGGGGTACAACGTCGGAAACAACGCCGGTTACGTTGCCCGTTGGAACGGGAAAACTTGGAGCCGAATTGGAAATGAATTCCATGATCGGGTCCTCGCCCTCACGGTCTATAACGGCGAACTCATCGTAGGTGGCTCGTTTCAAAATTCGGTCACGCAGCTGAATCGCATTGCACGGTGGGACGGCATCGCCTGGCAGCCCGTTGGCGGCGGAATGAATAATCACGTTCGTGCCCTGACCGTGCACGATGGAAAGCTCGTCGCAGGTGGGCGCTTCAGCCAGGTTGGAGGCGTGAACATTGCCTACGTCGCTCGTTGGGACGGGACGACGTGGAGCGGTTTCGGAACCCAAATTCTGCCCGGCGTCGTGTCGCTTGGTGTCCATGACGGTTTTTTGGTTGCCGGAGGAGAATTTGCCGCATCGGGGGGTGTCGCACACCACATCGCCGGGTGGAATGGGTCGTCGTGGCAACCTTTCGGAGGCGGATTAAATGGCAGTGTATTTGTCATCGGAAGTTATCAAGGCCAACTTATCGCGGGCGGTGAATTTGAGCCCTTTCCTTTCGGGAGCTCGGGGCCAAAGGGGATCGCGCGTTGGGATGGCACATCCTGGCACGCGATGGGCGGCGGTACGCTCGGGGGCGTCAACGCCCTGGCGGTTCATGAAGATGAACTGATCATCGGAGGGTGGTTTGATACGGCGGACGGAATCGGAATGATTTCGGTGGCCGCATGGAACGGTGCCACTTGGCGGCCACTTGGCCGTGGAGCTGATGCTCCAGTATTTCACATGGCCGTATACAAGGGAGATCTGATTCTAGCCGGGTCATTCCAGCACATCGGCAACGTGCGCGCCCACCAACTCGCACGGTGGGACGGGACTGTTTGGCGCTCGTTCACTGAAGGGACCGAGTCAGACGATTCTCCGATAACGGGCTTGGCTATTTACGCGGGTGACTTGCTCGTCGCCAGAACGGGCTGGGACGATAATGGTTATGTTTCCACCATTGAGCGCTGGGACGGCACTTCTTGGCAATCGCTGGGGTCGACTTTCGACGGATTCATAAATTATGTACTGCCCTTTAAAGGCAGCTTGATTGCCGCAGGCGGACTGAACGGCCCCGGAGGCGCCATTACGCACACCGTGTCGCGTTGGGACGGGGTGCACTGGCTGCCGCTGGGCCAAGGAAATGGCGAGTGGAGTTCTTTCATCGACAAGCTCATGGTCTACGACGGTCAACTTGTTGCGGCAGGCGCATTCACGATTGCCGATGGAATATCTGCTAACCATATCGCCCAGTGGAACGGTATGGAGTGGCAACCGCTGGGGAGCGGTCTCGATGAGTCAGCATCAGCGTTAGCCATATACCAGGGTGAACTCATCGTCAGCGGTTGGTTTTCACATGCGGGGGAAGTGGAGACCGCTCATGTGGCTCGATGGGACGGCCACTCCTGGCATCCTCTCGGAAACGGCCTGAACGACGGCGTGGGATCCCTAGCCCTTTATGATGGCGATTTGATCGCCGGTGGAGAATTCTATTTTGGTGGCTCGACCAACCTGGCGCGTTGGGACGGCTCTGCGTGGCATCCATTGGGCACTGGATTGGTAGGATCGCTTTTCTTCGGATCGCATGTTGCTTCGCTGACGACCTACAACGGAAATCTCATGATCGGCGGCCAATTTTATTATGCCGGCGGCATTCCCTCGCCGTATTTGGCGAGTTGGGGAAGTGGGTTTGCATTTGGCGATTTCGATTGCGACGGCAACGTGAATGAAATCGATTTGGAGAAGGCGGAGGAGTGTATGCTCGGCCCCCACGAAATGTATCCCAAGGGTTGCGCCTTCGGGGACCATGACGGCGATCACGACCTCGATCTCGCTGATCTCCAGCGATTCTTCAACGGGATTCTTCCAGGAGAGTAGTCAACGATCATCGCCGTACCGATGGGCCGCCCAGTTTCGGTATTTCGACCCCTCTAGTCGGGTAGTCCAAGTTTAGCTTTATCGAATTGAGGTTCCTGATTGTTCTCGGTTTCGCCACCCACTTGAATTCGCCAGTCTTATTTCGCGATTTCGCCATCAAATCGCGCGCCCCGCGCATGTTACATCTGGTGAGTGTCGGGATTGCGGTCGGAAGTGTTTCGGCCTGCCCCCACTCAGAAGGGAAAGGAGCCCGTGGAGAAAATAAGAAATTGTCAAAACAAAGCGATCTGAAAGTTTAGCTTTACGAAAAGCCGCGTTTCCAATCTGGAAACGCAGGTCACGCTTTGACGCCCTTCCTGCTTCCTGCATGGCTTGCCGCGGATAGACTCGGGTGCATGTCCTTGCGATTGAACTACATTGTCGGCTGCACCGCGTCGGGCAAGTCGAGCCTGGGCGTCGAGCTTGCGCGGCGCCTGGGGGGAGAGATCATCGCTATCGACTCGATGAAGGTCTATCGCGGGATGGACATCGGGACGGCCAAGCCATCGGCCAAGGTGCGCGAAGTAGTGCCGCACCATCTCATCGACGTGGTCGATCCGTGGGAGGAATTCTCCGTCGCGCAGTACGTAGCCCTTGCCGACAAGGCCATTGAGGATATCCACGCCCGCGGCAGGAAAATCTTCGTCGTGGGCGGGACGCCGCTGTACATCAAGGCCCTCAGCGAGGGACTCTTCGAAGGCCCGGGCGCGGACCCGCAGACGCGCGATCGGTTGCAGACCGTGGCGCAGCAGGAGGGCACTTCAGCCTTGCATGAACGGTTGCAGCAGGCGGACCCCGTCGCGGCCGGGCGCATTCACCGCAACGACCTGCGCAGGCTGGTTCGGGCGCTTGAAGTGTTCGAGCTTACCGGCAAGCCCATCAGCGCCCTGCAGGAGCAATGGGACAGGGAGCGGCCTCGATACGATTGCCAGTACCTCGGCCTTCGATGGTCGAAGGAGGATTTGCACCTGCGAATCAAGGAACGCGTGCTGCGAATGATGGACAAAGGGCTTATTGACGAGGTGAAGTCGCTGCTCGCGCTCGACCGACCCCTAAGCACGGCTGCGCGGCAGGCCGTGGGCTACGCCGAGGTGATCGACCACCTGCAAGGCGGGTCCGACCTTGCACACACCGTGGAAGCGATCAAGATCAACACACGGCAACTGGCCAAGGCCCAGCGGACGTGGTTCAAGCGATTTCGCGCGATCGTGTGGATCGACCTGACCGCCGATGCCGAAGTAAACAAAGTGGCTGATTCGCTCATGGAGCGCCTTGCATGATGGTTCACGCACCCGCACTCACCGAGATGACCAACTGGGGCGTCGATCTCATCGACGTTCGCAAGACCTACGGCAGGTCGATTCACGCCCTGCGCGGCGTCAACATTCAGGTCGGCCGCGGTGAAATCTTCGGACTGCTGGGGCCCAACGGCGCGGGAAAAACCACGCTGGTCAAGATCATGATGACCGTGGTGCGCCCGACCAAAGCGCTGGGCACGATTCTAGGCCGCCCGCTCGGACACCGGGGAAAGCTCGCCAGAATCGGCTACCTCCCCGAAAACCACCGCTTCCCCGGCTATCTCACCGGCATGGAACTCCTCGACTACTACGCGGCACTGGCCAGGGTCCCGCGCAATGTCCGCCGCGAGCGGGCTTGCAAACTCCTCGACGGGCTGGGCCTTGCGTCGGCGGGCAAAATGCGGATCGATAAGTATTCGAAAGGCATGTCGCAGCGATTGGGCATCGCACAGGCGCTGATGAACGACCCGGATTTGATCGTTCTCGATGAGCCCACCGATGGACTGGACCCGGTGGGCCGCCGCGACGTGCGCGAAATGCTCATTCAACTCCGCCGCGAGGGAAAAACCGTATTTCTGAACTCACACCTGCTCAGCGAGCTCGAAATGGTCTGCGACCGAGTGGCCATTCTGGTGGACGGCCTGGTTGCGCGGCAGGGCACGCTCCGCGACCTCACCCAGCACACCGTGGAATACAAGATCACCATCTCCGGGACCGCGCCGGGCGTGGCCGAAAAACTCCGCGCCGCCGGCGCCACGCTCGAAGGAGATTCCGTCACCGTCGCCGGCCACAACCTGGAGCAAGTCAATCAGACGATCGACTTGCTCCGTGCCGCCGGCGTCATCATCGAATCAGTCTCCCCCCACCGCTTCAGCCTCGAAGACATTCTGGTAGAAGCGATGGGCACAAGGGAATCGAGGCAACGAGGCAGCGAGGCAGCGAGGCAGCAAGGCAACGAAAGGGCATAGACCAAGGGATTTCATGGTGGAAATCTGAGACTCCAGATTTGAGATTTGAAATAAATTGAGTATAGGGTCAAGTCGATTGGTCAGAAGCAGCGTCCCAAGCGCATGGACAGCGGCCAGCGAATCGTGCGCTTTGTTTGTGAATTTCCCCATGCAATTGAAACTTCTTCGCGAAATGCGTCGATCTCCGCTCGACCCTTCGTCCTGGCGAGCGCTCCCACCGCCGACCAGGTTTGCACGTAGCCCAGCATTTCCGCGAGCGTCCACTCCGCCCGCATTTCGAATCGCGGCGATGAGATTTCGTCAAACGGAAACGGCATGGTTTGATAGCCTTCCTCGACGAACCGCCGCTGAGGAGGCCAAAACGGACCGAGAATTTGTCCGTAAAAATGCTTGACGATACGGTCGATGTGCGGATCGTCGGTGACGTGGATGCCGTACACCACCAGGGCCACGAACCCACCCGGACGCACGACGCGACGAACTTCCGCGTAATACGCGTCGAGATCGAACCAGTGCGCCGCCTGCGCCGCAATGGCCAAATCGGCTGCGTGATCCGGCAGCCCGCTCGCGTCGGCTCGCGCAACGCGATACTCCGCGCGCGGGTGCGGCCTGGCCTGCGCAATCTGATCCGCGCTCGCGTCGGTGGCAATCACCCGCTCGAAGCGTTCTGCCAGGACATGAGTCAGTTGCCCGGAGCCGCAACCGGCCTCCCATGCCGTGCCGCGAATGAGGATTTCGCCTGGAGAGATGGAGCTTTGGGCGGACGCGCCGATCGTCAGGTCAGAAAGGTAGTCCACCAGTTCGCGCGGATACGTTGGCCTGTAGATCGCGTACCCCGGAGCACGCTCGGAGAAATGGTCGTGAAATTGCGCTTGCTCACGATCCGCCATTCACAATTCGCCATTCTGCATTCAGTCGCAGGTGACTGCGCGGCATGATCCTTCGCAGCCCTCGACGCAAACTTCGTGAACGCCCGCCGCGGCATCGGGAAAGCGAACCGACGCACGTCCCGACCCGCTCGTGGCGACCTCTTGTTCGGCGGTTCCATCGAGGACGATGGTCAGCGGAGTATTCGGCGTTGCGCGGATCGACGCCGACACGGTTCCGCGGCGACACGAAAGTCGCATCTGCACCGCATTGCAATCGACGTCGTTCAAACAAGGAAGGCTGTGGGCGGCGAAGGCGTCACAAATTTCGGCAAGATGCGGCGTGCCGTTGGAGAGATCACCGTCGTCGTCATCCGACGTGAGCACTTCCAACGACGTTCCCGGGTGGGCGCTGTTGCGGAAACGCCCGCCCAGCGTGATGAGGCTCCAATCGGTGAACAACTGACGCGCAAGCTCCAGCCCGGTCGGACCTCCAAGCGAACCCTGCAGATTGAGTTTGATATCCCACCACACCCCGGCCAGCACCTGTCCACAAACGTGGATTTCATTGTCGCAGGGATATTGCTCGTTGGCCCCGACCGTGTCGCGGACAAACGTGCCCGTGCCGAAGAAGCCCTGCCCGATGATCGGATCATCGTGCATCATGATCGACACGCAATCGGAAAAACCCTCCCCGAAGCTGCCCTGCGGCACCTGCAATCGATTCACGATGAAATGGCCATATTCATGATTCACAACGCTGCTGTAGGCCGTATTGACGCAGCGGCTGTCGGATGCGAAGAAATTGACGGAAAGTCCCACCGGAGTGAAAAACGCATTGCACGACATGGCGCTCGAGTTGACGTTCGCGGTGACTGGCCGATCAAGCTGGTCGAAATCCGGCTGATAGTGTCTGTAGAAATCGTGGGTGCGGTTCACCTGGACCATGGCATTGACTTGTGCGGTGGTGAATTCGCCGGGCTTGGTGTTGAAAACGAAATCGGCCGGGCCCGGCGGCCCCACCGTTTGCGTCAGCAGCGGCGGAGGCACTTGCGTATCGCGCACTTCAACAAAGGGGCCGGCCAAAAGGGCACTCAACAGGACCTCCGTACCGTTCCCATCAAGCGAGAAATTGCCATCGGCATCCGTCGTCGCCAGATTTCCCAGCACGTCGCGAACGAACAGGTCGGTCAGCGGAGTCTCTACGGCTGGATTCGATGGGATATCGGGAAAAACACCGGGAGTGGCCATTCCGGAAACGCGACCGGCAATCGGCGCTCCGTGATAGACTTCGTCGCGTGCGAAAACCAACCGGCCTGTCGCGGCATTCACAAAAAAGCTGAATGCACGCGGCTCGTCTCCGCGGTCGCTTCCCGCCGAAATCTTCCATGCACGCACCGGCGCGCGACGACCTATTTCGGGTTCGCCCGCATACACCACCAATTCCGGTTCCGACCACTGCGAAAGTCCCGCGTGATCGGGCATCGACCGGAGCGACGCCCGTGCGGCCTCGCCGGAGATTTGATCCGGTTCGAACATGCCGCGCTGGGCAACCAGCCGCCCCGCCGCATACGAAACGGAATGTTGCGGCCCTCCTTTGACCAAAACCCGGGCAATCGCGTGATCGACCGGAACACCTCCGATGTACTGCCGGTAAGCGAGAATGGTGCCCTTGCCGGACCCCAGGGC
>CXWL01000650.1_pt1 | contig 11055 bp, 13 predicted proteins | sample 590931 | NCBI WGS metagenome assembly CXWL01 (sample SAMEA3498368, study PRJEB10139) | groundwater metagenome | biome: water well; material: biofilm material | place: Germany | collected 2015-04-27 | reverse complement strand
AGACCAAGCCTGGCGTCTCATGCGCGCGATCGGGTGCACTGCGCAGGAAATCGATATTCGGCCCAGTGCTGAACACATGCTCAAAGACATCGGCCATCCTCATACGGCCGCCAAACCGGTGCATGATGTCACCTTTGAGAACGTCCAAGCGGGGGAACGAACGAGCCTGTTATTCCGTCTCGCGAACCAACAGGGCGCGCTCGTGGTGGGCACAAGCGATCTCAGTGAACTCGCGCTGGGTTGGTGCACGTATGGTGTCGGCGATCACATGGCGCACTATCATGTCAACGCGAGTGTACCCAAAACTCTGGTTCAACACCTGATCCGCTGGGTGGCCGCCACGAACCAGCTTGGGGACGATGCCAGCCGCGTGCTCACGGATATCCTTGAGACGAAGATCAGTCCAGAACTCCTGCCTGGTGAGGATCGTGCCGGTCAACCAATCCAGCGTTCAGAGGACATCGTTGGCCCGTTCGAATTACAGGACTTCTTTCTCTATTACGTGCTCCGATTCGGCTATGGTCCGCCCAAAGTCGCGTTTCTCGCCTATAACGCATGGTGTGAGAGGAAGCAGGGTCAAGGTCCCGACATTCCGGATCCTACAGGGCGGGAGTATGGGATTGGCGAGATCAGAAAGTGGTTGCGGGTCTTTCTTGANNGCGCCAAGCGATAGTGAAGCGACGGTGTGGCTGTCCCAACTGGATGGAATTCCGGAGAGCGACGCCTAATAGGATGCTGAAAAAGTCGATCTTCTCACCCGCTCAGCCCCGGCGCGCCGAGACGAGCCCTTCACCGAGCGGCGTACTCGCGACGCTCAGAGGCTCCAGGGGACTGGCTCCGGTGTTGCCGGTGCCTGTCCCGCTCTGAGACGGGGACAGTCGCCGGTCAGAAGGGCGACAGTCCCTCTGCACGAGCCCGCTCACTCGCGGGCTTTGTGGATCTCTTTCCTGACGACCGCTTCCGCGTCAAGCCAATCTTCCAGGTCATGTCCGTGGCGGCATCCGCGTTCCTCCCAGAGATCGTATGCCTTTGCCGCGATTCGTTCGCGCCGGTCTTCGGGCCACACCATGAACTTCTGAGCAGACTCACGGCGTGCCGGAGACGGTACGCCCTTCCCTCCAGGCCTCGCTCCGGCCGGCGGCGGGACCACTGGTGCGGTGACTGACTCCTTCGATTTCGACGACGGTATCATAGGGCTCACCTCCTTTTTGGTTTCATCAAGGGCACAGACGCCCTCGCGCCAGGAAACTGTCTATGGCTTCTCTTGCTTCATCGTTTCAGAATTCGCGCGACACGCCACGTGGTCCAGCCCATATACAGGACCAGCATGATGCCGAGCAGCTCGACGAGATGGATGAGATGCCATCCTTCGATCACTTCCACCTCCACGATGATTAGCAAGATGGTCGCAAGGAGAAAGACGAGCACGTGTCGACGGGGCATGGCGAAGACCTCCCGCAGGAATGCCCTGACCCACCTGCGCTGCTCCTCCATGATCAACGACCTCCTCTGCGTCCCTTCTCTGTGACCGTTTCCTTACAGACTCCTCGCGTCATGACGATGGGCACAACGAGAGCCGACCTTCATCAGTGGGGGCGATAATCCTCTGTCCAAGGTGATCGTCACGCTTCTATTCGTAAGGCAACCGAGGGCGCCGGAAGAACCGGTCCGCAGTATCGCCAGCTTGGTAGAGCCGTTTTCGTATAAGTGCATGAACGGTCTCTGAGTTGGTGCCCAATTCTGCGGGGTCAAGAATGCACGGTAAGAAAGCTCCGCAGGAACGAGCGTAGCGGCTTCTCGGCTCTGTGAGTCTTCGAAAGCACTCAGCGACCCACCTGCACTGTCCGGAGACAGGCCGATTCCGATTTCCACCGCTGCGCCAGGATCACCGGGTCAACACGCTCCCCGCACAGAATGCACCGCCGTCCTCTGAACTCCTCGTAAGTCTCCTCAACCATGAGACCGCTGCACCGCCCGCATTGGCCATCCTGTGGCTGCCGCTCCAAATACGGTTTATGCACGAGCCCTTCGCGCGAACGCCTCATACGTGATCCCCCATCGGTGGGTATCACCACGGCATAGCGGCCTGGGCCGATCAGGGCTAGCCGCAGGTGACCGGCTCGACTCAACCGGTCCACTTCGAGGAAGACCTGGTTCCAGGTGAACTCCGGGCAGAGCGTCGCCAGATCGTCCAGGCAAGAGCCTGGGTGGTATGCGATGGTCTCGACGATCAGGTCGGCTAGCGTGGCGCTCTGTGCCATGGCATCCCTCCTTGCACGGCCTCCGAACGACTCGGGGCTCCTTCTTATAAGCAGATTGGATGCCACCGAGTGAGAGACGCTCCTCTCGCTGTCATATCGTCTTATTATAGTGAACGATCACCCACGGCCATCAAGATAGTGTATATGGTCGCGTCATGCCCCCGTGACATCTCTCTGCGGAGAATGAGGACACCACACCGGACGCGCCTACTGTTGCGAAACGCTGCACAGGGAAATAAGACGCTGGTAACCCGCGGGTCGTTCCGTTCAGGGACATGCATGTCTTGCATCAGGTGGATTGTGTCTCGATGATTGCCGTCGTTCGGCACCTGGCTTCGTCTGGGGGCAATGACTGGCGAGTGCTTTCATCTTCATACAGATTGGCTCGGCGGACAGGTGATGGGCCTGTGATCGTCTGTCCAATTTCTTAGACAGTTCTGTAGCAATTATCGCCACGTTCCTCGTCTGTTGATGGAGCTAAACATGAGAGTCTCAATAGTTTTGTTTCCATAAGGCTCTCATGAGGCTCTTCGATGGAACGATCCATCATCGCCATGCTGGCCCGAACCGCCGCTGGCGCGTTGTTGGCCGATGAGTAGGGCACCGTCGTGTTGTGGAGCAAGGCCTGCCCGTAAGGCTGCGGGCAGGGCACGCAGACAGGCGGCTGAACGCTTGCTGGGTTTCCGAGCCGACGACGTACTGGGACGTCCCTGCCATGAGATGATGCGAGGCGAGACCCTCTCCAGCCACCCGTTCTGTTCCCTCTCGTGCACCGTCGGACACCGGTTTGGCTGAGGGAGTGGAGTCCGAAACTTCTCTATCCAGACTCACACCAAAGCCGGCAAGGTCATCTGGCTGAATGTCAGCTCCCGGCCCGTGCCCTCCAGGAAGAAAGACAGGTTCCTGTTTGCGCACCTCTTTCGCGACATCACCAAGCGGATGAGAATTCTGGGCTTGGCTGAAGAACTGCATACCTTGCTTGCTACCTCTGGCGGTCACCCCCCCCAGCGTGGTGCCCGATATCCCCCCGACGCTTCTGCTCGATGAACGGGAGAGAGAAGTCTTGCGCTTGTTGGCCGGGGGCAATCTCCAAGGGGAGGCCAAGATCATCGATTGAGAGAAGTTCTTCTGGGAGCAAAGAAGGGATGGCAGCAGTCGGCATTCGTAGAACTGTGCAGCGCAGAACGGGAGGGTCGAAGTAACCTTCGCTGAATTATTTTGAGTCAGAAATGCTAACCGCTCCTTCTGTAGCTCGGCGGTTCTCCATAGCATTGTGGGACAGCTCCATTCGGTCTCCTGCCCCTTTCTGCGACAGCAAAAAGGGATCTTGTCTTCGCTACTTCCTCTCTTGTCACAGAAACCAGGCTGAATCCATCGTGTTTCTTCCTTCTCACTGTTTTGAGGGATCGGCACTGTCCTTGCTCCATTTTCAATGACCTTCGACTCCCAGTATCAAAATAACGCACGCTTACTGATGGAGGTCTCTGTGCTCAAATTTTCTCCAGGCCTAGCCGGGGTGCCGGCTGCGAAGTCCTCCATCAGCTTTGTGAATGGCCAGACCGGCCTACTCGAATACCGGGGCATCCGGATCGAAGAGCTGGCCCAACGCAGTTCCTTTCTGGAGACCACCTATCTGCTGCTCTATGATGAGCTTCCGGCCCAGACCGAACTAGACCGATTCACGGTCGATGTCACACAGCATCGGCGCATCAAGTATCAAATCACGGAGTTGATCAAATGTCTCCCCGAGCACGGGCACCCGATGGACGCCTTGCAAGCCGCAGTCGCAGCCCTCGGGATGTTCTATCCGGCCAGAAACGTCTTAGATCGCCAGGTGCGATACTGGTCGACCATCCGACTGATCGCGAAGGTCCCCACGATCGTGGCCGCGTACTACCGGCTCCGACGCGGGGATGAGCAGATTCAGCCTCGTGATGATCTCGACCATACCAGCAACTTTCTGTATATGTTGACTGAAAAGGTATATCAGCTCATGACCTTCTCAAGGGCAGTCAAACAAAGGGAGGGTTCAGGTGTTCACGGTCATTCTGCACGATGCACCGTACACGACGGAACGGTCGGGGAATGGGTTTCGCTTCGCGGAGAAAGCACTGGACAATGGCACTCCCGTCTGTGTGTTTCGACTTTATGATGCGGTCTATGTCGCACGCAAGGGGCAGTGCCCGCCAGACGGAACACCGAACCTTGAGTACCTCTTGATCAAGCTAGTGGGCAAAGGTGTGACAGTGAGTGTGTACCACATGCGTCGAGGCCAGACCGTATCAGCCATCAGGTCAGCCGGCAGCCTGTTTCTTCCACACGAAAGCAAGTGGGCGGGATGTTGGCGGCCTGGTCGCCGGTGTGAAGATGGGCACCATGACAGAGCTCGTGAACTGGTGTCGAGGCAGCCAGCACGTCGTCAGCTTTTGAAGATGAAGAAGCAAAGAGAGGCCTCGTGGTAAAGCCAGAGGAAANNGGCCCTCTTGTATGGGCATTGGATTTGTGACCACTGCAAGAATGTGGTCCAGGCGGAGGCGCTGGCGAGGAAGCGCAAGATTGAAAAAGAAGGCGGTTGTCCGGCGTAGGCAGGCCGGCGCTTTTCCGATTTTTTACAGGAAGGGCGGTGATCTGAAGGGAGGGAGGAACGCATGTCAGTGTCGAAACATCTCGCAGAAGCAGCGGTCAAGCTCAAGGAGGCCTCGTTCCGGATCGACGAGGCGCGACAAGGGCCTGTGACCTGCGAGAATCAAAAGGCCTGGCTGGAGGCGTTGTCGGACTATTGCTTTGCGCTCTCGGAAGTCCAGTCCTATAACAACGAGTCAGTCCATGAAAAAATCCACGAGCTGGCTGGACGCGTGGGGATCAGGCAATTTCCAGGGTCCGGCCCAGTGAGTACATGAGCGCGTGAGATTGTGGATCTCAGGCTGCGAGGTTGCGTGGCACTGTCGCGAGCGAAGTCTGCTTTTTCTTGTCTTCGCCGACAGTGCGCGCTCGCAGCCGACGGACTAGCTCCTGGTAGGAGTCGGAGCGGATGATCTTCTCGAACTGACTGCGATAATTCTTCACCAGGCTGACCCCGTCTACGATAAGGTCGTAGGCATGCCATGACCCGTCTTTTCTCTGTAACCTGTAATCCATCGGGATGGAAGTTTTGGTCGAGCGCAGCTCGGTCCTCACCTCAGCATAGTCGTCCTTCTCGACCCGTTCAGAGAGATACAATACTTGCTCTCCCGAATAGGCTTCGATTTTTTCAGCATAGCGGTCGGAGAGAAAGCTCTTGAAGAGCTCGACGAATTCGGTGCGCTCGCCGGCTGTGAGTGGAACCCAGTGGGCCGCGAGCGCCCGTTTCGACATTTCCGTGTAGTCGAAGTGGGTAGCGATGACATCTTCCAGCATATGCCGGCGCGGGATGAGTTTGGCCGGATCTTTGAATGTCTCGTCTTCGAGGATGCGGAAGACTTTGGTGAGGGTCGAGCGGACCACCTCAGTGGGAGACTCCGTGGGCTGGCCGGATGAGCCGAATGAGACGGAACAAGTAAGGACGACGAAAAATAAGAGGAGGGCGAAGGCTATGCTCCGAGCGCTCCACGTCCGGCGAAAGGTCTCAAGTACGCCTGCCGGAATCAACGTTGCGCACGCTAAGGCGCCGAGGCCAGGTCGTCGTGGCGACGCAACGCACGGCGACCTGCGAACCTTTGCGGGAATAGCCAGTGGCATGAATTCCCTCCTCCCTCCATATCTATCTCGTCAATCCAGCACGAATGTGACTTTCAGGTCCACGCGATACAAGCTGACCTTCCCATTATCGACCACCACATGTTGCTCCTTCACCCAAGACGACTTGATGCCGTGTATGGTCTTGGATGCCCGGGTGATTCCGTTCTGAATGGCATCTTCGAAACTCTTCGGCGATTCGGAGCTGATTTCGATGACCTTGGCTACGGACATGGGATTCCTCCTTGGTTGTGCGCATGAGCGCGGTTCACACTGTCATTATTGCTTTTCAGTATGCTCCTGAAAGGCACAGCTTCATCTTGACGGTCACGAAGGAGCAAGTGGCATGCCATCAGACTGCGCCAAGGCTCTCACGAGAGAATGGTAATAGCGCGGGGGTTCAAGGTGCCGAAATGAAGATGTCGGAGGCGGTCCGTTTCCAATCTCCGGGCAAAGTGCCCCAACTCCAAAAAAGTTATTGCTGCAAAGGGCAACAGTATCGGCGGTGACTTCCCTTTGTCGAACGAGATTGAAATGGGACATTCCATGATTTAAGGCCGGGGTCACCGGGCTTATGCTGAAGCGCGGTATGTAGCCGTCTTGCTACACCGTTGCCGCGAAACACTACAATATCTATTGTTTCGTGTCTTTCTCTCATGACTGTGAATAACGAATTGTCTGCATCACCTTTCAACCGTTTACACAGTCTTTCTCATGGCTGGATTCCGATGGCACTTGAAATGCACAGAGGCTCTACTATGTCCTAACCGAAAGGAGAGCTCCATGAGTCAGGCCAGCGAACAAGTGATGCAAGTGGTCCTTCGTTCTCCCGGCTGCCTATTGGAAGAAGTCGTGCTGGAATGCCCTGGCCTGACGTGGAATCAAGTCTTTTGTGAGATCGACCGCATGAGCCGCAGCGGACAAGTTCGACTCACTGCGAAAGGGCCCGGGCTCTATGCGGTGACAAGTACAGCCCTGTACAACCGTTCCATGCCCGCCTAGGTCAGTGTCATGCCTGTGAGAGCGGACTGGCTTCACATCCTGCGATAGAGCAAAAAAATGTCCAGTTACACAAAGGAGGGTTAGGTTATGGAAACAGGCACCGCGAAAAAGCTGCCTAGGCGGAAGGTTTCTGAGTCTATCCAGAGTCGCGAGCCGACAGCTCCCGATAAAGAACCGGTTCACTGTCAACCAATGTCCCCCTGTGATGACTCACAAGTCCGCATCGCCAAGCGAGCCTATGATTTCTATCTGGAGCGGGGATCCCGCGCAGGCTATGCCCTTGATGATTGGCTCGATGCTGAACGTGAAATACTTGATCTGGAATGTAATGCCTAGCATACATTATTCATGACGGCTCGTCGCAGCAGCGGATCGGCGATTGCAGCAGCAGAAGTGCTCATGAAGAATACGGGCTAGGGCCGGGGGGATCGTTCTTATCTCATCTGGTTGATCTCTTCGTAATGCGTTGACACAACTTGATTGAGCGCCTCCCGGAGTTCATCTCCCTGATAGTGGCGATTCGCCACTTTTCGGAGGCGTGCAGCGAGCCCTCCGTCGCCGAGCGTCCAGTCGGCCCATTTCACAAAATCCTCTCGACGGTCGTGGTATTCGAGGCTTTCCAGCGGGAGGGTCGGAATCAGGTGAGACAGTTCGTACAGACTGGCTGCTTCGATTCCCAGGTGCCCTTTCTCGGTTCGGAAGGAGAACCGTTTCCCCGGCGGCAGAGGCACGTCGAGATATTTATAGAGATGGCGGATGTGGGGCACACGCCTGATGGCAGGCCTCATGCGAACGATTTCTCCTCCGCAGAGAAGGGCACTGCCCATTGGGATCTCATTGAGGCGCGCACCTTGTAAACTGCAGACGGCACAGTGGGTTCGGAGATGGTCCCCGATCTGGCAATCTGTGAGGCGAGTCAACAGCAGGTGGTGAAGTGAGTTGATCACCGACTCGCTGAGGCGATCCGGTCGATAGGAGACGAAGGCCCAACCGCCGGTCTCCAGGAAGGGATGGAGCTGGGTCATAAGCTCGCTCCCTTCAAACAGGAACTCCTGCGCTTCATCGAGGACGATCCAATGGGGGCGGAACTTACGTTCCCGTATAGGGCGTAAGGCACGAACCAGTTCAGCAAGATAGTGACTCCGCAAGCTGATGGGATATTGACTCAGATCGAGGACCAACGACACGCCTCCCTCGTCGAGCAGCGAGATCACGGCGGATGGAGGGGCCAGAGTTGCCCGATCACCGCTGACCGAGACGAACCGAGGCAGGACGCGTAGCCCGCGAAAGTCCCCTTCAGGGTCGATCAGGAGAACCTGATAGTCTTGATGATGGAGTCCTTCCGCGATCAAGCCGACCATCCATGACTTGCCGGTTGCCGAATTGCCGAAGACTCCCAGATTACGTCCCGCCAGCCGGGCAGCGGGGACATGAATGGCCGCGCCGGATTCAGTTTGCCCAAGTAAGATCAATCGCTCGCGTTTGAGCGGAATATCGAGGAATTGCCCGCCGAGCGGATACTGTTTGAGAATTTCAAGCACCCCTTGAGGGCCGGGGGCTGTGGCGAGGACATCGGATGTTTCGATGACGGAGGGGACGGCGTCAGCCACTGCGACAGAGACCTCGGCCAAGGTCAGCATCGAGAGATCGTTTTCTGCATCGCCGAACGCCGCCAGGTTTCTAGGCGACAGCCCGCACAAGGCAAGAAGCCGTTCAAGGCCCGTCCCCTTCGTCGCGCCTGGTGGGAGCACCATGACCGCGCTTTTATTGTATTCGATCGAGGTACTGCCGCCGTGTGAGCGGAGGATTCCCCACAGAGCTTGGTCATGGGGCATCCAGGTGGCGGCAATGGCGAGCCCCCGCTCGAACGGAATGCCTGCCTCTTCGATGGCCTTGAGCAATCGCGCATCAAGTTGGCCGAACGGGAGATAGGTCTCTCCACTTGCCGTATGGGTTAGGACTGCGCCGTTTTCCCACACGATGCCTGCGAACAGGCTCCCCAGATGGCCGAGGGCGACGGTCTCGAAGCGCCGGCCCGTGACCAAAAACAGGATGTGGCCGCTTGCGCGACATTGTTCCAGGGCTGTTTCAACCTCGGCAGGGACGGTCCCGTTGACGGCGAGGGTGCCGTCGAAGTCGAAGGCCATAACACGACGATACATACAGCCTCAGAAGGCTGAATGATGAATTGTGAATGTTCAATGAAGAATGACCTGCCATGTCGGACAGGCCCTTCGAATCGATACACAATCAACATTCATCATTCCGCATTAAACATTTTCGATTTAGATGCCTACGAGCACTCGGTGCGCGCTGATCCCCTTCATTGCTCGTACGACATCCTCGTAGGAGAGGGCCGGCACTTTGCCCGCTTTCGCCTCTCCGGCGAGCAGGACGAAATCGTTCATAGCGACGATGCCCTGGAGTATCCCGTCTTCGTCCACGACCGGGAGCCGTCGGACTTTTTCCCGTTTCATGAGGTCCAGGGCTGTATGGACATCATCGGACAACTGGCAGGTCTGGGCCTTTCCAGACACTGTTTCCCAAACGGTAATGTCCGCCGCCGGCTTATTTTTGGTGGCTGTTGCCATGCAGATGTCGCGATCCGTGATCACGCTCATCACCCGTCCCTCAACATTCAAGACAGGGAGAGCCCCGCAGTCGCTGTCCCACATCATTTTGGCTGCGGCAGCCAGATTCGTGTCCGGGCCGCAACATTGCACATCGCTGGTCATGATATCTTGGACTTTCATTGGAAGCCTCCTTTGCTAATAAGAGCCGGTCTTGTCACTGGCTTTTCAGCCTCAACAACTTGTTTTCAACGGTCGTGTCCTGGACCAGCTTGCCAAAACTGTCGGTCAAGACGTCATTCACGAGCGTTTGGGCATCTTCCGGATCGAACCAAAAGACGTCGTCGCCTCCGCTCCCATTCAGGGTCATGCGGATCGTGCTCCCGTCCGCGACATTCTGTGCTTGTAATGCGAGCTTGGTCTTCGTCGTGACTTCGGTGAAGCCGACCCGACTCTTGGCCTGGACTGATAAGTCGAGGATTTTCCCAGTGAGGACAACATCGGAATCCTTCTCGCCGGCCCCTCGCTTGGTCACCTGCCAGCCCTTCGCTGTCAGATAGTCGGTCAGGGCTTGGGCGACCACGTCAGCGGGGTTGCCTCCCGGGACATCGAAATAGCTGACACCGCCCCACAGATGTGTCCGGACTCCAAGGCCGGCCTTATGGCTCCGACCGTCCTCGACCGACCCCACCGCCACCCGAACGGCAGGCCTCTGTATTGCTGCCCCTTCAGCTCCGGTTACGAGGGGGTGGATCTGGAGCGGAATGACCTCGCCGCTGCCGGCGCATCCAGCCAAGGCAATGAGACTGAGCCAGCACATGAGCAACGTCTGATGTCTCTTCACAGGACCCTCCTTACATTCAAGGACTCTCAAGGACCGTTTTTCCGATCGGCCTCTTCATTTGTTCGCTGGCTATCTGCTGAAGTGTGTCCGTCGATTCGACTGCCAACAGGCTTCACTGTGTTCCGTGCAAAATGGGCGTTCCTTTCCATAACTCGTGATTTGTATCTGTGATGAAGGGACTCCGAGGTCCCGGAGATACCCTGCAGTTGCCTGCGCGCGTCGTTCGCCCAGGACCAGGTTATAGGCACTCGTGCCCCGCTCGTCACAGTGGCCTTCGATCAGGATCTTTTCGCTGGATTGCGACTTCAGAACACCGGCATTGGCTTCCAGCCCGGATCGAGCATCATCGCGAATCGCAAACCGGTCGAAGTCAAAAAAGATATCGGAGAGCTCTGGTATCGGCCTGGCTTGAGGCATCGGCGGCTTCAACGGAGGTGCGGGGGCAATCGGTTGTTCTTCGACCCGTGCGTCTTTCACCACAGGCGGAGGCGTCGGCTTTCCAATCTGGACCGGTGTCGGCGGGGAGATCTTTGCATCTGCCCCAGGTGCTTGGGCTTGAAGCCCAGGCCCCGGGATATAACTCTGGTCTTCTACCGTCGTAACGATCTTCCGGCTTGCGCAGCCGGACAGCATCGCAACAACAAGCAGGCAGAGGCAGAAACGG
>CXWL01026700.1_pt1 | contig 11064 bp, 11 predicted proteins | sample 590931 | NCBI WGS metagenome assembly CXWL01 (sample SAMEA3498368, study PRJEB10139) | groundwater metagenome | biome: water well; material: biofilm material | place: Germany | collected 2015-04-27 | reverse complement strand
CCCAACCCTAACAAAGCTCAGCGCCAACCCCGCGCCTCCTCACATAGAATTCCCTAGCAAGATGTAAGAAACAAGATGGATTTATTCTATATAACGCTTCCTATACAAATAGTTATAATCACACCTAGAGTAAACCACAGTATTTAAAGAGCAAGCTCATAAACCAGGGCATGCAATCAAGTCATTAGCTGCTGGTGTATCTTTTTTGCCAAGGCCAGACTGATCCCTTCGACTTGGCTTAGCTCTTCCACGCTCGCCAGCTGCACTCCTCTTAGCCCACCAAAACGCGCCAACAGGTTACGACGGCGCTTCTCCCCCACTCCCTCGATCTCTTCCAACATCGATGTCGTGCGAATTTTCCCGCGCTTTGCTCGATGTCCACTGATTGCAAAACGGTGCGCTTCGTCGCGTACTTGCTGAATCAAGTGTAGCGCTGAACTATCCGGCGACAACGACAGCACCTCATCTTCTCCAGGGCGTATCAATTGCTCCAGCCCAGCCTTGCGCTCCACGCCTTTGGCCACGCCCACTAACTGGATGTCGGACAAGCCCAGTTCGGTCATCACATCCACCGCCATACCCAACTGCCCCACCCCACCGTCGATCAGGATGAGGTCAGGCCGCTTGCCTTCACCTGACTGCAATTTTTGATAGCGCCGCGTCACCGCCTGACGCATCGCGGCATAATCGTCGCCGGGCGTGATGCCGGTGATGTTGTAACGGCGGTATTCGGCATTGCGCATCGCAAGATTGTCATACACCACGCACGAGGCCACTGTCGCCTCGCCCATGGTGTGGCTGATGTCGAAACACTCGATGCGCGCCAGTTGTTCCAGCCCCAGCACCTCGCGCAACGCATCCACGCGCACTTGCTGGCCTGCCTGCAAACCGGCTTGCTGCTGCAAGGCTAGCAGCGCGTTCTGCTCCGCCATCTCCAACCACTGACGGCGCTCGCCGTTGACCTGATGGCGAATGGCGACCTTGTGGCCGGATTGCTCGCCCAGCAACTCTTCCAGCGCTTCCGCCGCCAGCGGTGCGTTGACCAGCACCAACGGTGGCACGCTTCGCTCCAGATAATGCTGCGCCAGAAACGCCTCCAGCACCTCGCCCGGCTCCTGCCCATCGGCGTTCTGCGGGAAGAAATGCTTGTCGCCAAGATGCCGCCCGCCGCGCACCATCGCCAACGCCACGCAGAGCGCGCCGTTCAGCGTCGCCACCGCCACGATATCAGCGTCGGTGCTGCCAGTGCTTTCCACGAACTGTTTCTGCTGCACGGTGCGCAACGCCTGCAACTGGTCGCGCAAGGAGGCCGCCTGCTCGAACGCCAGCGCCTCCGCTGCCGCCTCCATCGCCGTGCGCAGATGGGCCTCTACTTCGCCCTGTTTGCCCAGCAGCAACAGCGAAGCATTGCGGATATCGGCGGCGTAATCCGCCTCGGAAATGAGATTCACACACGGCCCGGTGCAACGCTGGATCTGGTGCAGCAGACAAGGCCGAGTGCGGTTGTTGAACACGCTGTCCTCGCAGGTGCGGATGCGAAACACCTTCTGCAACAGCGCGATGCTCTCCTTCGCCGCATTGGCATTGGGATACGGCCCGAAGTGCTGATCCTTTCGATTGGGCGCGCCGCGATAGTAGGCGATGCGAGGGAACGTGTGCCCAGACAGCACGATGTAGGGATAACTCTTGTCGTCGCGGAACAGGATGTTGTATCGCGGCTTGAGCGACTTGATGAGATTGTTCTCCAGCAGCAACGCCTCGGCCTCGGAGCGCGTGATGGTAACCTCGATATTGGCGATGTGCGACACCATCAGCCGGATGCGCGGCGAGATGTTGGTCTTCTGGAAATAAGAACTGACGCGCTTCTTGAGCTGATTGGCCTTGCCGACGTAGAGCACCTGCCCGTCGGCATCCAGCATGCGATACACGCCCGGCAGCAGCGGCAAGTGATCGAGAATCGGCTTGGGATCGAATGACTTACTCGCGGTCATGGTACAAATCCGCCGAAATCATCAGAAAGAATCGACACCGACAAACTCACGTCGCAGGCCAATAACGCGCCTCGCGCAAATACAACTGCTCCACCTTGGCTCGCGCCCACGGCGTTCTACGCAAAAACCTCAAACTGGATTTGATGCTGGGGTCGTGGGTAAAGCAACGGATCGGCACCTCAGCCGCCATCTCGTCCCAGCCCAATCGCTCGGACAATAGCGTGACGATGGCTTCGAGCGTGATCCCGTCCAACGTCGGATGGCTCACAGGTTTTGAGAGACTATTCATGCGCGCATTTTACAGAGGATGAGCAGACTTGAGCGTTTACAATGCGAGACTTATTTTTGGGTGCCCCTCTTATGACTGATTCTGTACGCCTCGCTAAACGCCTGGCCGAGATCGTGCCCTGCTCGCGCCGCGAAGCGGAGTTGTATATCGCGGGCGGCTGGGTGTCGGTGGATGGTCAGACGGTGGAGGAGCCGCAGTTCATGGTCGCTGAGCAGCGGGTGGAGCTACACCCAGAAGCGACGCTCACTCCCGTCACTCCGGTGACGATGATGTTGAACCAAGTTGCCGAAGCCGACGCTCAGCACCCGCCGTGCCCTGACACTCGCATGACAGACGACCACACCGGCGTTCATCTACTCAAGCAACACTTCGTCAAACTGACGCAATACCTGCCCTTGCAAGCGGGTGCGAGCGGATTGACGGTCCATACCCAAGACTGGAAAGTAGCTCGAAAACTCAGTGACGACGCAGCCACCATCGAACAGGAGTATGTCGTCGAAGTCACGGGCGAACTGATCGAAGACGGACTGAAGCGGCTCAATCACGGCCTCAGCTTCAACGGCAAAGCACTGCCGCCGATGAAAGTCAGTTGGCAGAGCGAGTCTCGGCTGCGTTTTGCCTTCAAAGGCGTGCAACCTGGCCAGATCGTCCACATGTGCCAGAGCGTCGGCCTACAGGTTCAGTCGATGAAGCGGCTGCGCATTGGGCGGCTGGCGATGGGCAAGATCCCGCCGGGGCAATGGCGCTATCTGGCCGGATACGAGCGTTTCTGATGAAGACTCCAAAACGCATCGCCCCTCTGGTCGAAGATGGCCTCGTCGATGAAGTGCTGCGCCAATTGATGAGCGGCAAAGAGGCCACGGTTTACGTAGTGCGCTGCGGCGACGAAGTGCGTTGCGCAAAAGTCTATAAAGAGGCGAACAAGCGCGCCTTCCGCCAAAGTGTGGACTACACCGAATGCCGCAAAGTGAAGAACAGCCGCCGTGCCCGCGCCATGGAGAAGGGCACGAATTACGGGCGAAAAGCCCAGGAAGAGGCTTGGCAGAGCGCCGAAGTGGACGCGCTGTATCGCCTCGCAGCGGCCGGAGTACGAGTTCCCAAGCCTTACACCTTCCACGAAGGCGTGCTACTGATGGAATTGGTCGCCGATGCGGACGGCAACGCCGCGCCGCGCCTGAACGATCTGGCCTTCACCGCCGAAGTCGCGCTCGACTACCATCGCCAGCTCATCGCCCAAGTGGTGCGGATGCTGTGCGCTGGGGTCGTACATGGCGACCTGTCCGAATTCAATGTGCTGGTGGATGCTACAGGCCCCGTCATCATCGATCTGCCGCAAGCCATTGACGCCGCCGCCAACAACCATGCCAAGTCCATGCTGTTGCGCGACGTGGAGAACCTCGCCAACTATTTCGGCCAATACGCACCAGAACTACTCGCCACCGATTACGGCAACGAGATCTGGGCGCTGTTCGCACAGGGTGAACTCAGCACCGAGAGCACACTGACCGGCCACTTCACCCACGAAGAAAAACAGGTCGATCTGAACAGCGTGATGCGCGAGATCAACGACACGCTCAAGGAAGAAGAGGCGCGACAGCTAGCACGCGCGTTACGGGCGCAAGAGGAACGATTCCAGCCCTGAACGATGCGTCCCAGATCAACGCCCAACTACCTCTTTGGCTACTCCACCGCGCTTATCGAACAAGTCAACCGGTTGATCGAACAGGACAGATTGGCCCCGTGGCTGCTCGCCAAACATCCGCAAGCCCACGCCATACGCACAGATGCGACGCTCTATGATTACGTCCATACGATCAAGAACCAGCACCTGCGCAATGCTGGCTCACTGAGCCGCGTCGCCTACGACCCCAAGTTACACATCATCAAGAACGCACTCGGGACGCACACCAATATCTCGCGGGTGCAAGGTGGCAAACTCAAAGCCAAGCAGGAGATTCGGATAGCCACACTGTTCCGCCAGATGCCGCCTGACTTCTTGCGCATGATCGTGGTACATGAGCTCGCGCACATCAAGCAGCGCAACCACGACAAAGCGTTCTACCAACTCTGCCAGCACATCGAACCGACATATGCCCAACTGGAATTCGAACTACGGGCGTACCTGACGTATCTGGAACAAGGTGGTGCCGCGCTGTGGGTGACACAGCCAGCCTAGACCCGCATCACGCCGATTCGAAACACCACGTTACAAACAAAAAGCCCCGCCGAGAATCCAGCGGGGCTTTTTGTGATCGCGTTACGCTTATTCCGAACGCAGGGCGCGCTTGCGGTCGTGCTCTTTCAGGTAACGCTNNAGGTAACGCTTGCGGATGCGAATCGACTTGGGTGTCAGTTCGACCAGTTCGTCGTCGTCGATGAATTCCACGGCGGATTCCAGCGTCAGCTTGATCGGCGTAGTCAGGCGCACAGCTTCGTCGGTGCCGGAGGCGCGCACGTTGGTCAGCTTCTTGCCCTTGATCGGATTGACGATCAGATCATTGTCGCGGCTATGGATACCGATGACCATGCCTTCGTACAACTTGTCGCCGGGGGACACGAACATGCGGCCGCGATCTTCCAAGTTCCACAGCGCGTAAGCCACCGCATCGCCGTCCTCTTGCGAGATCAGCACGCCGTTGTGACGGCCTGGCAGATCAGCCTTGACCGGACCGTAGTCGTCGAACACATGGCTCATCAGGCCGGAACCGCGAGTCATGGTCATGAAGTCAGACTGGAAGCCGATCAGGCCACGTGCTGGGATGTGATATTCCAGACGAGTACGGCCATTGCCGTCGGATTCCATGTTGGTCAACTCGCCGCGACGACGACCGATCTCTTCCATCACGCCACCTTGGTGTGCATCTTCCAAGTCGATGGTCAGGTTCTCATACGGCTCGCACTTCTCGCCGTTGACTTCCTTGTACACCACACGCGGCTTGGCCACAGCCATTTCGAAACCTTCGCGGCGCATGTTTTCCAGCAGGATGGTCAAGTGCAATTCGCCACGGCCGGAAACACGGAACACGTCGGCATCGCCGGTATCGTCCACACGCAGCGCAACGTTGGTCAGCAGCTCTTTGTTCAGACGGTCACGGATCTGACGCGAAGTCACGAACTTGCCTTCAGTACCCGCCAGCGGCGAGGCGTTCACCATGAAGTCCATGGTCAGTGTCGGCTCATCCACCGTCAGCATCGGCAGACCGACTGGCTTGTCGCGATCACAGATGGTGACGCCAATGCCGATCTCGTCCAGTACAGAAATGATGATGATGTCGCCAGCTTCAGCGCCATCCACCAAGATACGATCCAAACCACGGAAGCCCATCACCTGGTTGATACGACCCGAGCTAACTTGCTGATCATGGTTCATCACGACCACTTGTTGGCCGGTCTTGATGCGGCCATTCAGCACGCGACCGATACCTAGGCGACCGGTAAAGGTCGAGTAATCCAGCGCAGCCAGTTGGAATTGCAGTGGCGCGTCAGGGCTGCCCGGTGGTGTCGGTACGTGTGCCAGCACAGTATCGAACAGCGGATTCATGTTGTCGGCGGCGCCTCCGTTGGAAGGCGCATCCTTCAGGTCCAGACAAGCCCAACCGTTCAGGCCAGAAGCGTAGATCACGGGGAAGTCGAGTTGTTCGTCGGTCGCATGCAGCTTGTCGAACAGGTCGAAGGTCTGATCCAGCACCCAGTCAGGACGTGCGCCCGGACGGTCAACCTTATTGATCACGACGATAGGCTTCAAACCCAGCGCCAGTGCTTTCTTAGTCACGAAACGAGTCTGTGGCATCGGGCCTTCGACCGCATCCACCAGCAGCACCACGCCATCCACCATACCCAGCACGCGCTCGACCTCGCCGCCGAAGTCGGCGTGACCGGGGGTATCCACGATGTTGATGTGGTACTCGCCGTAGGTGATCGCGGTGTTCTTCGCCAGAATGGTGATGCCACGCTCTTTTTCCAGATCGTTGCTGTCCATCACGCGCTCATCTACCTGCTGGTTGTCGCGGAATGTGCCTGACTGGCGCAGCAGTTGGTCAACCAAGGTGGTCTTACCATGGTCAACGTGGGCAATGATGGCAATGTTTCGAAGGAGGCGAGACATGATTAACTTTCTAGCTGAATACTTAGGGGCGCGCATTCTAGCACAGCCACCCCTATGATTATTGTGTCAAATCTGTTAATTCGCCTCATTATCCTGTGATGCTCACGCGGTTGAAACTTTCTCTCGCCTTCTGTAGTCTTAGCTCCGCTGTTTAACCACTCGGAGGCACCATGCACTACCAACCCATCACCGCAACGCAGACTGGCTCATTTGTAGCCGACCAGAACAAGGTTCTGCGCAACACCTACATGATGCTGGCGCTGACCATGATCCCCACGGTCATTGGCGCATTCATCGGCACCTCGATCAATTTCTCGTTCATGGCCGAACACCCGATCATGTCCACACTGCTGATGTTCGGCGCGATGATGGGCATGTTGTTCGCCGTCACCGCCCTGCGCAACAGCGCTTGGGGCATTGTCGCTCTGCTCGGCTTCACCTTCGTCGCCGGCCTGCTGCTCGGCCCCATCCTGCAAGTCGCCTTGCACTTCAAGAACGGCGCGCAACTGGTCGGCATGGCGGCAGGCGGCACCGGCATCATCTTCGGCAGCTTGGCCACCATCGCCACAGTGACCAAGAAAGATTTCAGCTTCATGGGCAAGTTCCTGTTCATCGGGCTGATCCTGCTGCTGGTCGCCTCGCTGGCCAACGTGTTCCTGCACATCCCCGCCCTGTCGCTGACCATCTCCGCGATGGCGGTGCTGATCTTCTCGGCTTACATCCTGTTCGACGTAAGCCAGATCGTGCGCGGCGGCGAAACCAACTACCTGATGGCAACCTTGGCGTTGTACATGGACATCTACAACCTGTTCATCAACCTACTGAGCCTGCTGATGGCCTTCACTGGCGAGCGCGACTAAGCTCACGCGCAATTGCAAAGGCGGCCGATGGCCGCCTTTTTCATTTCACGAAACCACTGGAGACAATCTTGGAACTGACCACTTTCCTGCAACGCCTGAACGACACCCCAGAAACCATCGCCTTCGCCGACACCCTCGCCGTCATCGAAGCACTGCATGACTTCACCCCGACCGAATTCCGCAACGGCGATCTACTCAACGAAGCCGGCAAAAACAACGGCTCCTGCAAGATCTTCTCCTTCGCCAAACTGCAAGGACTCACGCCAGCGCAAACCCTGCACTGCTTTGGCGACTACTACCGCAAAGACGTGCTCGAACACCCCGAAGCCACCGACCACCAGAACATCCGCAACTTCATGAACACTCGCTGGAAAGGTGTGGAGTTTATGGGCGAAGCGCTGAAGGCGAAGTAAACTTGCGGACGATGAGAGGTTCAATAGCAACCTCCGCTTCCGCTCCCAGCCATTGGTTTCTGCTCGATCTGCACCTTAATTTGAGCCAAGTGAAGCAAAGACTTAAAAGTGCGCATTTAGGTCGCCCTACAAAAATTCATCCTGAATGTCGCGAAGCTGGGAAGCGGCTTGTGTAAGTTTGTCGCACTGCGACAAGACAAAATTCCGCACTTTGGAAATGAGCGCTTGCTCTTCGACGGATAAATCATCCATTGTCAGGACGGATACCGCTTTTTTTGTCGCAGTCGCCATGCGGCGCATCTCTCGCGCCAGCAAGGTTTTATTGATGCCGCATTGATGGGCGAAATCGGCCCATTGAAAAGCCAAGGCATCGTCAAAAGTGAACGCATCACCGATCCCCATGGCGAGTTCATTCTCAAAATCCTGATAGGCAATGACAGATACCAAATCGTATGCTGGGGCTGGGTGTATGCCGTCGTGCGATACGTAAAACGAGATATTCTTTCCGTGCGCGTCACTATTCCCTATCAGGTATTGAAACAACGACCAGCGCAGCGTCGCCATTTTAAATGCCGCAGGCTGCACCGACAGCTTGTTGAGCTCAAACAGCTTGCTGTAACTCACGCCGTCCCTGATGTGACGCACATCTTTTCCGCTGCCGAAATTCCTTTCGTATTTGTATGCGGGGGGCAGATCCAGCGCCTGGCAAGCATCGATGATGTGCTTGCGACCAACGCCAAATGCGGCAATGTGTCTGTCGAACCGCTTAACCAGCAGGACCGGCTCCGGTACACGGATGATCTCAACATCTGCAACGGACAGACCAATAGCAGCGGCAAGCCGCATACAAAAATACTCATTTGCAACAAGTGACGACAGCGCCTCACGTTGAGGTATTGGCTTGAGAATATGAGTCGATGCGATGTTTGCGCCTTCGGCCAGATACATGCGGCCATCTTGCATATAGATGGCGATCTTATCTTGCAAGCCAGCGATGGAGAGGCGCACTTTGCCGTCCCAGATAGTGAAAGGCACGACATCTCTTTCGCGTATCCGTTGTGACAGCTCATTCCGGGTGACCTCTCTGAGCGAAGCCAGACTTGAGTCTGGAGACTCACCTTCAGGCAGCAAAGCAAGCGCACTCGCACTTTCTCTTCCCAGTGCGCGCACTAAGCCGAATAGGTTGTTCTTTGATAATCCGTTCGCCGTGGCGGCAGCATCCAGCGCATTCCCTTCCGGCAACAGATTCTCAAAGAAAACCCTGACTGATCTGGAGTGGATAGCATCTTCGTTTGTGCGCGTAAACGGCAGACTAGGGGACAGCGAAAAGGAATAAGGAAGCGCTTGCCAGCTCGGGGTGTAGTCGAACACAAACAGACCACTCACCGCATCGAAACCCAGATGCCCGACGAGATCATTACCAATCCACGCGGCGAGCTTATTCATTACTTTCACTCACCTTTTTCGGATCAGCGAACAGCGCGATGCCCAGTTGTTGCGCAACACGCAACGCCTTGGGCAACCCCACGGGCCGCGAACCATTCTCTAGCCCGGAAAGTAACGCAACCGAAACACCACACAGCAAAGCGGCATCATCGATGCGCAAACCCATGTATTTTCTTTGCGCACGGATGATCTGACCAAACTGCTGTGCATCGGCAAAAGCAGCCATCGTTCGAGAGTCACTTTTCATGGATTACACCTTATCAACAGCGGAATTATTTCCCGTTTATGAGAAATATATATACCAGCTAGCGCAAAGTCAACATCAGTTTCTTCTGTAAGAGAAATATTGCGTAATGAACGGCGCCATAAGCATAAATTTATCGTACGCGAGAAATACAAACAGAGAGCACTCAGAGAAATGGGGACTCGAAAAACCGTAGCGAGCAGCGTTACCTCTGACACTCTATCCATCTAACTATTAAGTAAGACTAATTCGGAGTCGCAGATTCCCACTAGTTTGAGCAACATCTTGTCGATTTCCTTAGGACACTGGATGCTTGTGCTGCTCCGCTCGAACCTTTGAAGCCAATATCGCATCACCATCATCCGCATCAAGTGATTCGCCTTGTGCATTGGTCATGGGCTGTTCGTAGTCGTTCCAGCCGCGCACGCCGGTTTTCAGCGACACTACGTTGACGTAGCCCATGCGTTGCAAGGTGTCAGCAGCCAGCACCGAGCGTTTGCCGGAGCGGCAGATGACGACGACTTCTTGCTCGCGTCCGGCGGCCAACTCCGGTACGGTTTCGTCATAATCCCATTCGCAGGATTGTTCAATATGCCACGCGGGACGTTGATGGAGTTAGGGATGTGCAGCGAGGCGAATTCCGAGGGTTCGCGCACGTCTAGCAGGATGGGGCGATCACCCGCCGCTAACATTCGGCTCAAATCCCACGGCATGATTTCGCGGACGCGCTGCAAGGCCTCCGCCACGATTCCATCGTATCCAACCATTTATGCGCTCACTTAGACTTGCATGTTCATGATGTCATTGTAAGCGGCAACGACCTTGTTGCGCACCTGAACAGTCGTTTGAAACGCGACGCTGGCTTTTTGCATGGCGATCATGGTGTCGCTCAGGCTGACTTTGTCGTCGCCCAGCACAAATGCCTTCTGCATATCTTCGGAAACGTGCTGTCTGCTCGACACGCCATCCAGTTGTGCTTTGAGCGCGCTGGCGAAATCCACCTGCCCTGCGCCGCCGACACTTTGCGATGAGCCCACGCCGTTCTGCGACTGAGCCATGATGGTGCGCATCTGCGCCAGTAAATTATCCACACCTGAGACATTCATGATGCACCTCCATTTCTGATGGACGCACGATAGCAAGGGAGATTCAATCGGCATTAAGCGAAAAGCCTGCGAATTCCACCGCTATTCCCATGAATGCAGTTGCGCTGTCTGAGGATAATGCGCAACAGGGAAATCAGGTTTGACTCACACCATGGCGGATACAGACAACAACACAGCAACGCCCGGATCGCCACTCACACAGGCGCTAGGCAGACTCTCCGGCTCACAAAAGATCGGACTGATGGTCGCCATCGCGGCCATCATCGCCATCGTCGCCGGCTCGGTAATGTGGGGGCAAACACCGGAATATCGCGTGCTCTACAGCAATCTATCCGACCGTGACGGCGGTGCCATCATCGAATCGTTGCAACAGATGAATGTGCCGTACAAGTTCACCGAAGGCGGCGGTGCGGTGCTGGTTCCCGCCAATATGGTGCATGAGGCCCGCCTGAAACTGGCCTCGCAAGGCTTGCCCAAGGGCGGCAATGTCGGTTTCGAGCTGATGGAAAACCAGAAGTTCGGCACCAGCCAATTCCTCGAACAAGTGAATTACCAGCGCGCATTAGAAGGTGAGTTGGCGCGCTCGGTGCAAACGCTGGCCTCGGTGCAA
>CXWL01012195.1_pt1 | contig 11064 bp, 9 predicted proteins | sample 590931 | NCBI WGS metagenome assembly CXWL01 (sample SAMEA3498368, study PRJEB10139) | groundwater metagenome | biome: water well; material: biofilm material | place: Germany | collected 2015-04-27 | reverse complement strand
CGCAAAACGACATTGCACACTCGACACCGACAGCACCGCAGACATCCAAGCCATCATCTATCAGGTTGGCACCCGAACGACGGACACTCTGGCTTTTCTCGAAACCGTCGCAAACCGACAGAGCGACCTGTGCATCATTCTCGTCGGACAGAACCAAAAACCAGACACGGTCGCACAGTTTCTCCGCAAGGGCGCCTTCGACTATGTGAATTGGCCCTGTTCCCTGTCACGTCTGACCGACTCTCTGATCAGCGGACTCAACAACCGCCAGACTTTCTTGGAAGTCCGCAACCTCTCCGGAGATCTGGCCACTGCCAATCAGTCCCTCGCCCATGAGCGAGATACGCTCAAGCAATTCAATCAGCGCTTGGCCGGCCTTAATCAGTTGACGCAGGCGCTGGCCAGATCACTGAAGCCTGAGGATGTCGTTCAAGCCCTCTTCACCGGTGTTCCATCACTCACTGGGGCCGAACTCATTGGCTTAGTTCGCACAAATCCTGAGCAAGTCTGGACCTGGTCAAAAGGGGGATACCAGGAACGGGAAGATACGCTGAAGGCTCAACTCCTCGGACGGCTCGGACGATCGCCGCAGCGCATCACATCAGGAGCGACCACCTTACGCTTGGTCGGCGCCCGCCCCATACCGCTGATGAGAAGTGAAGACGTGATACCCGCGCACCCACAGCAAGAAGCTCATGCGATGCACGATATTCCGCTGGCGATCGGACCGCACGCCATTGGGGTTCTCCACGTTCAACGAGATAAGTCTCAGCCCTTCACAGAAGACGAACAGCAGTTGCTATCAACCATTGGCACATCGCTGTCACTCACGTTACGGAATGCCGATGCCCACCAAGATCTCCAAGACATGGCATTGCGGGACCCTCTGACCGGCGTATTCAACCGCCGCGCCCTTAATGAACCACTCATGCGTGAATTGAAAGCCGGCCTCCGCTACGGGGCACCTGCCTGCTTGATGATCCTGGACCTCGACTACTTTAAAACCGTGAATGACCGTTTGGGACACACGGCCGGCGATCTCGTCTTGCGAGACCTCGCCTCGCTGATGACGGACACCGTGCGCGATGTCGATACTGTCGGACGGTATGGGGGAGAGGAGTTTGCCATCATTCTGCCGCACACGTCGATCGAGCAGGCCCAACCCTTAGCCGAACGCCTCCGCAGCCTGATTGAAATCCATGCGTTTGATGTCGAGGATGGCACCGTTCGACTGACGGCCAGCATCGGGATCGCCGAGGTGTGCAATCCTGCCATAGCTTCGGTCGAGGATTGGGTGAATGCGGCCGATACNNTACGACGCGAAAGCGCAGGGGCGTAATCGCGTGGTCGTGCATGCGCCGATTCCACTGGCTCCGGTTCAGGCGGCCACGCTCTGCGTCGCCGCCTAGGGCAAGCAAGAAAGAGTCAGGCCTACGATGAGTCAGATACAGCCGCTTCGAGAATCTTCCATCGCCGTCGATGAACGCCGGGAGTGGATCCGTGTCGATGATCACCTTCTCATGGAGTATCGCCTGACGAGCGAGTCAGCCGACACTCCCCAGCCTGGCATGCCGCCGCTGACCGATGAGATGATAGAGGCCGCCGTCGGCAAACCGACCGCCGATCTGCTTGCGCGCTCCGGTGATACGCTGGCGACATCCCCCTTCCTTCCTTGGATTATGAAAGTCGATTGGTTGATGGAGGTGCTGCTGCGAGGCATGGCGCATATTCAGCCGGAGAGTATCGCCATCGCGCGACTGACCGAGGTAAATATCAGCGGGGGCGGAATCAGTTTCGTCTCACCGCGTCCTTTTCAAGCATCAGACTTGTTGACGCTGAAACTGATTCTTCCGCCCTTTACTCCCGTCAACACCACCGCGAAGGTCATTCGAACGTCACCGTTGACCGGCGCACCAGGCTATCTCATCGCGACACAGTACGTCGAGCTGTCTCCGGATGATCAAGAGCACATTATCCGCCATATTATTCAGACACAGGCAGAACGGCTCCGGGCCAGACGTAATACCGGAGGGTGACCAGAACAATCTCCGGTCATCGCTTCTCTCAAGCAACGCCTCTCACCCAGCACTTTGACGCTTCTCGGGCTACGCTTCACACGAGATGAACTGCGGATTATGCGGCTTGCGCTGGAGAACCAGCAATCCGTTGGAGGAGAGTGTCGGCAATGTGTCCGAGCGCCACCGCGGCTGGAGCAGTCGGCTCCAGCTCGGTCACCGGCAGATACCTGCGCACAGCCCGTTCCATGGCAGGGTCGTCAGGAATTTCCCCCAGGAGAGTCAGGTCTCCGCCGACATATTCCTTCAAGAGTTTCCGAAGCTGCAACACATTGACGCGTGAGCGGCCGGCGACGCGATTGAGGATCAACGCGGGTTGAAACGTGCGCAGCGATGTCTCGGCGATCCCGCGTCCCGCTTCATCAGTCTTTCCTGCGACATCCAATACTTCTTCGACACTACTGAAGTCGCGGTCCGACAACGCCTCAGCCATCGCGTCACGGGCAAGAAATGAGGAGAGCACGCGGCGGATCGCCGCCAGCTTGATGAAGCGATAGAGATCCAAGACTGAGGTGGGGTCCGGTGTGGCCACGGCGACATGGTGATCCGCCATGAGGAAGAAATCGAGAGCATGATAGCTGGTCCCGGCGCCGATATCCGCGACAATGATGTCGGTGTCCAACTCCTGAAAGTTCCGGATGAGTCGTTTTTTCTTCGAATAGGGCATGTTGGCCGTGGCCAACGTGTCGCCGGTGCCCGGAATAATGCGGAGATTCTTGTGTACCGATAACGGCTGCGCAATCTCCGACAGCGTCGCCACGCGGCGATTGAGAAAGTCGGTCAACGTCAGCGGAGGATTCAATAGGCCGAAGAGAATATGACTATCCGCTCCCCCCACATCGAGGTCGGCCAGCACCACGCGTTGTCCGCGCTTGGCCAATAAGAGAGCAAGATTCGCCGATACCACACTCTTACCGACTCCTCCCTTTCCCGACGCGATCGAGATGATCGTGGCCATTGCGCAAAGTTCCTGATGGTTCGCGGTGGATATCGGGTACTTCATCGGCTGAAAATCCACCAAACCTAAGCGCGACCGGGTTCGAAGACTCATCACCCGCACCAGCCGACACCGCCGAGAATCTCCTTGCGCTATTCGACGCCAGTGCGTCCTCAAGTTTTCTATCGGGCACACCGATAACCCACTCACTATGAATAATCCTATGACCGCATCAATCGTGACACAGGCAAACACAACGGATGGCGAGATCTTGACGGTTCAGGAAGTGGCGCGCTTTCTTCGTGTGCCCAAATCCACCGTCTACAAACTCGCGCGTGTCGGCGAATTGCCGGCCTCGAAGATCGGGAAGCACTGGCGCTTCCTGCGANNGCCGCGTAACGCAGTTCGCGGCGAAGACCGGCTGAGAACAACCTCCGACGGTCGAGGTGCGCCCCACAGCGGGGAGTGCCACGACCAACGCGCACCACCCGTACGCGGGTAAGGGAGTCTCATGGGCAGTCCCGTCACAAAAGCAGAAGTAGAACAGAGCAAACGAGGCATGGAGGCCGAGACATTCAAGCTGCTGCGTGAATTTATCTACGAGCAGACGGGGATCACCTTTCAGGAAAATCAGAAATATCTCCTGGAAAGCCGCCTCGCCTCGCGTCTCAAGGAACACAAACTCACGACCTATGCCGACTACGTCAACTATCTCCGCTTCGATACCTATCGTGACCGGGAGCTCGTCTCGCTGTACGGCCTGATCACGACGAACGAAACCTATTTCTATCGGGATCAACCGCAGCTCGACTCCTTCATCAAGACCATCATTCCGGCCGTCATGGAGGCGAACAAAGCATCCCGCCAAATACGGATCTGGAGCGCCGCCTGTTCATCGGGAGATGAGCCCTACACCCTGGCCCTTATGCTGTCGGACTACGCGCCGCTGGGGAACTGGAACATTGAAATCCTGGCTACCGACATCAGCGAACCGATCCTGAAACTGGCCAAGGCCGGAGTCTACACCGCCCATGCCTTGCGCCATGTTCCGCCTCACCTCAAGACCAGACATTTCAATGCCCAAGGCGAGAATTCTGCCATTTCCTCGACGATCAAAAGCCGGGTGAAGTTTATGAACCTGAACCTCTACGACCGCCCCAGGCTGAAGCTGATACGAGGCATCGACATCGTCTTTTGCCGGAACTGCCTGATCTATTTCGACGACAAAGCGAAACATCAAATTGCGACCGATCTCGCAGGGGCGTTAAAGCCCAACGGCTACCTCATCATCGGCTTCTCAGAGTCCCTGACCAAAATGAGCGAGGTGCTTCGGTCGCAACACGTCGGCCGCTCGGTCGTGTACCAGAAACTGTAAGACACAAGAGGAGGACCCATGCCTGCAGATCTCAATATGAAGATTCTCGTCGTCGATGACATGTCCACGATGCGTCGCATTGTCAAAAACATTCTCAAGCAACTCGGCTTTTCCAATATGGAAGAGGCCGAGAACGGACAGGAAGCGCTCCAGAAGTTGCGGGCCGAGCCGTTCGGCTTTGTCGTGTCGGATTGGAACATGCCGGTGATGCCGGGCATCGAGATGCTGCGCGCAATTCGAGCGGACGAGAAGCTGAAGCATATCCCGGTGCTCATGGTGACGGCCGAAGCGCAGAAAGAGAATCTCATCGAAGCCATCCAGGCGGGCGTCAATAACTATGTCGTCAAGCCGTTCACCGCTGAAACGATGCAAGAGAAGATCAATAAGATCTTCAACAAATAGGAAGGACCTGAGTCATGATTTCACGAGCAAACGTGAATGCCAGCGTTCCCTCCAAGGGCCTGGATGACGATATTGACGCCGAGAATCCCGATACCGCTCTCTATGAGAAGCTCGGTGAACTAACCCGGTTCATCGACAAGACGATCAAGACCATCTCACAGTTCAGCGCCCCGATGAGCGCAACATCCGAACAGTTGCCTGATGCTACCGCGCATCTACGCGACCTGCGCAAGCTGACAGAAGACGGCACGCATAAAGTCATGCAGCTCGTAGAAACGGTAGAGGATAATCACAAACGCGTCATCGTTCAAATGGATGCTCTTGCCCAGCATCTGACCGGCGATGAGGCGGCCGCCCTCGCATCCATCCGCGCCGGATTAAAGAAAGACGATAAGCCGTTGATCGATATCATCACCGCCTTGTCGTTCCAAGACCTCGTGGCGCAACGCGTCAATAAGCTTGTGACCATCGTCGAGGAGGTTGAGCACAAGCTGCTCGAACTGGTCGTCGTCTTCGGACCCTACACCAAAGGAGCCGGAAAAGAAGAAGCCGGGAAGGCATCGGAAATGCTGAAGCAGTTGGAAGCCTCAAAAAGTACTTCGATAAATCAGGATGTCGCCGACGAAATCCTGAAGCAGTTCGGCTTCAATTAAAGACCGAGACTGGTGTGGCCTGACACGTGAGGAGTGAAGAACAGGGATGAGCCACGGATGCACAAGGGACACACTGCGCACCGGTCACCCGTTACGCGCCACGACCACTGATACTGGAGGGTGCCATGGACGATGAGACTCAGGAAATACTCAACGACTTTCTGACCGAAACGACGGAAATGATCGACGGCCTCGATCAGAAGTTCGTCGAGTTGGAAACGCAACCGGACAACAAAGACTTGTTGAACGAGATTTTCCGTGCGATGCACAGCATGAAAGGCTCGGCCGGCTTCCTGGGTTTCACCCATCTCGTCGATATCACCCATCGCGCTGAAAGCATTCTGAATAAGCTCCGCCAAGGAGAAATGGCGGTCGCTCCTGAAATCATTACCGTGATTCTTGAAACCGTCGACACCGTCAAGGCAATCATGACGGAGATTCGCACCTCCGGGACCGATGTCAAAATTCCCGTTGAAACCATGTCGCAGAAACTGGACGACATTCTCGCCGGGAAAGTCAGTCAACCCGCAGCCACGGCGAGCGCCCCTGCGGCACCGACCGTGGCCGGCGCTCCGGAACCCGCGAAGGCCGCCGCGCCTCCACCTCCTCAATTGGGGGAAATTCTCGTCAACGAAGGACTTGCGACAAAGGAGCAGGTGTTCGACGCGCTCACGGCCCAATCGAAACAGCCGGAGCCGAAGCAAGCCTTGGGAGAATTGCTGGTAGCAGCCAAGGCCATCTCAGAAAAAGCGCTCGATCAGGCGCTTCAGAAACAAGAAAAGGCCCCCAAGGCGGAAGAAGACGCAACCATCCGTGTCGAAACCCGTCGCCTCGATTCCGTGATGAACCTCGTCGGCGAATTGGTGCTCGGCCGCAATCGCCTGATCAAAATCGGCGGGGTACTGGAACAAACCCATGAGTCAGATCCGCAAGTCCGTGCGCTTGGCGAAACGCTCACCCAGCTCAATCTGGTGACGACGGATTTGCAGCTGGCCGTGATGAAGACACGCATGTTGCCCATTAAGAAAGTGATGGCCAAGCTGCCGCGCATGGTGCGGGATCTGTCCTCGAAACTCGGCAAACAGGTGCGCCTTGAAACCCACGGAGAAGAAACTGAACTCGATAAGTCCGTGGCCGATGAAATCGGCGATCCGCTGGTCCACCTGGTGCGGAATGCCATCGATCACGGCATCGAAATGCCGACCGAACGCCATGCCGCCAGAAAACCCAGTGAAGGTTTGTTGCGGATCGCCGCAAGCCAAGAGGGCAACAGTATCGTGATCCGCATCCAGGACGACGGCAAAGGGATCGCGCTCAGCAAGATCAAAGCCAAAGCGCTGTCGAAAGGCCTGATCAGCGAGGCAGAGCTGGCGACCATGGAGCCACGGGAAGTCGTCAACTTGGTCTTCCTGCCGGGATTCAGCACGGCGGAAAAAGTCACGGATGTTTCCGGGCGCGGCGTCGGCATGGATGTCGTGCGAACCAACATCCGCAAGATGAACGGAACCGTCGAAATCGAGTCCGAAGAAGGCAAGGGGAGCCTCATCACGATCAAGCTGCCCCTGACCATCGCCATTATTCAAGCTCTGATGGTGGAAGTCGAACGGGCGACGTTTGCCATTCCCCTCAGTTCCGTCATTGAAGCCGTCCGGATTTCCAAGGACGAGATCAAGACCATCAATGGCCGGGAAGTCTTGCATCTGCGGGATCGCGTCCTGCCGCTGCTCCGGCTGGCGAAAGAATTTGAAATTCCCACCGACCGTGAACGCGATCGGTTCTATGTGGTCGTCGCCGCGCTCGGGGACCGGCGGATCGGTGTGGTGGTCGATGAATTACGATCGCAGGAAGAAGTCGTCATCAAGTCCATTTGGGAGTATTTGGACAGCATCAAGGGCATTTCCGGCGCCACGATCACCGGCGAAGGAAAGGTCGTGCTCATCCTGGATATTTCAGAGCTCGTAGAGAACGCCCAAGCCTGGCATGCCTCCGCCATGGTGGCCTAACGGTGCCTGCCCCTGATGAAGAAAGGGGTCAGGGCCCACGCGAAGCGCGAAGAAGGGGCCCAGACCCCAACCAAGGAGTTCGCTGATGTCTACGCTGATTAATGAAATCGATGCGCGCACCAGACTGGCAGGAGCCAATCAGATGGAACTGCTCTTATTCCATCTGGGCACCGGAGAAGTCTTCGGGATCAATGTGTTCAAAGTCCGGGAGGTGATGAAATTGCCCCCCCTGACCAGAGTGCCGGAGGCCGACAGCCGCGTGCTGGGCATGGCCAATATCAGAGGCACGATGGTGCCGGTCATTGCCCTGAGACGAGCCCTCGGACTGGGCGAGCAGGAGGTCGATCTTGCGAAGCCGGAGTGCAAGGAAAACGGCATTCTGATCATCACCGAATACAACGCGAGCTTGCAGGCCTTTCACGTCGCGGCGGTGGACCGCATCATTCGGACCTCCTGGTCCCAAATTAAAACGCCGCCCGCCCTGGTTCGTGAAAACAATAAGGGCGCCGTCACCGCCGTCACCATGCTCAATGATAGCCGCATGGTGTTGATCCTGGATGTCGAGAAGGTGTTAAGCGATATTTGCCCGAGACCAGACGATGAAGTCTATGCCGGCCTGGCTGAGCGGCCTGAGTTGAAGACGAAATGCGTCCTCTTTGCCGACGATTCTTCTGTCGCCAGGACCCAGATCCGCAAGGCTCTCGAAAAATTGGGCATTGCCTATATTCAAACCACCACCGGCAAGGAAGCCTGGGACTACCTCACGGAACTGGCCGAAGAAGCGGTCAAGCAGGGGTTGCCGCAGATCAATCGCATTCAGCTGATCCTCAGTGACATTGAAATGCCGGACATGGATGGCTTTACCCTGACCAAACACATTCGGTCCGACCCGAGACTGGCGCATCTTCCGGTCATCCTCCACTCGTCTTTGACGGGAAGTTGCAACCAGGAAAAAGGCGCGCAAGTCGGCGCCACCGATTACGTGACGAAATTCGACCCGAAGGAGTTTTCTCAGAAATTGACCCGCTATATCCTCTAGGGATTGGCGCAACGCGCTGTAGCGAGACCAAGAAGGGCGTACCCAGTTATGGCTAAAACCATTCAAGTCCTTGTCGTCGATGACTCGACCTTTATGAGGAAGAGTCTTTCTGCGATGCTGACCAGCGACTCCCGCATTGCGGTCGCCGGCATGGCGCGAAACGGTGAGGAAGCCCTTCAACAGGTCAAGGCCTTGAAGCCTGACGTCCTGACCATGGACGTGGAAATGCCCGGCATGAATGGCATTGAGGCGGTCAGGCGCATCATGGCGGAATGCCCCGTCCCGATCGTGATGGTCAGTTCCCTCACGACGGAAGGCGCCAACGATACGCTGAAAGCCCTGGAGTATGGAGCGGTCGATTACATTCCCAAGCAGTTAGGCGATGTCGCCATTAGAATTGTCGATATCAGAACCGAATTGGTCGCCAAGATCATTACCGCCAGCCAGGCGACCGGCAAATTAGCCATCCGCCGACTCAGCGGACCCATGGCCCCGATCGTGAAGCCCGTCGGCGGCGCATTGTCTGCGCATTCGGTCAGTGTCACACGCAGCAATCGCATCGTGGCAATCGGCTGCTCGACTGGCGGGCCACAGGCCTTGATGGAAGTACTGCCCAAGTTGCCCGCGGATTTCCCGGCGGCAATTGTCATCGTGCAGCACATGCCCAAGACCTTTACCAAACCCTTTGCCGATCGCATGAATCAGATTTGTTCCCTGGAAGTAAAGGAAGCGGTCGAAGGAGATGAGGTCAAAGCCGGCCGCGTGCTGATCGCGCCGGGTGGTCTGCAGTTCAGAGTTAAGAAGAAGTCCATCACCACCAACGTAGTGTCGCTCAGCCCGAACTATGAAAACCACCTGCATGCGCCGGCCGCCGACATCATGTTGCAATCCGTCGCTGCCCTCTACGGAGAACGCGGCATCGGCGTGATCCTCACCGGCATGGGCCATGACGGACTGGAAGGGATGAAGGCCATCAAGGCCTCGAAAGGCCGAACGATCGCGCAGGATGAAAAAACCTGCATCGTCTATGGCATGCCGAAAGCGGTCGTGGAAGCGGGCTGCGCCGACAAAGTAGTGCCGTTGCCCCACCTCGTCGGCGAAATCTTGAACATGGTGTAACGATGCGAGCTGAAACAACCGATATCGAGAAGGTAGTGCCTGATCCTACCTCGTCAGGATGATCGGGAAGATCGGCAAGACCGGAGTAGATGAACGGACAGAGCACAGCGAGAGAGTAATCACACAGGAGCGGCAGGAGGAACTATGGACCAGCTGATGAAGAACGTGAATATCGGGCCGAAGTTTGTACTCGCGATCGTGGCGACCGCGACGGTCATCACCTTGGGTGGCTTGTTCGTGATCCAGGAACAAGAGAGCGACAAGCTCAATATCCTTCTGGAAACACGAGGCAAAATTGTCGAAGCTCAGACACAAATTGCTCGCGCCTACATTGCACAGAACTATGTCGGTAAGATTAAGAAATCCAAGGCAGGAGCAGACATTGTCGTAGCGAAGGACCACGTGGGTAATCCCGATGCGATCCCATTCCCCGCCACCGCAATCCGTGAGATGGGCGAAGAGGCGAACAAGAGCGGACTCTACAACACCCGCCTCATCAGCCAGTCTCCGTTGAACCCCACCAATATGCCTAAAGATGCGTTCGAAAACGAAGCCATGAAGGCGATCATGGGAGGGGCCGATAGTTTTATCAGACAGGAGGACGTCAACGGTGTGACCACGTTCCGCCGTGCGACACCGGACAAGGCCACGGTCACAGCCTGTATCTCCTGTCACAGCGACAAGCAAGTAGGGGATACACTCGGAGTGTTGACCGTCAACATGGCCATGACCAAGGCGAAGGAGCTGTCCAGAGAATCCATGATGAAGACGGCCGGCGTGATGGTCGCAATCGTCATGGCCATTGTTGTACTGACCTATTTCCTCTTGCGCAGCATGGTACTCAAGCCTATCAATGAGATGATGCTCATCTCCAAAGATATCGCCCAGGGAGAGGGCGACTTGACCAAGCGCGTGCCGGTCCACGGGACAGACGAAATTGCCTCATTGGGCGGCTACTTCAATATGTTCATCGAGAAGCTGCAAAAGATGATCGGCAAAGTGGCACACGTGACCGACAAAGTCGCCTCAGCCTCAGTGGAACTCTCGGCCACCGCCGAGGAAATCTCCAAGGGCACCGATACGCTCACGTCACGCGCCTCGCAGACCGCAGCAGCGGTCGAAGAGATGAACGCCACGGTCAGCCAGGTCGCGCAGAACTCCGGCAAGGCCGCCACCCTCGCCCAGGAGACGGTGAAGACCGCCAAGGACGGCGGCTCCGTGGTCTCCGATACCATCTCGGGCATGCAACAGCTTTCCGACGCCGTGTCCAGCTCGGCGACGATCATTGCCGAACTCGGCAAGTCATCCGATCAGATCGGCGAAATCGTCCGGGTCATCGAAGACATCGCCGACCAGACCAACTTGCTGGCCTTGAACGCCGCCATCGAAGCGGCCCGCGCCGGTGAGCAGGGACGGGGATTCGCGGTCGTCGCCGACGAAGTCAGAAAGCTGGCCGAACGG
>CXWL01010675.1_pt1 | contig 11064 bp, 7 predicted proteins | sample 590931 | NCBI WGS metagenome assembly CXWL01 (sample SAMEA3498368, study PRJEB10139) | groundwater metagenome | biome: water well; material: biofilm material | place: Germany | collected 2015-04-27 | reverse complement strand
ACCCCCGCGTATTTTGAAGTGCGCAAAGTACCTATTTACAAGACCGATGGTAGCCGCAGCGGACTGGTGGTGACCGCGCGAGATGTGACCGAGCGAAAGCGCATTGAAGCAGAGCAAAAAGCCGCTTCGGCACAGATACACAAATTGGCATTTTACGACGCGTTGACGGGTCTGCCTAACCGCCGTTTGCTGATGGATAGGTTGACGCAAGCCTGCGCCGCCAGTTCACGCAATGGGCGGCATGGCGCGCTGATGTTTATTGACCTCGATCACTTCAAAAACATCAACGATAGCCAGGGGCATGACATCGGCGACATGCTGTTGTTGCAAGTGGGCGAGCGTTTGGCGGCCACGGTACGCGATGGCGATACCGTGGCGCGGTTGGGTGGCGACGAATTTGTGGTGGTGCTGCAAAATCTCAGTGAACACAGCNNCCCGCCTTACTTGCTTAAAGACCATGTTTACGGCACGAGCATGAGTATCGGCATTGTGCTGTTTAAGGATCATCAAGCCCCTATCGACCAGCTGCTCAAACATGCCGACATCGCCATGTACCAGGCCAAAGCGGCGGGCCGCAACACGATTCATTTTTATGATCCCGTCATGCAAGCCGAGCAAGTGCAGCGGATAAAATGGGAAAGCGAATTGCGTCTCACGGTCGATAACCGGCAGCTGGATTTGCACTACCAAGTGCAGGTGGATAACGAGTACAAACCCGTTGGCGCAGAGGCGTTATTGCGTTGGACGCACCCTGAACATGGCTTGATTTCCCCCGCATTCTTTATCCCTACCGCAGAAGAGACCGGCATGATTGTGCCGATAGGCGCGTGGGTGCTGGAAATGGCGTGCATGCAACTCAAGGATTGGCAGGCCAATCCGCTGACACGCAATTTGACGCTGGCGGTAAATGTGAGTGCCAGACAGTTCCGCCAAGCCGATTTTGTTGCCGAAGTGCGGCGCGTGCTGCGCCAAACCGGGGTCAAGTCCGAGCTGCTCAAACTCGAATTGACGGAAAGTATCGTGCTGGAAAATGTCGAAGATGCAATCAGTAAAATGCATGAACTAAAAGCCTTGGGCGTAACGTGTTCGCTGGATGATTTTGGCACGGGCTACTCGTCTTTGCAGTATTTGAAACGCCTGCCCATTGACCAAATGAAAATTGATCAAACCTTCGTGCGCGATATTGCCAGCGATCCGAATGATGCCACCATCGTCAAAACCATCATCGTCATGGCAAAAGCAATGGGCTTGCGCGTGATTGCCGAAGGTGTGGAAGAAGATACTCAACTCTCTTTCTTGGAGCTGTGCGGCTGCGAATCTTTCCAAGGTTATTTGTTCAGCAAACCTGTTCCCGCCAATCAATTTGAAGCATTTTTGCGTGACACACCACGCTACGTTGGTTACAAGCAAAGTAACGCGCTGCCCTATACCGCCGCTCATTAAGCGTATTGCTCGCGCCGAGCTGTAAGCAATTCACTCCTCGTTTTTTGCAGTTCGTCACATCAAAAATTGCCAGTTCAAATTCGCGGATAAACAGTACCGAATCAATAGTTGCAATGTGTCGGCGTAATCAAATGCGAAGCTGCCCCTGAGATGTCTCTAAATTTTATCTTCTGTCACTCGATTCACAGATCAGGTATCTGCCAGTCTATCTCCGCTTCCCCCGCCTTGCGCAATGCTGCATTGATCTTCGAGAAAGGACGGCTGCCAAAAAAGCCGCGATGTGCCGACAGCGGCGAAGGGTGGGGCGATTCGATCACGGTATGGCGGCGGGTATCAATCAACGCCAATTTCTTGCGCGCATTCGCACCCCATAAAACGAACACCACAGGCTCGGTCTTGGCGTTCACCGCCGCGATAACCGCGTCGGTAAACGTCTCCCAACCCTTGCCCTGATGCGAATTGGCTTGATGCGCCTGCACCGTCAGCACCGTATTGAGCAACAGCACGCCCTGTTCCGCCCAGTGCGTGAGATAGCCGTTGTTCNNAGGATGGGTCGCCAGGTGGTTTGCATGATGAGTCTTTAACTGTGCAGTATTTTTTAGTGATTGTGCTTAAGTGGGTGAATTCAGTTTTTGATAGTTGAGTACGTCTGAAAATTCCGAGTCTGAGCATATTAAGGCGTAATCAAATAGGAAACTAACTCCGATAGTTATGAAACAAGGTAACGCCCCACGTTTACTTGCCCGTGGCGAGTTTGCGGTATTTATCTTCCAAATGGTCAAAGACCTCGTCGGCGGGTACGCCTGATTCGCACGCAGACCTTTCACGATAGCAGCCTTCAACTGCTCGACGGTAAGCTTGGGAATCATTTGTATGCCCGAGCCATTCTGAATCAGTTCGAACTCTTGGCCGGGCTGAAGGTGCATAGACTCGCGTATCTCTTTGGGTAGCGTGATCTTGTAGTCATTGGTGACAGTAGCGGTGCTCATTTCGTAAACCCTTAACCGATGGTGTGAGAGTAATTTACACCGGAGTCGAGGTGAGGGCAATAAATGGAAACCGTAGTGCCTCTATGAGGCCTTATCTAGGCTACGCTCCTAAGAAGTTCTTGCACGTATTTTGTGTTAGTGGGTAATCTGCCAAGTCTTTCCAATCGAGATTGGGGTGTATTGAGACTATCCTTCCTAAGCCTGATGCATGAGTTAGTAAGATAACTTTGGGAGTGGCTTCTCCAATTCCAGAAATAACCATCTGAACCATACGCACGCCAACCCCTGTTTCCTGTGCAAGATTTATAGGTAGGGCTTTGGTGACTTGCAGATGTTCACCAGAAAATAAATGAGCAAGTATCTGGGCGAGTACCTTATCTACTTTTTTTCTGCGTTCAAATTCGACTTGTGCGTAGGCCGCTTTCAATACTTTATCGGGTATCTGGTCAGCATCTCGTTTCTCAGAAAGGAAATCGTCATCATCTTCATTATTTAGTTTGGACACTTCAATCTTGGATGCGGGAGCACTTCTCTTGGCAAACCAGTCATGCATTGATTTTGCAAATAGTCTATATCGACCATTCCATTCAAAATCTTCTGAAAGCCTATAACGAGGCAAGTGTCCCGCAACATCTTCGAGTTCGAGTAGGACGCAATCTAGCAGTTCGGAAATCAGAATTACTTGGTCATTGCCACGAAAGTTGGTTTTATTTTCAATGCGCTCTTCATTTGGCAAATCCCGATGTTGGGTAAAGTCGAAATGGTGAATGAGGTTGGAAAGAAATGTATCAAAAGGCTCTAGAGCTTTAGTGATTAACTCGCGTGCTGATTGGATAAAAGTGCCGTCTGACAGAATTAGCCTATTTCGTGTATTTTCCGCGAATACGGAACGCACATGGTTGGCGCAGTGTTGCAACAGAGCGAAATAAATTTCTCGGATAATGGCTGACGGAAATCCTCGGTGAACACTGACCACAACTTGATTAAAAGTGAATTTATTCTTTGCCAATGTATTGATGGCTACTTCAATAGCTTCTTCCAGCGAGTCGTAATGATGCTGTTCTTGAAGCACCAGCGTTTGGGCTATTGAATCAAGATTGAGTGGGGCATCTTCTGGCTCTGGCCTTAACGGTGCATGCAGTTTAACAAGGCGCGCACGTATTTTTTTGCTTGATGCAGACAGAGAAAATTTTTCTCGACGTGAAGGAGTGCGCTCTGATTCCTCATCTAACCATTGAACGAAAGCGTTAGTTTCATCGGCAATTGGAGGAAGCGTCTGATGCCACAAAGTATTAAACCAAACCCCAAGCTCTAAAACCATTATTGGCTCGTCGATCAGAATGCCCATCTCTGTACGACTCAGAATACCTGTGTTTGTCAGGTTAGCCGAGCCAAACATTGCCAACTTTTGGCTGATTACAGCCTTGGCATGAATTGCGGGGCAGTGGTGGATGCTCTCTAAGTTTTCACGTATGAATAACCAAGCTTTCGGTCTTGCACGAATCGAGAGAGAAGAAAGCCAAGCCTCAATGTCAGATATGAGTCTCCACTCATTACTGACCTGGATAATTCTCTGGAGGTAATCTACTCCGATATATGGGCTAACAATATTTACTGCGTCGGACTTGGCAACCTCAAGCACGGCCTTATCGAATGGTGAAAATTGCCCGGATACTCCAGATAGATCGTGATAAACAAGCCGTCCCATGCCGCAACTCCTCAAGCTAACTGCACAACAAAAAATCCAATTTATACTAAGTATCTTTTATATGCCTATCACGTGTGCAAAAAATCTGAGCCATGCTCCTTTGAATTTTCAGCGTTTGCTCGCTGTGGGCTTGATTGTCCCATCAACGAATTCCAAGTCTGACAATGGCTCATGCCGCTTTTGAGCTTCATTCCTTAACTTCATCAACACCTTTTCTTTGCTGCCCATTTTTCCAACATTGATAACAAGATAGATTGCCTTCATTGTTTCTTCGGCAGCTTTATACACCTCAAGCTGCGTTTGATAGCCTGATGGAACCTTAGAGTTCGTGGACAACTTAATTTCAACCAAGACGCGGTCGTTGAATCCGCTGGAAAACTTGAAATCGATTTTTCCGTTACCAGTATCAATTTCTGGAGATACATCTATGTTGTTCGCGCGGCAATAAGCGTAAGCAACGGCAAAGAATAGCCGCTGAGAGGTTGATTCGTGGCGCGGCACTTTATTGGATTGATACAGCTCTTTGTTCAAGCCATTATTTTCAATCAAGTGTCGGAACTGCTGAACAATAACTTTGACGATACCAAACACGCCGTCGAGGTTATTTGTCGCACTCTTCTTGAGATTGAGCGGAAATTTTTCGGCAAATTGCTCACCTTTCGTAGCCCATGCGATTACCCCTTCTGGATCAGATGTTATGTCGTAGGGTTGCGCAGGTGCGGACTTGATGGCTTTTAGCAGCGTTTCAAATGCCTCTTTGTTGGTGAGTGCCTGAGACTTAAGGCGACTCTTGTCCCGTTTTGTTTTCTTCAGCCATATCGAAGCTACATGCATATTGATCTTGTTTCGAAGCTCTTCGTTTCGCCGGGCTGCATCTGCAATGCTATCCCAATCATGTGCAACGGGAAGGTTCCGAAGAACATCAGTAGGTACAAGGATGATGGGCGTACGCTTTTCTTCATGCGGATTGACAAGAAATTGTCCCATCGAAAATTTTTCTCCTTCCAGTCCAAGCGCATCAAGAACTCGCGTATTGAATGCGGAAAGTGCTTGTATGATGATATTCGTTGTCATGTCGCTGATTCGATCTGGGCCAATATCTGACTCGAACAGCGCCATCGCCGAAAATAGGTCAGGATCACGAACGCCAATTTCAACAATTTGTGCAGCAACACGAAGTACACGATTTGTTAGCTTTGGGCCGAATCCGCTTCCATGGATTGAGCCAGCCCCATAGCCAAGGCATGTGCCGCTGATCTCAGGGAACGCCAGCTTTTTCTCGGCGGCTTTCCACGCTGGATCGCCTTCGGCGCGACTATTGGCGAGCAAGCGAATGATGATGTCAAAGTGTGAGTGGTATTGTTGAACCGCATCTGTTTTCAATTCAGTATGTTGACTACGGCTCAATAGGAGTGGATCAATAAAAAGTTTCGTATCGATGGCGAGGGTTGCATCAAGCACCCCCAATCGTTTAAGAACTTTCTGATCAATACCAAATTCTTTACTGAGGGTGATTGGATTTCGAGCCTTCGCCATAGGTAGTGCTCCTAACTTCTCGATTAAACCAGCTTCTTCAATTGGTAAAGCCTCTCCAGCGCTTCCTTCGGACTCATTTCATCCGGTTGCAATTCACGTATTTTTTGCAACAGCGGATGTTCTTCAGGCTCTTCAATCACAACCGGTTTTTTGTCGAACAAGTCCCCCTGTGGATTTTGTGCCGCGCTGTTTTGTTCCAGTTTGAGCAGTTGTTTCTTGGCGGCGCGAATCACGTCGTTGGGCACGCCCGCCAATGCGGCGACTTGCAAGCCGTAGCTTTGGCTGGCTGCACCTTCGTTGACGCTGTGCAGGAAGACGATGCTGTGCTGGTGTTCGATGGCGGCGAGGTGGACGTTGGCGAGTTGGGTGAATTCCTCACTGAGTCGCGTGAGTTCGAAATAGTGGGTGGCGAACAGGGTGTAGCTACGGTTTTTTTCCAGCAGGTGACGCGCGATTGCGTAGGCGAGGGCGAGGCCGTCGAAGGTGCTGGTGCCGCGCCCGATTTCGTCCACCAGCACCAGACTTTTTTCGGTGGCGTTGTGCAGGATGTTGGCGGCCTCGGTCATCTCGACCATGAAGGTGGAGCGTCCGCTGGCGAGGTCGTCCGATGCGCCGATGCGCGTGAAAATCTGGTCGATCTCACCTAGCACCGCTGCTTGCGCGGGGACGAAGCAGCCGACATGCGCGAGCAGCGCGATGATGGCGACTTGGCGCATGTAGGTGGATTTTCCGCCCATGTTGGGGCCAGTGATGAGCAGCGTGCGGCGTGCGTCGTTGAGCGTGGTGTCGTTCGGCGTGAAGGTATCAACCTGCGCTTCCACCACGGGATGGCGACCTTTGAGGATGTTGATTTGCGGCTCATCCGAAAATTGTGGCGCGCTGAAATTCAATGTGGCGGCACGTTCGGCGAAGGTGGCGAGCACATCCAGCTCGGCGATTGCGGCGGCGATGCGTTGCAGTTGCGGAATGAACGGCGCGAGTTGATCGAGCAGCTGTTCGTAGAGAAATTTTTCGCGCGCCAATGCGCGGTCGTTGGCGGAGAGCGCCTTGTCCTCGAAAGCTTTCAGCTCCGGCGTGATGTAGCGCTCGGCGTTCTTCAGCGTCTGGCGGCGGCGGTAGTCGTCCGGCACGTTCACCGATTGCGCTGCGCTCACTTCGATGTAAAAACCATGCACGCGGTTGTATTCCACCTTCAGCGTGGTGATGCCGGTGCGGGCGCGTTCGCGTGCCTCCAATGCGAGCAGGAAATCGCCGCAGTTGGTCTGGATGCCGCGCAATTCGTCCAACTCGGCATCGAAGCCATCGGCGATCACGCCGCCTTCGCGGAGGACGGAGGAGGGTTCGGGTTTGAGGGTGCGTTGTAGCAGTTCGACTAGCGTGGGGTCGGCTTGCAGTGCATCGGCGAGTGTTTGCAGCAACGAAGTTGCTTGCCCCCTCTCCCCAACCCTGATGGAGCTACTAGCCATTCTACTAAGCCCGCGAGCGGGCAAGTCGCTGGTTATCTCCCACGAGGGGAGAGGGAGTAGTGTGGTGTGCACTTCCGGTAATGTAAGCAGCGTATCGCGCAGCCCTGATAAATCGCGCGGGCGGGCAGAACGCAAGGCGATGCGGGCAGTGATGCGCTCCACATCCACGCTTGATTTGAGTTGTTCGTGGACGATGAGATGCAGCTCCCTCTCCCCTCGTGGGAGAGGGTTGGGGAGAGGGGGATTTTGAAGTTGCTCAACGGCTTGTAGTCTGGTATCCAACACTGCACGATCCCGCAGCGGATGATGCAACCAATTCGCCAGCAATCTACTGCCCATATTGGTAGCACACGTGTCGAGCAGTGAGAGCAATGTCGGTGCAGGTTCGCCGCGCAGCGTTTGAGTGATTTCAAGGTTGCGTCTCGTAGAGGCATCCATGCGCACGTATTGGTCTGCGCTGTACACCTGCATGCTGCGGATATGGCTGATGGCTTGGCCTTGGGTGAGCTTGGCATAGCCGAGCAATGCGCCTGCGGCCTCTAGCCCCACGGTGAAATCATCGCAGCCGAATCCGGCGAGGTCGCGCGTGGCGAATTGTTGGCATAGCGCGCGGTGTGAGGTGTCGCGGTCGAAGTGCCAGTCGGGGAGTGCTCTGTAGGCCGCATGAGTATTGGCTTGCAGGGCAGCGTTTTCGGCATGCAAAATCTCGGAAGGTTGTAGTCTTTCCAGTTCTGCGGCGAGGTTATCGGTGGCGGTTTCACAGACGAAGAATTGTCCTGATGCGAGATTTAGCCATGCCAAACCTAACTTGCCGCTGCGTTGATGCAAGGCTAACAGCAAGTTGTCGCGCTTTTCTTCCAATAGTGCCGAATCCGTCACTGTGCCGGGCGTGACGATGCGCATCACTTTGCGCTCGACCGGCCCTTTGCTGGTGGCGGGGTCACCGATCTGTTCGCATATCGCAATTGACTCGCCCATCTTCACCAAGCGCGCGAGGTATTGTTCCGCCGCGTGATACGGCACGCCCGCCATCTTGATTGGGTTGCCGTTGGATGCACCGCGCTGGGTGAGCGTAATGTCGAGCAGCTTGGCGGCGCGCGTGGCATCATCATGGAACAATTCGTAAAAATCGCCCATACGATAGAACAACAGCATATCGGGATAATCCGCTTTGATGCGCAGATATTGCTGCATCATTGGCGTGTGTTTAGGAGTAGTATCTGGGCTGTTCATTGCGGCTGGAATTAAATACGGGTTGCTTTGAAGTTATCACGATTGGTTTGAAGTGCAAAGCGAAGTTTATTCAGAAGATGTGCCGCATTTTTTGGAGGACGTTCAGCCATGATAGACAAACCGCACCCCCTCAAAATTTTCCTGTATTTGCTCATATTCGTCTTTGCGGTCGAGTTGGGCATCATGTATCTGTTCAATTATATCCACGACAAAAACCAGCAAGACTGGCTGGAAAGCTTTGCCGATGCCGCGTTGCTGACCTCAGCCTGCGTGCCGTTCTTTTGGTTTTTTGCGATGAGACCACTGCAACGCGCTTTGGAAGCCTTGCAGCTGGAGAGCGTCAAGTTGCACAAGATATTGGAAACGGCAGGGGAGGGCATCGTTAGCATTGATGCCACGGGGAATATCCAATCTTTCAATCGCGCCGCACAAAAAATTTTCGGGTATAGCGAGTCCGAAGTAATGGGCAAAAATGTCACCCTGTTGATGCCGCACCCGCACCGGGACAACCATGACGAATATCTAACGCGCTATTTGCAAAGCGGGCAAGCGAATGTCATGGGCAAGACGATGGAGCTGCAAGGGTTGCGCAAGGACGGTACAACTTTTGACATGGAGCTGACTTTGACCGAGGTCAAGTTTGGCGACTCGCATTTATTTACTGCCATGTTGCGCGACATCAGCGAGCAAAAAGTTGTGCAACAGCGCGTGGAGCATTTGGCACACTATGATGCGCTGACCAATCTGCCGAATCGTAGCTTGTTTTTTGACCGGCTCAACCAGTCCATCATTACGGCTAAACGCAACCAGCACGGCATCGCATTACTGTTTCTCGATTTGGATGGCTTCAAGCGTGTCAACGACGAGTTAGGTCATCACTTCGGCGATTTGCTGTTGGTGAAAGTCGCGGAGCGGTTGAACCTGAGCGTGCGTGAAAGCGACACCTTGGCACGGCTCGGTGGCGATGAATTCACCCTGATTTTGAACGACGCGCGCGAATGCGAGGATGTCGCCGTGGTGGCAGAAAAAATTATCGAGTCGATCAATGCGCCATTCGATTTGCAAGGCCGTGTCGTGCAAGTCGGCGTAAGCGTCGGCATTGCACGTTATCCCAGAGATGCCGTTACCAAAGAAACCTTGATTATCGTGGCGGACAGAGCGATGTATGCAGCCAAAAACGCGGGTAAAAACACCTACAAATTTGGTTGTCCAGTGGGCGAGGCAACGGGCGCGTTTCCCGTGCTGGATTTCCACATCTGAATTCGCTATTTTCCCTTCAGCCCGTCAGTAAGGTGCGCTGCAATGACTTTCAATAATTGTTGATGGATGTCGGGGTTGCCCGCGCACACGTGGCAGCTTTTCATATAGCCATCGTTGCCACTCAAATCACTGACCATACCGCCCGCTTCGGTGATGAGCAGCGTGCCGGCGGCGATGTCCCACGGCTTTAGTCCCGTTTCAAAAAAGCCGTCGTATCGTCCCGCCGCTGTCCACGCCAAATCCAATGCGGCAGAGCCGGGGCGGCGCAGACCGGAAGTTTTTTGCATCAATTCTTTGAGAATCGCCATGTAAGCATCGATATGTTCAAAGCGTGTGTAAGGGAAGCCCGTTCCTATCAAGGCATCGGCGAGATGCACACGTTTGGTGACGCGGATGCGTTTGTCGTTGAGGAATGCGCCGCGTCCACGCGTGGCGGTAAACAGTTCATTTTTGATGGGGTCGTACACCACGGCTTGGGTGATGATGCCTTTGTGTTGCAAGGCGATGGAGACAGAAAATTGCGGAAAGCCGTGCAAGAAATTAGTCGTGCCATCCAGCGGATCAATGATCCAAACGTACTCCGACTCACCGTGAGCACCGCTCTCTTCTGCTAGAATCGCATGGTCGGGATAGGCATCCAGCAAGGTTTGTATGATGGTCTGTTCGGCGACACGATCCACTTCGCTGACAAAATCGGCATGGGATTTTTTAGTCACGGTAAGGTGATCGATTTTATCTGTCGAGCGGTGAATTAGATTACCGGCACGGCGAGCGGCTTTCACCGCGATGTTGAGCATGGGATGCATGGTTATACGACCTTTTTAATGAGCTGAAAGAATTGCAGCGCGCATTTTAGTTGGTATTGGGCTTTGAATAAACAAAATCATTTAACAAATATCAGAGTTGTCCTCAGCCACACCAGCCATCCGGGCAATATCGGCGCGGCAGCGCGGGCGATGAAGACGATGGGTTTACGGCATCTTTATCTCATCAACCCGCGCCATTTCCCTGATGCGCAAGCTCATGCGATGGCGGCGGGGGCGGATGATATTCTTGAGAACGCGATTGTGTGCTCGTCAGTTGATGAGGCCTTGCATGGCGTGGTGTTTACGGTGGGTATGACGGCTCGGTTGCGCGATATTTCGATTGAGGTAAAAACGCCGCGAGAGGCGATGCCCTTGGTATTGCAACAAGCTGATGCGCAACCCGTTGCATTGTTGTTTGGCACAGAGATGTCGGGGCTGACCAACGAAGAGGTGGGTCGTTCGCAATTATTGGTGAACATTCCCGCCAACCCCGATTATTCTTCATTGAATTTGGCGGCGGCGGTGCAAGTGATGGGATATGAATTGAGTGTGGCAGCGAAAAGCTATGTGCCTAGCCAGTTAGCAATACAGCCTGCGCCACATGAGCAAGTGGAAGGCTATTT
>CXWL01007929.1_pt1 | contig 11064 bp, 14 predicted proteins | sample 590931 | NCBI WGS metagenome assembly CXWL01 (sample SAMEA3498368, study PRJEB10139) | groundwater metagenome | biome: water well; material: biofilm material | place: Germany | collected 2015-04-27 | reverse complement strand
CCACAAACTCGTCGCCGCCCCAGCGTGACAAAGTATCCGATCCGCGCAATGCGGAACCCAGTCGCGCAGACACTTCTTTAAGCAATAGATCGCCCACTTTGTGACCGAAGTTGTCGTTGACCTGTTTGAAGTGATCGAGATCGATAAAACCCAGTGCGACCTTCTGCCCGCTGCGTTCAGCACGGGTAATCGCCATGTCCATACGATCCTCCAACAGCACTCGGTTAGGCAAGTCGGTGAGCGCGTCGTGTAACGCCATGTGCGTGATCTGGTTTTCTTGGGTGTACGTCGTGCTGATGTCGCGCACGATGCCCCTGATGCACATTACTTTATCGTTTTGCATCACCGCAGCGAAGCGGCCTTCCACCCATAAAAATTTGTTGTAATCGTTTTGGCGATAAATGCGGAAGCGGAGGCTGATTTGGTCTTTTTGTTCGTAAACCAGCGAGCGAATCTGTTCGAGTAATTCCGGTCTGTCTTCGGGATGTACGCAATTGTTGATGTTGCCAGCGGTCAGCTCGGTTGAGCCAGTGAAGGTCTTCCACGCATCCGTGGCGCGCAACAAACGCCCGTCAAGCGACAGCTCAATAACGGCATCCTGGAGTAATTCCAGCGTTTGCAGATAAGCTTGCTGTTCTTCACCGTGTATCACTTCGGACGACATCAGTGACGCGAGCGATTGCGCAACCAGGCTGATTTGATCTTCCTTGCCCGCATCCGCATTGAATAACAGGCGATCTGTTTCCGCAGAGATTTCAATTTTNNAAAACCAAACCTGGGCGGAGGGTCACTTCGGTGAGATCGGTGCTGCCTTCCTGATATTTAACCCCCTCTATTTCATACTCGGCATAATTGTCGGGGCTGGGTTGAAAGGAAACCAATGCCGTATTGCCATCCGAACTGACCAGTGTGCGGTTGCCCAATGCAAAAAAAGTATGGGCGTTAGGCGGGCTGAGACCTTTGAGAATTTCGGTGTCCCATTCCTTAAAGAAATGCACATTGATGCCGTCATCCGGCATCCGGGTGATTTTTTTGATTTGTGAAAACATCTCGTCATGGTCGCCGTCCAACCACAACGGGTCGGTTTCTTGTAGCGCGGCTTGCAGATCCGGTTTGTCTTTTAGTGCCCAATAATGAAACAGCATGTGCCCGGTTTTGGCATTGCTCAACACCACGCCTTCAAAGCGCATACTGTTTGCCTGAGCGACAAAAAATTCGTTCAATTTTTCACTGCGTAGCGGCTCTGGCAAGGCAAGCAATCCAGACCATTCCAGTGTACTTACCAAATGATTGGCATCCGCATCCAAAGAAGCTTGATGATCTTTGATGCGCGGCACCAAATAAGACAGCTGATCGTTCATCGCAGCGCGATTGATTTTGTCGGCTTGGTTTTGGTAAAGCAATGCAACCAACCCGCTGATGACGATAGAAAATAGTGCGAGCAACAGCAACAGCCTGCGGTTAAAAGCTTGCCGCAGCGTGGTCGGGTTGGAATTGTTTGCGTAGTGCTTCACAGAATATCTCCCTCTGCAAAGCGGGTTGATAGCGTGATGACGGGTGGGTTAGCGTGGATTTGACGGGAAATCCGTTTTATTTTCAGCCATAGCGGTGCATTCCACGAACATTGTTTGGAAATTATAAATTGTTGAGTTTGCAAAACATCGTTCATAAGTTAGTTTATAAGTTGCCTGATAATGCACTGAAAACAAACTAAATTCTTGATTTATGACAAAATCTCGTCATGTGCTATTGTTTCAGAGACTGAGGTTTTCTGCAATTTATTGATACATTTAGTAACGGACACTATTTTGTGCTGTGCTAAAAACGTTCAGACCAATACGCTGCAATACTGATACCTCGGCACTTCTGTGATTTGATACTATGTTTTTAGGCGGCGGCTGTCATGGCAGAAGATAACTTATTGCATGGGAGTTTCCTGCTATTAAAAAGTTGCTACCGCTTAGGGTGTTCGTACTGTGAAAATGCGGTTGCCGAGGTTTTGTACCATATGATGCGGCACGAGTTATCTGTGACTCCAATGCTCCCTCGCCCCTTGTGGGAGAGGGGGGAACTCTGAACATTTCACCCTCTCCCATCAAGGGAGAGGGGAGATGTCCCTTGAAAATTCCGAGTTCAAATTCACGGATAAGCAGTATCGAATCAGTAACATTATTTCAGCTCACCAAAAAAGTTCTTCACCGCCAACACCCGTTGCTCCAAATCCCCATACTTCAATTCGATTCTCAGTTTGTCCTGTCCTGCCATCTTGATGTGGCGTTTGCTTTGAATCAGGGTAATGACCTTCATCGGGTCGATAGGCGGGTTAGGCACGAACTGGATGACGATGGCTTCCGAAGACGCATCAATCTTGCGGATGCCCAGCGGCTTGGCGAGGATACGCAGCTGATGGCTATCGAGCAGGGTTTGTGCGGGTTCGGGCAACAGACCAAAGCGGTCGATGAGTTCTTGGTGCATCTCGTCTAAATCTTCTTGTGTATTGCAGCTCGCCATGCGTTTGTAAATCACCAGACGTTGATGGATGTCGCCGCAGTAATCGTTGGGCAGTAGCGCGGGTGTGTGCAGATTGATTTCGGTGGTCACGCCCAATGGGTGCGCCATGTCCGGCTCTTTGCCTTGCTTGAGCGAGGCGATGGCGGCGGCGAGCATGTCGTTGTAGAGACTGAAGCCAATTTCTTGCATCTCGCCGCTTTGTGATTCGCCCAGCACTTCGCCCGCGCCGCGTATCTCTAAGTCGTGCATGGCGAGGAAGAAGCCGCTGCCCAATTGCTCCATCGCCTGAATCGCTTCGAGGCGTTTTTTTGCCTGTGCAGTAAGGCCTTCCATGTTGTCCACCAACAGGTATGCGTAGGCTTGGTGGTGCGAACGGCCAACGCGACCGCGCAACTGGTGCAACTGCGCCAGTCCAAAGCGGTCGGCGCGATTCATAATGATGGTGTTAGCCGTTGGTACGTCGATGCCGGTTTCGATGATGGTGGTGCAGAGCAACACGTTGAAACGTTGGTGGGTGAAATCGCGCATCACGGCTTCCAGCTCGCGCTCATTCATCTGACCGTGTGCAGTGCGGATGCGTGCTTCTGGCAGCAGCGCCTCCAGCTTTTCCGCCATATTGGCGATGGTATCGACTTCGTTGTGCAGGAAGTACACCTGACCACCGCGCTTGAGTTCGCGCAGCACGGCTTCGCGGATGATGCCCTGACTAAAGCCGCTGACGAAGGTCTTGATCGAGAGACGACGCTGCGGTGCGGTGGCGATGACAGAAAAGTCGCGCAAGCCTTCCAGCGACATCGCCAGCGTGCGCGGAATGGGCGTGGCGGTGAGCGTGAGTACATCCACCTCGGCGCGCAAGGCTTTCAACTTTTCTTTTTGCTGCACGCCGAAGCGATGCTCCTCATCAAGGATCACCAAACCGAGATTGTGAAATTTCACATCTTTTTGAATCAGTTTGTGCGTGCCGATGACGATGTCCAGCTTGCCATCTGCGAGGTCTTTCAGCGATTGCGTCTGTTCCTTGGCGGAGCGGAAGCGCGATAATTCAGCGATCTTGATTGGCCAATCGGCAAAGCGTGTGGAGAAATTCTGGAAGTGTTGCTCGGCGAGCAGCGTGGTCGGGACAAGTACCGCGACCTGCTTGCCATCCATTACCGCAACAAAAGCAGCACGCAGCGCGACCTCTGTTTTGCCGAATCCCACATCGCCGCAAATCAGCCTATCCATGGGTTTGCCGGATTGCAAATCAAGCAACACTGCTTCAATAGCGGCAGCTTGGTCGGGCGTTTCTTCAAAACCAAAACCCGCAGAAAATGCCTCGTAGTCGTGATAAGTCAGCTTGAACGCATGACCTTTGCGCAGGGCGCGTTGTGCATAGAGGTTCAGCAGTTCGGCAGCGGTGTCGCGCACCTGCAACATTGCACGTCGTTTGGCTTTGTCCCACGTGCCTGTGCCGAGCTTATGCAACGGTGCGGATTCCGCCGCGCCGCCGCTGTAACGACTGATGACGTGCAGTTGCGAAACGGGCACATACAACTTGGCTTCATCCGCATATTCCAGTAACAAAAATTCGTTCTCACCTTCACCGAGATCGAGGTTTACCAAGCCCTGATAACGCGCGATACCGTGTTGTTCGTGTACCACGGGGTCGCCAACTTTGAGCTCGGACAAGTCGCGTAACATGCCCTCCACATTGCTTTTCTTGGCTGCACGCACGGCGCGGCTTCTGGGCTGCGCGGCATACAACTCGCTCTCGGTGACGATGGCGAGTTGGTCATCAGACAAAATGAAACCGCTCTGAACCAGCGCAGTGCCGAGCATAAATTCTTCATTGCTGGCGAGAAAGGCTGCGTAGTCCTCGCACGCTACGGGCGCGAGACCATATTCCTTCAGGTAACCAGAAATAATCTCGCGCCGACCGAGGCTATCGGCGAGGAGTAGTACGCGACCTTTGTAGGTTTGCAGAAAATTCTGGAAGGCGTGCGTGGGGATTTTGGCGCGTCTATCTACGGCGATGGAGGGGATGACGGTGGTGGGGCAAGGGGTGATGTTTTTTGAATCAACTGCAACCCCTCCCAGCCTCCCCTTGTCAGGGGAGGTGACGAGTTCTCCCCCTGACAAGGGGGAGTTAGAGGGGGTTGAATTTTGCACAATATCCACCCTCCCAAACTCCTTAACCCGAATAAAAAACTGCTCCGCATCCAAAAACAATTCCTTCGTTTCCAGCAAAGGTCTTTGCGGATCACCGCGCAGCAAGTTGTAGCGTGAAGCAGCATCTTGAGTGAATTGATGAATTGCGCCATCCACATCGTGATGCAAACACAACGTCGAATTTTTTGGCAAGTAGTCGAACAGCGTTGCAGTTTTTTCAAAGAACAGCGGCAAGTAATACTCAATACCGCTTGGTGCGATGCCCTTGCTTACATCCTTGTAGATGCGCGATTTGGATGGGTCGCCCTCGAAGCGGTCGCGGAAGTTTTGGCGGAAAGTTGCTTGACCCTTTTCATCCATCGGGAATTCACGTGCAGGCAACATGCGTATCTCTGGCACGGGGTACAAAGTGCGCTGCGTATCCGCATCGAAGGTGGCGATGGTTTCAATTTCATCATCGAACAGGTCGATGCGATACGGCAGCACACTGCCCATCGCAAACAAATCAATAATGCCGCCGCGCACGCAGTATTCACCGGGGGTCAACACCTGCAACACGTGACTGTATCCGGCAAAGGCAAGCTGCTCGCGCAGTTGCGCGACATTCAGCTTTTCACCGCGCTTGATAAAGAACGTGTAAGCCGCGAGATGCTCAACAGGCGGAAGCGGGTAGAGCGCGGTCGTGAGCGGCACGATGACAATGTCGCAAGCATTGCTGCGTATATGGTGCAGCGTGGCGAGACGCTCGGAGACTAAATCTTGGTGTGGTGAAAAATGGTCGTAGGGCAACGTCTCCCAATCGGGTAGTAGATGCACACGTAACTTCGGTGAAAAAAATGGAACCTCCTCCATCAGCCGCTGTGCTTCCAAGGCGTTCGCAGCAATCACAATTAGCGGAGATTTTATCTCGGCAAGTTGTGCCAATGCCAAGGCATCAGAAGAGCCAATTAAATTAGTGTAGCGAGGGCGGGAATGTTTGGACGAAAACAGCATGAAAGAAATCGTGATGCGCTAAGGGCGTGCATTATAAGCGTCACGATGGAATCGTTGTTGATGGCGTAAAAAATCCCGCCGAGTGGCGGGAGATTTTTAGAGGGAGCTGTTTCGAACTTGACTGCTTAATTTGGCTACTACCAAACCCGTTTTACTCCGTAAGTATCAAACTGAACATCAATACTCACAACAGGTAATTGCTCGGCAAGCGATTGAGCAATGATGAGACGATCAAACGGATCGCGGTGGTGAAATGGCAAATCGGTTAGTCGGGCAGTGTGACTGATTTCGATAGGCAGGATAGTCATGTTATTACTAACGAGTTCACGCGCCATAAATTGAGTGAAGGATTCAGGCAGACTGTATTTGCCCAGTGCAATTTTGATGGCGATTTCCCAATGACTTGCAGGACTCAAGTAAAGAGTTTCGGCTTGCTCGATAGATGTTTTGGCGTGAGTGCTAAGTCGCTCGTCATCTAGTAAAAACCATAGGAACGCTTGGGTATCAAGCAGCAGCTTCATTTTATATAACTTGAAAAGTCATTCAAATGAGCATCGTCATCTTCTATCACGCGCAATTTTCCCTTCGCGCTTCCCGCATGACGGTGAGCGGTGGTAGGTGTCACAGAAGGCATGATATTCGACTGAAGTCGTATCAGTAAAAAGCGGGAATTTTCTTCCATGTCGATAGGCTCAATAGGTTGAACGCGACCTTCTCGAATGACAGCTTCAACAGCTTGTAACATGGTAACCTCCATTAGATGTTTGTGTAAGTCATCCTACCGAATCCGCTGTGATTTAGCTAGCCATAAAAATCCCGCCGAAGCGGGATTTTTATGGGTACGAACAATGCGGGAGGTTACTGCGCCGTCAAATACCCCACGTAGCCGCGCACGCAGTATTCACCGGGGGTCAGCACTTGCATCACATGACTGTACCCGGCAAAAGCAAGCTGCTCACGCAATTGATAACGTTGAGCATCTCACCGCGCTTGATAAAGAACGTGTAAGCCGCGAGATGCTGAACAGGCGGAAGCGGGTAGAGCGCGGTCGTGAGCGGCACGATGACCACATCGCAAGCAGAGGTTTGAAATTTGTCTTTTTCGTTCGCTCCCTCTCCCGCGTGCGGGGGCTTTGTTTCAGCAAGTTGTGCCAATGCCAAGGCATCAGAAGAGCCTATTAAACGAGTGTAACGCGGGCGGGAATGTTTGGAGGAAAACAGCATGAAAGAAATCGTGATGCGCTAAGGGCGTGCATTATAAGCGTCGTGATGGAATCATTGTTGAGGGCATAAAACCTCCCGCCGAGTGGCGGGAGGTTTTTGAGTGAGCGGATGTTGTGGAAAATTGCTCAAAAGCTTACCAGTGAAGCTCAGGAAGAATGCGGATGCGTTTTAACCCATTCGCGCATTGCCGCATTCACCCGCGTTTGCCAGCCGCGCCCAGAGGCTTTAAGTGCGGCGAGTACGTCAGCATCAAAGCGGATAGTTGTCGGCACTTTGAGTGGTGCTTTTTGCGAGCCACGCCTCTGCACATTGGCTTGTGTCCAAAAAGTCGTTACAGATGCCTCGTCGTTTGGATTGTAGGGATCAACCGAGGCATCAAACGCAACTTGTTTATCTTGCGCTGCCTCGCGCTTAACGCGTTCCCAATCCGTTTTGCTATGCGGTTTCATACAACCTCCTTTCAACTTTGGAAGCGCGGCGTAAGGAAATTGCCCTCACCTCCTCGCCACGTTTAACATACACCAGTACCAACACCACTCCCATAATTTCAACCAGCGCAATATCTACTTGTCGGGTTTCATTGCCACGTGGTGATTCAAGCGTCACTTTGTTCGGGGCATCGTACACCAGCGCGGCATCTGCCAAATCAAGCCCGTGCTTAGCAAGATTGGCTTCGCGCTTGATTTCATCATAAATTATCATGCGGCAAATTGTATTAACAGTATTATGTAGTGTCAAGTAAAGGCGGCTTTCATGCAGTCAGTATCAGCGGTGTTTGCAATCATTGTCGATGGCATAAAAAATCCCGCCGAGTGGCGGGAAATTATTTCGATTCTTTTTGTGATTTCATTACATTGATTTCATTCGACTCAATGCCCTTGGTTATTGCGCCTTATGAGGGGCTAGGCTCAATTGGTTCGGACGAGTATCGCAACGCCATCGACTTTAGAATCTGCTTCACTAACGAGAAGCCGTCCGCCAGATGCGATTGCGAATAAACCCCCAAGTAATGACACTTGCCCATTGATCAGAGACCAAGTGAAAGACCTTGAGAGTGAGCTGACTGAATAATTTACTGGTGCTGGGCTTTGAGGCCACCCTGCGCCTGGTTGTGAAATTGTACTGCTACTTGATATTGTTCCAGTGCCATTAGCAAAAAGCTGTATTGTGCCGTTGTCCGAAATAACCGCGACACTGCCAGCGGTAAGCTGCGTTCGATAGCCAATCACTGAATAAGTACCTACCAAATCCGCCGCTGTAACAGCACTTGGCGTGTCAAGCTTCGTCACCCGTGCGGCCAGTGCTGCAATCTCTGCGGCTTGCACTTTATTGATTTCGACCTGCACATCAATCGCCGCAGCCAGTGCCTCAAAATTGGCATTGACTTCGGATGCTTTTGCGCCGTGACCCGCAACAAAGGTAAAAGGCACGGTGGTTGCAGCATACGCAGCAGAACAAGCGGTGAAGGAAAAAGCGATGAGGGCATTACGAATGACATGACGCATGATGATCTCCTTGGGTGAGTTAAATTGTTCGGATGAAAAAGTTCACTGCCACGGACAGATATCCCAGCTACTATCGGAACTCAGAATGCCGCCAGTAGTGGGAGAACTCCACACCAGCGGATAGAAAATTCTGTAGGCTTGATGCCACTGGCTAAAGGTGACGAGTGAGATGAAGGCTCCCTGAGGTAACCTTGCACCTGGGGTGAGGATACTCAAACCTCCCTTGGTTACAGTGAGCAGTCCGTTGTTGTAATTCGATTGTGAAATGATGGTGTTTGGTGTGTTGCCGCCTATCACCAAACTATTCGCCAGCGTTTTTACCTTATCCGCCATCGTCATTCCCGCTAGACTATTCACTGCCACAGCCAGCGCGGCCAACTGAATCGTGTTGGCATCACTGGTTTGGTTAGTGACGGGATCAAAAACTGGAACAGCGGCTGCGGAAATACCCAGCATCGCACCCGCGACATTTAGTGCAGCCGTGGCAGCGGCAGGGGTAATGGGGTTGCTGGCACTGGTAGCTCCGAGGCGGTTTTGCAAATCTGCCACGGCAACCTCGGTGATGATGGTGACAGGAACATTGCTGTTCACCGCAGGGGCATTGGTAATGATGCCGCGCAACGGTGCAGTGGAAGTTTCGGCAGTGCCAGTGACTTCGTTGTAATAAGTACCCGTTACACCAACGATCAGCGGATAGGCAACATTGGCGTTGTAGGTGATGCTGGCAACTCCGTTAGAGTTGATAGCTCCACCAGAAACCAGCGGAACGGAAACACCATTGGCATTTTGTAACGTAACTGTGCCGCTGGAGAACGCTCCTTTGTAGGGAACGATGGTGGCAGTGGTGGTTGGAACAGGGGCGGGTGTGCTACCGCCTCCACCGCCACATGCAGTGAGGATAACCAGCGGAATTGCGAAAGCTAAATGGCGTAACCGTTGCGTTAGCTTAGTGGTGTGGTGTGGTGTGGTGTGGTGTGGATTTCATGGCGGACTCTCTCAAGGGTGAAAGGTTTTGTAAAGATGAAATTTTTTACGACGGACGAACCGTAACACGGAAGAGCGAGTAGAAGCAATTTTTATTGCGCCCATTAAGTGACTTTTTTGATAGCGTCATTTGCTCCTTTGACTTGCTTAACCTGTACAGGTAGCATTCACCATGTACATGCTAAGGAGGGGCTATGAAAAAACTGACATTAACCACATTGCGCCAGCAGATTTTTCAAATTGCCGATGAGGTGTTGGTAACGGGTGTGCCTGTGAGTATCGAGCGCAATGGCAGGGTGCTGTTATTAAGCTCGGCTACCCCAGCCCAGCCAACTAAGCATTTGAAGTTGAAACGCAGGAAGCTCATCAATGGTGATGCGGAATCGTTAGTGGTAGAGAAAGTCGGGGAATGGCGCGAACCGCAAAATCTGGCGTAGTCCATCTCGATACGCACATCGTGTGCTGGTTGTATGAGGGTCGCACTGAGCTGCTCACCCCCGCCGCGCTGCGCGCGATTGAAGACGGATTTCTGCAAATCTCGCCTATGGTGCAACTGGAGTTGACCTATCTGCATGAGATTGGGCGCATCAATCGCGGCGGGCATGCTGTGTTGGAAACGTTGGCAAAAGACATCGGCTTGAGCGTGGCGGATGTATCTTTCGCGCAGGTGATGAAAACCGCAGAAACTTTAACTTGGACGCGTGACCCGTTTGATCGCATGATTGTGGCGCATTGCACGGTTGCCAATGCCATGCTGGTTAGTAAAGATCAATTGATACAAAAACATTTTGCTAAGGTGATTTGGTAATGGCTGAATTTCACGCACTCGTTCCCGCCGCTGGCTTTGGCGCGCGCATGGGCGGCGAGCTACCCAAACAATACCTGCCGCTGGCGGGTAAGCCGATGATTTTTCACGCACTGAATACGCTATGTGCCTGCGCGGAAATCAGTACAGTGTTCGTGGTGTTGTCGCCTGATGACACGTTGTTTCATAACTACGATTGGTCCGCTTTTGGTGACAAATTGCAGCCGTTATATTGCGGTGGTGCAATGCGTTCGGACACGGTGCTGAACGGCTTGCTGGCAAGTGAAATTGAGCCGGACGATTGGGTGCTGGTACATGACGCGGCGCGACCTTGTTTGACGCAGACGCACCTTGCCAAACTAATTGGCGAATTGCGCGACGATGCGGTGGGTGGGCTGTTGGCAGTGCCAGTCGCAGATACCTTGAAGCGCGCGGAGGGTGAGGGGCGAATTCAATGTACCGAGAACCGCGAGAATTTATGGCAGGCACAAACCCCCCAGATGTTTCGTGCCGGGTTGCTGGCGCATGCTTTGCAACAATGCAAAGCGGTAACGGATGATGCCTCCGCAATCGAAGCGTTGGGCTTGAAGCCAAAGCTGGTGCTTAGTGATGCAACGAATTTTAAGGTGACGTATCCACAGGATATAAAACTGGCGGAGTTGCTACTGAACACGCAAAGTTAAGGGGTAGCTGATATATTCTGCGGGGAAAACCTTTGCGGTTTCGCTCGCAATGACGGCAATTTAAACAAATAAGCATTTTTAAGGTGAAATTTACGTTGGTAATAATAATGAGTGGGGTGAACGTGATGATCAAATTTTTCATATTACTGACTAGATAGTGTCGTCACGAGGATATAAAAATCTGCCATAATTTGCACTTCGCAACAACGCGG
>CXWL01003452.1_pt1 | contig 11065 bp, 10 predicted proteins | sample 590931 | NCBI WGS metagenome assembly CXWL01 (sample SAMEA3498368, study PRJEB10139) | groundwater metagenome | biome: water well; material: biofilm material | place: Germany | collected 2015-04-27 | reverse complement strand
TAAGGGGACTGAGCTTCGATGTACCTATCGTGCTGATTTCGTTTGCTTCGACCAGGTTATTGTCGAACTGAAGGCTCTCCCGGCCGTCACCGGAGTCGAAGAAGCGCAATTAATCAATTACTTAAAAGCCACGAAATTAGAACGTGGCTTGCTCATCAACTTTGCTCGACCAAGTCTTGAATTCAAAAGGTATGTCTTTTCCAATCTGCGCAAATCAGCGCAATCTGCGGATTCACCGGGGCCTCTTGAATCGGCGGTTCCTAATGAATGATCGTGGACATCTAACGACCGAAATCCGCAACGCGCGGTCAATGCGCCTGGACCGGATAAGCGTCGGCGAGGCGTTCGATTTGATCAACGCCGAAGACGCGGACGTCGCGGCCGCAGTGGCCGCTCAGCGCGAGAATATCTGCCGGGCGATTGAGTTGGTGGTGGCTGCATTCAAGGCCGGGGGACGGCTCATCTACGTTGGGGCGGGGACAAGCGGGCGGCTGGGAGTGCTCGACGCATCGGAGTGTCCGCCGACGTTTCTGACCGATCCGCAGATGGTTCAGGGAATCATCGCGGGAGGGGCGGCGGCGCTGACGCGAAGCATCGAAGGCGCGGAGGACAGGACTACAGACGGCGAACGGGCAATCGAAGAACGCCTGGTCGGCGCTAACGATTTGGTATTCGGAATCGCCACGGGCGGCACGACGCCGTTTGTCCACGGCGCGATTTCAGCGGCGCGAAAGCGGGGGGCCGGAACTGTCTTTATGGCATGCGTTCCGCAAGAGCAGGTGGACGATGAAGCCGACGTTTCGATCCGTGTGCTCACCGGCCCGGAAGTGGTCACGGGCAGCACGCGGATGAAGGCGGGGACGGCTACCAAGATGGTGCTCAACATGGTGACCACCATCGCCATGGTGCAACTCGGCAAGGTGTACGAAAACCTGATGGTGGACGTAAACACGGGCGCCAACGCCAAACTCGTGGACCGCGGCACGCGGATCATTCAGACTGTGACGGGATTATCGCGAGAAGAAGCAGGGGAGTTGCTCGCCAGCGCCAAAGGCCGCGTAAAGACGGCGCTGGTCATGCATGCGCACAAAGTGGATCGCGCAGTGGCGGAAAAAATGCTAGTGGAGACGGATGGCAAGTGCCTTCATGGCTCTGCGCCCCCGGCATTCCATTGAAACGCCTGGATTAAAGGCTTTTTCGAAATGTCCGGTACCGTACAGTCCGAGGACGGGTAGCCGACGGGGATGAGCAGATAAGGCTTTTCGTTTGCCGTCCGACCTAGAATCGTCCTGAGAAAACCCATCGGGCTGGGAGTGTGGGTGAGGGTGGCCAGACCAACCTGGTGGCAGGCCATGAGAAAAAACCCCGCGGCGATGCCGGTCGATTCGGCCGGATAATAGTTGTGATAGCGTTGTCCGCTCACTTCCTCCCAATCGATGCGAAACAAGACCACCAGCCACGGGGCGATTTCGAGGAACGGCTTTTCGGCTCCCGTGCCGATGGGCTCCAGGGCCGTCAGCCATTCCGCGGGCATGCGATGGTCGTAGCTTTCGCGCTCCTCAACCTCGGCGGCAATGCGAATCTTTCGCTTGAGCGCGGGATCATCTACGGCTGCAAAACGCCAGGGTTTTCGGTTTGCGCCGCTTGGCGCACTATGTCCTGTCGCGATGACTTTTTGAATCAGTTCGCGGGGCACGGGCTCATCGCTGAAAAAGCGACATGATCGTCGGGTTTCCATTTCCGCCAGAATGGCGTCGGCTCGACGGTGCTGCTCGTCGAGACTTCGGTGCGGGATTTTGTATGGTATCATGTGTGCTGGCATTTTGTGATTCCATGTCCAACTGCTCGATGAAGATCACGGCTAGAGGATGAACTTGGAGAGATCGACGTCCTGGCTCAGGTCGCGAAGGCGCTTTTCGACATAGGCGCGGTCGATACGAATGGTCTCGTTGCGGCGGGAAGGGGCATCGAAACTGATTTCTTCGGTGAGCGTTTCCATCACCGTCATGAGCCGCCGGGCGCCGATGTTGCTGAGCGACTGGTTGAGCTTGTACGCGATGTCGGCCAGCGCCTCGATGGCGTCGGGCGTGAATTCCAGAAACACGCCTTCGGTCGCAAGCAGCGCGACCTGTTGTTTGGTCAATGCATTTTGCGGCTCGGTGAGGATACGGACGAAATCCGCTTGCGTGAGGTCTTCGAGTTCAACGCGAATGGGCAATCGGCCCTGCAACTCCGGCATCAGGTCGCTTGGTTTGCTGGAGTGAAACGCCCCGGCCGACACGAACAAAACGTGGTCGGTCTTCACCGGGCCGTACCGCGTGTTGACCGTACAGCCTTCGATGATCGGAAGCAGATCGCGCTGCACGCCCTGCCGCGAAACGTCGGGTCCGTGAGTCTGGCCGGTCGAGGCGAGCTTGTCGATTTCATCGAGAAAGATGATGCCTGACTCTTCCGTGCGTTTCAGGGCCATCTCGGTGACCTTGTCGCGGTCGATGAGTCGATCGGTCTGCTGGCCGTACAGAACTTTGCGGGCTTCGCGTACCGGAATGGACCGCTTTTTGGGTGACGAAGGCATGAGCTTCTCGAGAAAGCCCTGCATGTCCGGGTCGAGATTGTCCATGCCCAGCGGGGCCATGATGCTCACCGACGGAGCCTTGCTCTCCACCAAAATCTCCACATTACTTTCTTCGAGTTCGCCGGCGCGAAGCTGCGTGCGGAATTTCTCGCGGCTTCGATTCCGCCGCTCGGCCACTTCAGGTTCTTGCGCGGCGGGGTCGGCGTCGTGCGGAGTCGGCGGGAGAAAGGAGTCAATCAGACTTTCCTCGGTAAGCCGCTCGGCTTCCTCCTTCACAAGTTCGGCCTGCTCGTCGCGAACGATGCGGATCGCAGCTTCGACCAAATCGCGGACCATGCTCTCCACGTCGCGCCCGTGGTAGCCGACTTCGGTGTATTTGGTCGCCTCGACTTTGATGAACGGTGCGTTGACCAGTCCCGCGAGACGGCGGGCGATTTCCGTTTTTCCCACGCCGGTGCGGCCGATGAGGATCATGTTCGCGGGCATGACTTCGTCGCGGATGCCTTCGGGCAACTGCCTGCGTCGCCAGCGGTTGCGAATGGCGATGGCGGCGGCGCGCTTGGCGGCCTTCTGGCCGACAATATGGCGGTCCAGCGCTTCGACGATTTCTTGAGGCGTCAGGTTATCCATTTTTCGCGGTGTCATTCTGAGCGAAGCGAAGAAACTCCATTTTTGATCCTTCGCTGGCGCTCAGGATGACCACTCTTTGAACTCGTACCATTCGTCATTCAACACCGCTCCTTCGCTGTCGCGGCTCTGTTTTCGCTGCGCTTCAGCGATCGTCGTTCTGGTTTCGGCGTTTCGCAGCGGCTTCCTCCTTGGTCGCCGCCGTCCGTGTTTCGGCGTTTTACAGCGTTTCGACCGTAATTTGAGTGTTCGTATATACGCAAATGTCCGCGGTGATGAGCAACGATTTCTGCACGATTTCAGCAGGTGACAGCGCCGTTTCGGCCAGAAGCGCCCGGGCCGCGGCCACCGCGTACATGCCGCCCGAGCCGATGCCGATGATCCCGTCGCTGGGTTCGATCACGTCGCCCGCTCCGCCGATCAGCAACATGGCTTCGCTGGAAGCCACAACCAGCAATGACTCCAACCGCCGCAGCACCCGATCCGTTCGCCACTCTTTTGCAAGCTCGATGGCCGCACGTCGCAGATTCCCTTTGTGCTGCTGCAGCTTGCCGTCAAACTGATCGAGCAGGGCGAATGCGTCGGCGGCCGAACCGGCGAAACCGGCGAGCACTTTGCCGTCGGCCAGACGCCGAAGTTTCCTGGCGTCGTGCTTGACCGCGGTCTGTCCCAGGGAGACCTGACCGTCGCCGCCCATGGCCACCACGTCGCCGCGCCGAACCGCCAGGATCGTGGTGGAGCGGATTTTCAGCGGCCCGCCGGAACTGCGCTTTTCCGATGCATCTGTCACAATGGAAGACCGTACAATAAGAGCGTGGAACTGGCAATGAAGAGGAACTCAAACACCGAAACACGGAAAAGCCGAAACGCCGAAATGGCGAGAAGGCAATTCTGCTGGTTATTCATCATGATTAGTGCATCTTCGACGAGTTGCCGCAAATCCGACACGCCGCCCGCTTCGAAGCAGGATGAGCCGACCCAAAGCCCACCCGCGACGCCGTCCGTCATCCCGGCCCGGGTGGATGTTCCCGTTCCGGTGGACGATTCCGATCGCTGGCTGTTCGTCCAGAAAGTCGCCGACAAGGCCAGGGGAGGCTGGGCCACGGGGTCGTTCGACGCGGATCGCAACAAGCTCAGCATCCAAACCAACCAAGTCGAGGAGTTTGCCCTCGATACCAGCCGCGTCGCGATCAATTGGAAGAAACTGGTGGTTCTCAGCATTGATGGCAAGAACAGCGAGCTTCGCAAACGCGACTACGAAGTCCTTTCATTCAACCGCACAGCCCACGGCGAGTGGATCGTCCGCGAACCCTGACAAAACCCCAGGAAACCAAGAGTTCGGTTGAGCCTCAAATTCCGTAGAGGATGAACGGGTTTGTCGTGCGTTCGCGGCCGATGGTGGTCTCGGGGCCGTGGCCGGAAAGGACACGCGTGTCGTCGGGGAGCGTGAGCAGGTTGTTCTTGATGTTGCGCATGAGCTGGTCTCCGCTGCTGTGGGGGAAGTCCACTCGGCCGACACTTCCGGCGAAGAGTGCATCGCCGACGATGACGATCTTCAGCTCCGCACAGTAGAGCGCCCGCCCGCCGGGAGAATGGCCCGAAACGTCTGATGCATTCCACTCCGTGCCGTCGAGTTCCAGCGTACTCCCATGTGGTAGATCGCGCGGGTCGTGGACCCTCGTCGCCAGACTCTGGCCAACGTAGGCCGAGAGATTGTGCTTGGGCTGCGTTAGCGCCGGCCATTCCTCGCGGGCCAGATAGACCGGCAAGTTGGGGTAGGCCTCGCGTACTTCGTCAATGCCCGCGATGTGGTCCGCGTGGGCGTGGGTGAGGACGATGGCGGCGGGCGTGAGCTTGCGATCGCGGATGTGCCGGAGAATCTCCGAAGCCTGCGGCGGCAGGCCCGGGTCGATCACCCAGCACGGACCCGAGTCGCGCATCGAAATCGTGTAGCCATTCTCCATGTACACGTCGTCGTTGGTGATGTGGATGCGTAGTTTCTTGCTCATGGATATTAGGGACAGTCACCTATTTAAGTTCTTGGATATTAGGGTAATAGGTGACTGTCCCTAATATCGAATTGGTTTATCCCAATACGTTGGGAAGGCCCAGGGCCTTGCGGACATTGGCCACCTGCCCCATGTGCCAGCCTTCGTGCCACGATATTTTCAACATCGCATCAATCGGGTCGGTCGCGAAGCCGCCGGTCTTTTCCTTGAGATCCACGGCAAGGGCCGAATCGGAAGCCTCGCGTAGCCAGCCCATGACCGCGACCCGCGATTCGTTGAACGCCTTGCGGACTTCGGACGCGGGCGGGTTGCCTTTCTGTGTGGGCTTTGCACCGCCGGAATACGCCTTCGTCACAGACTCCGGGACTTTCACGCCGGGAATGTTCAGCGTGTCGGCGATCCATGCGTCGGTGGCCGCCAGGTGGCCCATGACCCAGAGGGCGTGGTTGTCGGTGGGGGACGGCTGATGGGTGAGTTTGTCGTCGGTGATGCCATTCAAAATGTCGTTTGAAATTTTGCGGGTGAATTCGAGGAGAGCGACGGCGTGCTGGCGCGGGTTCATGGTGGTTCCTTTCCTAAATCGTGCCTGCCCTTGGGATTTGTCATGGCTAAACAGATCGCATACCGACAGGAATCGTACATTGACGATTTGAAAATGTCATTCCTGAAAATCGAAAGGCTGATAGCCGCATGCGTTTGAGCCTTTTGTTATCTGCACTATAATCTCGTTTTTGTAACGGAGGCACCTTTGGGGCGGCGAAATATCAGCGACATCAAGGCCGGGGAGCGGATCGAGGACGAAATCTTCCTGATCCGGTCGAAGGACCTGCGCACCACCACCAACGGCGGGCTGTACATCCACGCCGTGCTGGTGGACAAGACCGGGCAGCTCGTGGCCCGGGTGTGGCAGGCCAGCGAGGACATGTTCAAGAGCATGCCCGAAGGCGGCTTCCTTCGCTTCAAAGGCCGGGCCGAAAACTACAAGGGCAACCTCCAGTTCATCATCGACGCAGTGAGGCCCGCCGAGCCGGGCAGCTACGACGCAGCCGATTTTGTTCCCGCGACAAAATTTGACACCGAGGCGATGTGGAAGCGGTTGAACGAAATTCTTGCGAGCATCAAGCATCCCCAGCTCACGGCGCTAGTGAAGGAATTCCTGGCCGACGAAAAGCTGATGGAGCTTTTCCGCAAGGCCCCGGCCGCGTCCGCGATGCATCATGCCTACATCGGCGGGTTGATCGAGCACACGGTCTCCGTGCTGGAAGTCGCACTCCGCATCGTGCCGCAATATCCCAAGCTGAGCATGGACCTGATGCTGGCCGGGCTGTTCCTGCACGATATCGGCAAATCGACGGAGCTTTGCTTCGAGACGGCGATCGGCTACACCGACGACGGCCAGCTCATCGGGCATATCACACAGGGCGTGATCTGGGTGGATAGGAAGGCCGACGCGGTGGCAGCCAAGTTGGGCGTCCCCTTCGACAAGGAGCTTCGCTGGGTTTTGCAGCACATCATTCTGGCCCATCACGGATGCTACGCGTTTGGGAGTCCGAAACTTCCGGCGATACCTGAGGCGATCGCGGTTCATTACATCGACAACCTCGACGCGAAGCTCAGCATGTTCTTCTCGGAGATCGACAACGACCGCGATCCGGCCAGCCGGTGGACAAACTACAATAAGGCCCTGGAGACCAAGGTTTTCAAGCCGGATGTGATGGGAACGCGAAACGCCGAAACGCCGAAATGAAAAGTCCAAACTAGGGCACGAGGAAAAGCAAGGCAAGAAGAACTTACATGAGATTTACGCAGATTACGGATGAGCAGCGCGGGCAGATGCTGAGCGCGATCGGGGTGGGGTCGGTCGAGGATTTGTTTTCGACGATCCCCAAGGAGTTCCGATTCCGAGGCAACTTGAACGTGCCGCGCGGGGTCAGCGAACTGGAGCTCCTGCGCGATACGCAGTCGTTAGCCTCCAGGAATCGCGATTGCACCCAGCAGGTGTGCTTCCTCGGCGGCGGGGCCTACGACCATTTCATTCCGACAGTCGTGGACGCGATGGCCGAACAGAGCGAATTTCTGACCGCGTACACGCCGTATCAGGCCGAGGCCTCGCAGGGAATTTTGCAACTGTTCTTCGAATTCCAGACGATGGTTTGCGAGCTGACCGGGATGGAAGTGTCCAACGCCTCATTGTACGAGGGGGCCAGCGCGACCGCCGAAGCAGTCATGATGGCGTTGTCGATCACGGGCCGGCCTCGCGTGCTGGTTGCGGAGTCGGTTCATCCGGATACGCGGCGGGTTTTGAAGACATATTTGGCGCAGCAGGATGGCGCGATCGTGGAAGTTCCGTGCCGCGATGGAGTGGTGGATGAGGCCGCGCTCCGTAACGAGATCAACGATCAGGTCGCATGCGTTGTGGTGCAGAGTCCGAATTTTTTCGGGGCGATCGAGCGATTGGATCGCGTCATTCCCGCCGCTCATGCGGCAGGAGCACTGGCGATTGTTTCTACTGATCCGATCGCGTGCGGAATGCTCAAGTCGCCGGGAGAGCTTGATGCGGACATCGTTGTCGGCGAGGGGCAATGCTTGGGCATTCCCCTTCAATACGGCGCGCCGTTCCTGGGCTTGATCGCCACGCGCGAAAAGTATTTGCGGAAGTTGCCGGGTCGAATCGTCGGGCAGACTGTGGATCGCGAAGGCCGGCGCGGGTTTTGTTTGGCGCTGCAAACACGCGAGCAGCACATCAAGCGGGAGCGGGCTACGAGCAATATATGCACGAATCAAGGGCTTTTTGCGGTGCGGGCGTCGGTGTACATGGCCGCGATGGGACGGCAGGGCATCGGAAAGGTAGCCACCCAATGCTTCGACAAGGCCCATTACGCTGCGGATTGCATAGCGAAGTTGAAGGGATATGAGCTTGCCTTTGCCGCGCCGTTCTTTAAGGAGTTCACGGTGCGAACCACGCGCGGCGTGGACAAGGTGCTGGCCAGGTGTCGTGAGCGGGGAATTCTCGGCGGCGTACCACTGGCGAAGTTCGACAGCAAGTACAAGGATTGCTTCCTCATTGCGGTGACGGAGAAGCGCACGAAGCAGGAAATCGACGATCTCATCGCAGCACTGAACTCGGCGTGACCCCGAAGGGGTCAAAGAAAGTAGCCGGGGGTTGAGCGTAGCGATACCCCCGGAGGACTTGCAGAAAACGTTTTGACCCTGAAGGGGTCGCAGCAGGAAACGGAAACAGTCTCCATCCTGATGGAATGAACGGAATGAAAGCCCAATGTCAGGTGGTACATGGCAAGCGTGGATTAACGTCGGCGTCATCTTGCTGGTACTGCTGACACTGGGTGTTTCGGTGCTGGTCGTATTTTTGATCTGGCGCGATGGCTACCGCCGCGGCTGGCTAAGCCGGCCGAACCATCCGCCAAGATGTTTGAAATGTGGTTACAACCTTTCGGGCCTGACGCATTGTCGTTGCCCGGAATGTGGAACTGAGTTTCGGCTCGAGGAATTATGGCAAAAAGCGATCTACTCAACCAAGCCCCAACGGGAGCCGTCGGAAAAAGGCCCGGATTTGCGCCCGACCTCCAACGAAAGTCCGATCCCATGAGCAAGATGTGCAAGACGCAGCCGCAGGACCATCCGTTGCTTTTTGAAATCGGCACGCCGGGATTGTGCGCGGCATCGCTTTCGGAGTCCGACGTGCCCTCGGCCAGTCGCAAGGGCGTTCCCACGGAGTTGCTGGCGGACGCGCCGCCGTCGCTGCCGGAGATCGGCGAGCTGGATTTGGTGCGACACTACAAGAAGCTCGCCCATCGGTGTTTCAGCATCGACGGCAACTTCTATCCGCTGGGCAGTTGCACGATGAAGTACAACCCGCGGGTCAACGAACGCGTGGCCGCCATGCCGGGATTCGCGCATGTGCATCCTCTGCAAGATGACGCCGACGTGCAGGGTTTGCTGGAACTGCTCTATCGCTTGCGCTGCGATCTTGCGGAGATTGCGGGGCTTGCGGAAGTGACGCTGCAACCCGCGGCCGGTGCGCACGGCGAGATGACCGCGCTGATGATCATCAACGCCTATCATCAAAGCCGCGGCCAGAACCGCAAGAAAGTGCTCGCGCCGGACAGCGCGCACGGCACGAATCCCGCGAGTTGCACGATTTGCGGTCGCGAGTCGTGTTCCGTGCAATCGCGGCCCGACGGGCGCGTGGATCTCGACGACCTGCGTGCCAAAGTCGATGAAGACACCGCCGCACTGATGATTACGAATCCGAACACGACGGGCATTTTCGACGGTCACATCGGCGAAATCGCCGAGATCGTTCACGCGAAGGGGGCGCAGGTCTATCTCGACGGGGCCAACATGAACGCCATCCTGGGCAAGGCCCGGCCCGGCGACTTCGGCGTGGACTGCATGCACTACAACACGCACAAGACCTTCAGCACGCCGCACGGCGGCGGCGGACCTGGCGCCGGACCCGTCGCGGTTGCCGAGCATTTGCGGCCATTCCTTCCCGTGCCACAGGTGGTGCGCCGGCCCGATGGCACCTTTGCCTGGGAGGACAACCGCCCGCAGTCGATCGGCAAGGTTCGTTCGTTTTACGGGCAGATCGGCGTGCTGGTTCGGGCCTACACCTATATTCGCAGCCTGGGCTGCGATGGGCTGCGCGATGTGGCCGAGATCGCCGTACTGAACGCCAACTATCTGGCCGCGCGACTCAAGGACCGTTATCCGATGCCGTTCCCGCCGCCTTATGCGCACGAGTTTATTACCGTTCCGAATTTTCACGAATCTGGCGTGACGGAATTGGACCTGGCCAAGCGACTGATCGACTACGGCATCCATCCGCCGACGATGAGCTGGCCGATTCACCACTGCCTGATGATCGAGCCGACGGAAACGGAATCGCTGGCCACACTGGATCGCTTTGTCGATGTGATGCTGACCATCGCCGACGAAGTGGAAAAGGACGCCGAGTTGGTCAAAGGCGCTCCGCACAACACGCCCATTCGCCGCCTCGATGAAGTGACCGCCAGTCGCAAGCCGGTCGTTCGCTGGAAGCCTCAATGATTCGCCGCACAACGCGCCTATCTTAACAATGGGTTCGTTTGGAAAAGTACTGTTTTCGCGTTGTGGTCGGGATGCGTTTGGGTACGACATATAGCGGGTCCAAGCCCTCGTAGTAAGTAAAGTTGAGTGGTTTCACCCTTTCTGTCCATCACTCTCAATAACATTCAGGGCGCGCGCAGATTTGCGGCGATAACGCATTCAGCGCAAAGCGTGGGTTACAGACAAGTGCATGGTGAGACGGCACTGCTCAAGAGCAGTGGCACGGCGCAGGGTCAGTGCCACCCAGCCCATGACGAGGTTATCGGACACTCTCTGGCCCGGCCGCGTGGGGGGATTGGCACCGCTTTTCCCGCGAGATTCGCTACGGCTGGTTACGCTTCCTTGCATCTACCCTTCGATGCGCGGTAGCATGTCCCAGAATCGGGTCGGATGAGAGAGGCTCGGCGGCAATGGTGCGCCGGGCGAGGGAGGGAGTAAGCGGACCTCGGTGGGCTTAGTGCCTCGCCGGGGGTTGTTTACGTGGAGAGGAGAGAAGATGGTTTTCTCATCAGTCGCCAGACACGATTCGAATCGAAGACATCCAAGATCATTCCCGGCTAATGCCACCTGTTCAAAGAGTTCGGTCCTCTGGCACGCTGTGGTTGTTGCGATTCCGTTTGCGATAATCGGTGCACCGCACGCGTATGGGCAGGCGGATTGCCGGGTTTTTTGTGATGGCAACCTTCACGGAATCGGTACTCGAGACACTGCCGAGGAATGTTTGGTGATGTGTACTGGTTCGGAT
>CXWL01001101.1_pt1 | contig 11065 bp, 6 predicted proteins | sample 590931 | NCBI WGS metagenome assembly CXWL01 (sample SAMEA3498368, study PRJEB10139) | groundwater metagenome | biome: water well; material: biofilm material | place: Germany | collected 2015-04-27 | reverse complement strand
CCGAAGGAACGCGCCACTCGTGAAGCGCTGAGTATTTCATCTTTCTCATATGCCACGGCCATCGTGCACCTCATTGTGATAAATCATGCGCACAATATAGCGCATGATTTGCATAGCTTCAAGAGATTAGAGTAGAGGGGCAGCCTAGTCGTCCTCCTGCTCGCGGAACGCGCACCATAGGAATGTGCTCGTTCGACGCGCGCAATCGAGGATCGACCAGGCTGCCCTGAGAGAGATATGGAATGGGGGAAGGCGCGCAGTGAAGGGGAGGTTGCCGGCCCACTCTAGAGAAGGTGAATAATCAAGAGGTACTCGCTCGACGGCCGCAGTGGAACCAATACTGGCGCCAGTCCCAAAAAAACAGCGGGGCCACGTTTCCGTGGCCCCGCCAACCTTACCGACTTTTTACTCCTCTCCTCAAACTGGGACAGGCGCCAAGAAGAATGGCGCCTGTCCCCAACGCCTACGGGATTACATTCACGAGGAAACCCTTTATCACGGTCGCACCGGCTGCATCAGTCACCCGCAACGCGAAGGTCTTATTAAGACCTACCTGCCCCGCAATCGGTGTCCAAATGACCCGTCCGTTTGCCGTATTAGGCATGGTCATCAGTCCCGATGACCCTATCGCCCCCGCTGGCACTTGAACCAGGGCAAATCTCAGCACGTCTCCGGTGTTCGGATCGGTAGCGGCCGGTGTGAAGGCATATTGCACTCCCACCTTCGCGGTCGTAGGAGCCGTGACGGTGCTGACGAAGGACGGCGCTCCATTCACAGCGATGACAAAGGCCTGCTCATCAGAGAGACCGCCGATGTCCGTGACTTTGACGTTCACACCCTGCGCCGGCGCCTGCGCCTGCGACGGGGTCCACGAGATCAGCCCGGCTGGCGTGATGCCCATTCCCTGCGGCGCCGAACCACCGAATGTATAGGTCAAGTTCGCAGCCCCTCCGTCGTCCGTTGCACCGATCTGGTACTGATAGAGGATCCCCGCCCTCGCGACCAGATTCGTCACAGGATTCATAACCGGCGGCAGGTTCGCCGCTGGTATCTCGACTACGGCAGTGATGGGGAGCGCGGCAGGATTCGCCGGCGGCCAAGAGAGAACCGTTGTAGGACCGTTGGCCCTTCCGGTCGCATCTACGAACGAAAGGATGCGGTCCGCTACCCTTGGGAGAGGTGTTGAAGTAAAGGCTAGGTCTGTATAGGCCCCTAGCGGAAGGCTCGCCTGGAGCCTCGGGTCAATGATTTCAAACGGGAAGGGTGTGAGGGGTTGAGCCGTCGGGTCGCAGACTCCATCCCCATTGGGAAGGCGGGGGAAACAGCCGCCAGGGCTCAGCCGCCGGTCCAGGTTCCAGGGAAGAGCAGAGAAAGCCATGGGGGTCGCAGTCGCATTCAGATCGATCTCGTCGAACTCCGGAAAAGAGACTCCTCCGAGACCTACGCCGAAAGGAAAGAGATATTGGCCATGCGTCGCTTCATTGCCGTTGATATCCACTGTCTTGAGGAGTCTCGGGCCAGGCAACGCGCCATCCACGCCATTCACAAAGAGATCGTTCATCTCATGGCCTGTGCGTGCCTGGATTTCATGTGGAATCGGAGCCAGGATGCCGAACATACCGATTGTGTTGGTATCAGCCGCACTGTTGTTGCAAGGGATGACTCCGTTCTTGTGCATCCGCGGATCCGCGATGAGGTGGGCGCAGGGGTTCACCTTGGGCTTGGCGCCGACCAGGAAATCGATGTCGTGGCGGATTTTAAAAATATTGGCGATACCGGTGATGCCTTGCGCGCCGCAAGTCCCTGGCCCGCCGGCGATGTCGCAGCCCAAGACCGTGGCCAAGGGGAGTTCATGGGCCTTGTTGGTCGTCGGGTCGTAATGCAGGGACCAGATCAAGATATCTTCCGGCGCCTTCGTGGCGAAGCCGATGATCAAGGTCCGGGCCCGCTGATTCTGGAAGCCTGCTGCGTCAACCTCGACTTCCGCCAGGAACAGGTAGTCCGGCTGGTCCGGCAAGTTCTGGGTGGTGAGCGCCTCACGGTCCGTGGACGAATGAGCAGACAGGAACCGCACTCCGTTGATCCTCTCGAAGTTGCCATCCACCGACATGCTGTCGCCCAGCATGATGGGCGCGAAGCGACGGGAGTCCTGGACAGGGTTGCCGCCGTTGACCGTGCGATTGGTCGTCGGACAAAGCACGTCGCCGCTGCCGTCTGGCAATGCCTTAGCGGCAGTGGTGCCGAGAACGAGCACGTCGATAAAGGTGCGCTGAGTCGTGCTCGGAATACAGACAGGATATCCGGTCATGAATACGTTCGTGTAGTTGTCCCCATCGAGCGTAAACCTGGGATCGGGGCTGCAGTTGCTCTGACCAGCCAGACAGCCGGGGCCTGTATTGGGCTGAACCGTATGGCGGCTGTCAGGATCGTTGATACGGACCATCACGCCGGTCGTCGGGTCGTTGAGAATCCCGTTCAACCTGAAATAGCCATTGACGTAATCGATGTAGGTCACGGTGCCTGAGACCGCGTCAATCCCCTTCTGGATGAAGACGTCGCCCGCGATCACGTTGCCGGCGCTTGTGCGATTGGCATGGATGAGGGCATAGCCAGGCTGGCCGCTGGTGTTGCAGAGTGGGCTGTCCGCCCTCGCAAGGCCGCTCTGTCCTTGCGTGAGACAGGGCGCCGGCGCTTGCGCAAAGAACTCTTGTAGAGTCAACCGATTGGCCGGCAGGTCCATCAGGAGATTTCTCGGAATGATCACCTTCTGCCCGCCTACCTCGATGGTGCCGCCCGACCAGTGGCTGCCTATATCATCGACCGTGATGCGGTCGATCGGGCCGTCGATGACCGTTGCGGTCGCTGTCTGGGCCTGGGCCTCACCAGGCCCTCCCAAAAGGCCGCCTAGCCCGAACAGGGCCAGCGCCAGGCCGGCTACCTTCGGAGAGTGACAGGAATTGCGTGGTTGTTTCATGATGCCGCTCCTTTGTGTGATGAATATGAAGACCGATGAGTGACTCCGATAATGACCGTCTCTCCGATCGATNNTACCCTATGGCAGCCCTGCGACCGATTCCCATTCCACAACTGTAGGGCCACTCCCTACTTAGGTGTTATTGCTTTCACGTCTTGCTCCCTCTCCGGATCTGCCGGCTTCGCAGGGGACGTGCCCATCGCTACTGCTTCACCATCGGATCCACATCCACGCGACAGACGAGGATGCCGGGCTTGCACGATGGAGGCTTCTCACAGTCGTTGTTGATGCTTCGCGTGCATTTCCGGTCATTGGTTCCACGCTTGACGAACGTCGCTGCGTAGTCGCCCGTGCCGACGCGATCCGCCATGACGAAGGATTGCGACAGGGCCTGCTGACCTGCCTGGACCTCGCCGATCGATCCCGGACCAAGGACCGCACAGAGTCCGAAGAGCGCCAGCGCCATGCCGGCTAATTTCGGAGAAAGACAGGAATTGTGCTGCTTCATGATGTCGCTCCTTTGATGAGATGAATGTGACGGTGATGAATGGACAGGTTGTGATGTGATGCGGGTCTTGGACGTTTCAAGTTTCCGGTTTCTAGCTTCATGTGGCAGATCGTTTAGGTAACGTGAATCTCGAAACTTACAACCCCAGATTGAGCATCCTGCCACGAGTACCTCTACCAGCCAAGAATTCAGTGAAATACCTACGAGCTCAACCATAACCTCGACCTCAACCTACCCAGCCTTGCCCGCCTCGCATTTCTCGCCAGTCCCGCCTTATTTCGCGCGATTATCCGGCGCGCCCACCCTATGACAGCCCTGTAGCCGGTTCCTATTCCCCAGATGTATTGCTTTACCCTACTAACGGGTTGTTGACAGGGGGACTGGCTCCGCCGCCTCCGGCGGTGCCTGTCCCCCTTCTCAGCCGGAGCCAGTCCACGTTCAACCTTAACCTTAGCCTTTTACCCCTACGGCGCAACCTTCACGTAGAAGGACTGCTCGGCAGACAGGTTGCCCGTATCGGTCGCCCGCAACCGAAGGCGGATGCTCCCGGCTGCCGTCGGTGTCCAGGTGACGACTCCGGTTGCGCCGTTGATCGACAGACTGCTCGGATTCCCCGTCAGCCCGCGGTAGGTGATCGGGCCTCCGTTGGGATCCGTAGCAATCATTGTATAGTTATAGGGCACTCCGACCTTCCCCGCCGTAGGCGGCTTCGACGTGATGACCGGCGGGAGATTGGCCACGACAGTCATGGTGAAGGTCTGCGTGGCATACAAGCCACCGGCATCCGTCACCCGCGCCTTTACGGTACTGACGCCCATCTGGATCGACGACGGCACCCAACTGATCATTCCCGTGGCTGAGTTGATCGTCATCCCTGGCTTGATCGGAGCCACCAAGCTATAGACAAGGCTGTCGTTGGGAAGATCCGGATCTGTGGCATCCAATTGATAGTTATAGGGCGTCCCCACCACCCCGCCGACAGGCCCGGCGCCGTAAAAGGATGGCGCGCTATTCGCAGGGAGGAAGGGCTGGAGGCAGGAGATACCCTTGGCCGGCCTTCCCCCTGCTCCGACGGAAGGCACCAGGATCGTCAGATCGTCCAATTTGCCGTCATTGTTCTGGTCGACGGCTGAGTGTCCGTTGAAATTGGTCAAGGAGGGATGGTCGAAGGGCGCCTTCTCGCAACGCACTCTCTCATCGGTCAAGCCCTTCATGAAGGCCACCAGGTCTGTTTGCTCCTGGGCGCTGAGTCCCAAGGGATGAATATCGATATCCAAATTGGTCGGATTGTTTCCCCACTCAGGGCTGTGGTCGAACCCTGAGGTGCCGCTGCTGTTGTTGAGCGGTCCACGGTGGTTACCGCCTCGATTGTAGAACTCCACGACCTGCTCCAACGTGGCATAGGAGCCGTTGTGAAAGTAGGGGCCGGTCAATTCCACGTTTCGCAGGCTGGGCGTTTTGAACGACCCGTCCACTGCGTCACGGTAGAACGGGCTCGTGATCGGCACGCAGGGTTGGTCCCCGAATAGGCAGGGATTGACGACGAAGCTATCCGGCACGACCTGCCCGCCGATCGACTGTTTGAGCTGCCGGGAAAAAGATAGAGGGTGGCCGAAGGGATCGCTCGCGCCGATACCCAGATCCCGGTTCGTCGGCGACACGCCGATGTTGTAGAACCCGTTGTCATAGATGGCTGGTTTGAAGTCGCCCATGGACATCCTCTGGACGACACTCTCCTGGTTGATCGTCTGGGTGAATTGCAGTACGAAGCCGGCGCCGGTGAAGTCCGGACCCTCGTGGCAGGTGATGCATTTACCCTTGCCGGAAAAGATCGCCATCCCATTGACCTGTGAGGGGATCAGCGCCGCGTAGTTAGGTTCGACGACGGTGCTTGTAATCCCGAACAGAGGAGGCAAGGGGCTCGAAGTATCCGGGGTGTCAGCCACGATTCCTGCAAACTTGTCAAACTGGGTCTCGTCTGAGACAAGCGTCGACTCGTACATCATGATCGCCAGGCCCCAGAACAGGGTAAAATTCTCCTCCATCAACGTGTACCCCTCCGGGGAGGCATAGCCCGGCGCGTACCAATACTTGTCGTGGAACGCCTCCTGAATCAGCGATGCATAGGTCACGCCGGTCTTGAGCCCGGAGTTCGTATCGGCATAAGGACCCAACACGCTGTCATCGAGCTCGACTTTTTGCCCGAACAGAGGCCGCGGGATCAGAGTGAGGAGCTTGCGGGCCACCTGTTTAAACGTCCGATTGGCGCAGGACATTTCGAAATCGCTGAGCGTCGGCCCGACTGCCTGTGACGCCAGCGCCGCATTCTCCAGATCCATCACCTCGGGAACGATAGAGCCATCCGCCTGCCGGACAAGAACCCGCGCATTGGGATCGCGGCGGCCGAAGGGGTTGACCCCGTTGAAATGGTTGTTCGCCCTGCCGTCCCAGAAAGACCGGAACTGGAAGATGGCGTTGATCATCGTCGGTGTGTTGCGAGGCTCGACTTTGCGTGCCACCTTGCCGTCGACTTGGAAGATGCCGGACGTATCCAACGCACAGACCTCATCGCCTTGGCCGGCGAACTCACCGAACATACCCGAGAACGTTCCCAGCGAGGAGGCGACATCCGTCGAATCGAACAGGACCGTGGAATTCCGATCCAGCGGATTGCTCAGGACATGGAAGGGAAAGTCGCCCGCTTTCAGCTGATAGTTGGGTCCGCCACCGCCGGTCCTCGTCGGTTTGAAAACCGTATCCTCCGGCACGGCCCTGCCCCCCGGATTCAGTTGGTGCTTCGTCCGATTGTCTGCACCCGCGTGGAAATGGCAGCTCGCGCAGGCCTGTCCATCGCTGCCTGCCTGTTTGTCCCAGAAGAAGGCTTTACCCAGCACGATCGCCTTCTGGCGATCTTTGACGACCGTATCGAGCTGTTTCGGCAGAGGGACCGGGACCCCTTTCAAGCTGCCGACAACCGGCGCGAATTGAAAGGCCAGGCTCGGCAGGGTCGGACAGACCTGCTGCGCCACGGCAACCCCGGCCATTGCAACCACACCGGCCACAGCCCAGATGAGATGCATTCTTGAACGTCGGAATCTTGTGAAGATATTCATGGCGCTCCTCGTACGATTCGTATCTCCCGGTGTGGAGGTGAGATGGATCTGGTTCATGCCGGCACCTGCCTGGAGCCTTCTACCCACCCGACGTACTTGACGATCTCCCTCGGTTCCGACAGGGCCGGACAGGCAGCCCAGCGATCGAACCGTTCGTTGCCATACAGGACGACTCCGATATGCTGGGACTTGTCTGCATCGATGACCGGATCCAGATCGCGCAGGCCCAATCGGCGCCGCAACGTCGTGATGTCTGCCACCGACCCGGTCAAGAAGGTCCAGCCAGGCTGCACGCTATAGTTCCTGACATAGTCGCGCAGGACTTGAGGGCTATCATGTTCGGGATCCAGGGAGATCGAGTACATGAACACATCGCGGCCGATTCGGTCCCCGAACAGCCGTTGCACACGAACGAGATTGGCGGTGAAGGTCGGACAACTGTTCGTGCAGGTGGCGTACATGAAGTTGATCAACACGACCTTGCCCTTCACGAGGTCCTGATAAAACCGCACATCCCTTCCCTCATGCGTCGTGAGGGTGACGTCCGGAAAGCGAGCGGCGCTCGGCCCATCCGCCGTCATGGGCTTCGGCGCCGGCGCCGGTTTCGGCATCGGTACCGTCATCGGCTTCTCCTCGGCCAGGCCCGCCCTTGTTGCCATGACTGTCTGGATGAGAGAGATCCCCATGCTGGTGAGAAATGCGCGTCGTTTCATGACAACTCCTCCGGTCAAAGTTTCTGGTTTCGCGTTTCTGGTTTCTGGTTTCTGGTTTCGCGTTCTGGAGTTTTCCGGCAACATGAAACTTGAAACCTGAAACTCGCAACTTGCAAATTGCAACCTCGCTCAGGGCACCACGTCGAACCGCAACATCATGGCGTGGTCCTCGTGAAGCAGGTTATGGCAATGCATGACATACTTGCCCAAGAAGGTCCTGAAACGGATGTAGATCTTCACTTCCTCCCCCGGCTCGAGGAGGATCACATCGTGGCGGCCCTGATCTTCAGGAGCAGGGAGTCCACCGTTGCGAAGCAGGATGCGGCATTCTTCCAAGTGGACATGAATCGGATGCACCCAGCCCCCGCCTCCGTTCTTGAAGGTCCAGATTTCCGGCTGGCCCTGCTTGATCGTGAAGGTAGGAATGTCGCCGTCGTAGAAATTTCCGTTGATTAACCAGGCGCCGCTCTTCCGTTCGAAGATAAAGGTCCGCTGATGCTGCTGCGCCGTGGCTAGATCCATCACCGGCATCTGGCGCAAGCTGAGCGGGACCTGGCTGAAGTCCTCCTCGGCGCCGACCGCGTCCCGGTCCACGATGAATTTGAGAACCGGCGACCCGGGATGGAGCAGCTTGCCGGTCGGCATCCGCCCGTCCTTCTGCTCCAGGATATTTTCGAGAAGGATCTCTGTGCCGATCGGATATTGGGAGAAGTCGATGATCACATCCCGCCGTTGCGCCACACCCAGTGCCACCTCCAATACGTTTACCGGCGCAGGCAAGAGATTGCCGTCGGTGGCGATGAGGGTCATCATCGCCCCGTTACTGAGGCCCAAGCCCCAGATCCGCGCGGGACCACCGCCGAGCATCCGGAAGCGATATTTTCTCCTAGCTACGTTCAAGTAGGGTTGAATTTTTCCATTGACCAGCCACTTATCGCCGAGGAAGCCGTCGAAGTTGAAGGGATCGAACCAGGCCATGCCGTCACTCTCGAAGGCCTTGTCCGTGAACATCAACGGGATGTCGAAGGCGCCGCTCGGCAACCGCAGGGCTTGCGGATTCGGATCTTGCTCATTGCCGGAGTCTATGTCGTCGAAACAGAGATGGAAGCCGGCGAGGCCGCGATAGACGTTCTGCGCGGTAAAGTCCGCGCGATGGTCGTGGTACCAGAGTGTGCCAAGGGCTTCATGCTGGTCGTTCCCTGCGTAGACCTGGGGATAGTGGTGGTCCCGGTGTTGGCCTGAGATGAGGAAGCTGGTCGGATGTCCGTCGCTATACCATTCCTGATGTCCATTGTGGTTGTGGGTCGAGGTCTCAGGCACGCCGATGCCGACATGGTTGATCGGAAGTTGATTGCGGAACCGCACGATCTTCGGATGGCCGTACCGCGAGACCATTGTCGGACCAGGGACGATGCCTTCAAACCCCCACACCTCTTGTGTGGGAAGTTCCGGATGAAAACTGTGCATGCCGGGCTTGATATCCATCTGATAGAGATCGTTCACCGGACCAGGGTCGCTAAGGCTGCCGAACCCCTTGTCCAGCTGGTGCTCCGACGGATTGACCGGAGGATCCAGGCTCGCCACTTGTTGCAGGACCGGCGGGATCGGGAGCGGCACAACCCAGGGCGTCGTGGCCGGACTCCTTCCCCCCGGCATTCCCTGTAATACTTCCGCCAAGGGCATGGGATCAGTTCCCGGCGGAGGCGGAGGAGGAAGAGGCAGACAGACCTCCTGCGCTTGGGCGTACTTGAGCAGGCCCAAGCCCGCCAATGTGGCGCCTCCGGTCACAAGACTCCATTTCATGAAATCACGACGTGAACTCATAGCGACGCCTCCTGACTAAGCTTCGTCCGGTTGCTCATTCTCCGTAACTTGCCTCTGCCCGCTCGACTGCTGCTTGTGCTCTGGCTGAATGGCGGTTCCTGTTCTTCATCATTTTTTACTGACCTATGGTGTCTGGTGTCTCATGAATCACCGTGATCGGCTATTCCCCAGAAGCTGGGAGGGGCCTACAAAAGGGGGGGGGGATAGCCATGCGAGAAACGCGATCCGAAGTTCTGAGTTCTGCGTTCTGAGTTACTGATCAGGTCGTCATAGTATGCGTGTATACCTTGGTCGCAAGTGGCATTTCTGCTGGAAAGCAGGCGAATATTGAAAATGTGCTACGCACTATTTAGTGAACTGATAAGCATCTGACCTTCAGCCTTCAATCTCAGAACCGGCTTCATTCCACTCGTCGCGCGTTTCGCCCAAGTCTCGCGAGTCGCGCGCTGCATCAACTGCTTGCCTTGCTTGGTCAGATATTTGGCACAGGACGATCCCGGGCAATCGCGGAAAGCCATACAGGTGATCAGCAAGCAATGCACACGTGACGACCCCGGATTCATCAACCGAATCGCCCTCTGCGAACTCGTATGGGTGTTGGAAAGCGCCTACGGCTATTCCAAAGACACGATTGTGGCTGTACTTGAAAAGCTGCTGCGAACCAGTCAACTGAAGATCGAGGATGTGCAGGCAGCATGGACCGCTTTTCGCATGTATCAGAAAGGGAAAGCCGACTTTGCTGATTGCTTGATGGGAACCACCAATCGGCTCGGGAGATGCGAGACGACCGTCACCTTCGATCAAGCAGCAATCAAGCTGGAAGGATTCCGGGTGATCTAGAAGGCCGCGGTTGCTCTGGTTTGTTTAGTTGGTTTGGTTCGTTTTGTTTGTTTGGTTTGTTTGGTTTGNNACCTCCATCCACTGAGCATCGCAGCAAGCTGGTTTATTTGGTTTATCTCGTTTATTTGGTTGAGTCAGACCAGAGAAACCAAACAAACAAAACAAACCACATGAACCAGATCCAGGCCAGTCGCGCGTTTCTCGCAAGCCCCGCGCAAATTCTGAGATCCGCTCCACGGATCGGAGGTCACGCCTTAGTGGCGTGACCTCCCACCATCCTATTACCCCTAGATGATGTAGCTCTTGACGACCTTGCTGGTTACCTTGTGGTTGGCATCGCCGAGGAACGTCACCGTATCGCTGTAGACCCCGGCGTCCGTGTGGGTCGTGCTCGTGAGCTGCGCGATCACCCCGTTCACCCCGTTCACCCCCACGCCCGTCACCGTGGCCGTGGCGGCATGCGCCTGCCCATCGTAGATCCCGAAGTAGCCGCTCCCGTTCAGCCCATCCCCCGTGATCGTCACTGACGCCTGCAGGATGTAGCTCTTCACGGTCTTGCTCGCCGCCTTGTGGTTGGCATCGCCCACGAACGTTACCGTATCGCTGTAGACCCCGGCGTTCGTGTGCGTCGTGCTGCTCACGAGCTGCGCGGAGAGCCCGCCCACCCCCGTCACCGTGGCCGTGGCGGCATGCGCCTGCCCATCGTAGATCCCGAAGTAGCCGCTCCCGTTCAGCCCGTCCCCGGCAATCGTCACCGCGGCCTTCAGGATGTAGCTCTTCACCGTCTTGCTCGCCGCCTTGTGGTTGGCGTCGCCCGCGAACGTCACCGTATCGCTGTAGACCCCGGCGTCCGTGTGGGTCGTGCTCGTGAGCGTCCCGAGGACCCCGATCACCCCGTTCACCCCCACGCCCGTCACCGTCGCCGTGGCAGCATGGGCCGCCCCGTCGTAGATCCCGAAGTAGCCGCTCCCGTTCAGCCCATCCCCGGTGAGCGTCGCTGTCGCCTTATCGATGGTGCTGATGACGGTCGCGAATGTATCGTTATAGTTTCCCGTCACGTCGGTGAAGATCCAGCCGTCGGTATAGGTCCCGG
>CXWL01122426.1_pt1 | contig 11066 bp, 6 predicted proteins | sample 590931 | NCBI WGS metagenome assembly CXWL01 (sample SAMEA3498368, study PRJEB10139) | groundwater metagenome | biome: water well; material: biofilm material | place: Germany | collected 2015-04-27 | reverse complement strand
CGACAGGTTGGGCTCGGCCATGGCCGGCAAGGCCAGCGGCATGCCGCCGATGCGCATCTCGGCGGCGAAGCGTTTCGGCCCGTAGGCTTCGAGCAATTGCACGGCGGGCAGGTTGAGCGAAGTCGACAACGCACTGCTGGCCGGCACAGGGCCGCTGAAGCCCATGGAGAAGTTGCCCGGCCGGTAATCGCCGTAGCGTCGTGGCACGTCCTGCAGCAGCGACTCGGAATGGATCAGCCCGGCATCCAGGGCCATGCCATAGAGGAACGGTTTGAGTGTCGAACCGGGCGAACGCAGGGCACTGATCATGTCGACATGACCAAAACGTCGGGCATCGTTGATGTCCACCGAACCGAGGTAAGCGCGCACCGCCATGGTCTGCTCCTCGACCACCAGAATCGCCGCCGAGGTGCGCTCCGGTAAACGCGCGCGCCAGCCCAGCAGCAAATCTTCGAGGCGCCGTTGCAAGGTGGCATCGAGGGTGGTGCGAATCAGTGGCGGGCTGTCCGGCCGGTTCAGGCGCCGTGCCAGCAGCGGCGCCAGGCTCGGTTCCAGGCGGGGCGCCAGGAGCAAGGGTTCTTCCAGGGCTTCGTCGACTGCCGCCTGCGGCCACACGTTGAACTCGGCGAGGCGGCGCAGGACCTTGTCCCGGGCGATCTGCGCTCGTGCCGGGTGACGGTCCGGACGCAGACGGCTGGGGGCCTGGGGAAGTACCGCAAGCATGGCCGCCTCAGCATGAGTCAGGTGCCTTGGCGACTTGCCCAGATAGGCCCAACTGGCCGCCGCCACCCCTTGCAAGGTGCCGCCAAACGGCGCGCGGTTGAGGTACAGGTTGAGAATCTGTTCCTTGGACAGGTGCCACTCCAGTTGCCCGGTGCGCCACAGTTGTCGCAGCTTGCCCGGCAGCGTCCGCGAATGGGGATCGAGCAAACGCGCGACCTGCATCGACAGGGTGCTGCCGCCGGACAGCACGCGCCCGCCACTGAGGTTCTGCCAGGCCGCCCGTCCCAGCGCCAGCGGGTTGACTCCGGGGTGTTGGTAGAACCAGCGGTCCTCGTAGGTCAGCAGGGCGTCGAGGTAATACGGCGAGACTTCATCGGTGCGCACCGGGTAGCGCCACACCCCATTGGCATCGGCAAAGCGCCACAGCGGCGTGCCGTCTTCGGCCAGCACCACCCGCGCCAGGTCGTCCTTCGGCAAGGGCAGCGGCCAGATTCGATCGGCCAGCCACAGCAGCGCCACCAGCAGGAGCACGCCAGCGATCAACCGACGCAGGAATCGGCTGGCAGACAAACGCCGCGCCGCTTTTGCAAAATTCAAACGCGCAAACCTCTATGCTTCAGGGAACTTGGCCGCTCACACCACAGCCAAAGCCTCGGCAGCGACGGCAACACCCACTTTTTGATCAGGACGCACACATGCAGGTAGAAAGCTTTTTTGAATGGCTCGGCCAGGCACTGGGATCGGTCATCCGCTTTATCGTCGAGATTCTCAGTGGCTTGTTCAATACCCTGACCCACGCCGGCGGCAACTTTGTCGAAGGGCTGTCGCAGGCATTGGGCATGGACACCTCGGTGATCAGCATCATCAGCCTGGTGGTCGGCCTACTTCTGTTGTACTCGGCCATCCGCGCCTTCATGCGTGCATCGATTATCGCCGGGGTGATCTGGCTGGTGCTGGGCTTGTGGGTGTTGAGCTGGGTGATCCATTGATCACCCAGCCTGCCGTCAGCGACCCTTGATCACCATCTGCGGCGCGGTTTCACCCAGCGCCTGCCAGTTCGGCCGGTACATCGACTCGACTTGCGGCGGCGGCACCCGGTAGGTCCCCGGAGTCACCGCCCGCGCCAGGTAAAGCAGGTGCGTGGTGCCGTAGCCGTCCAGGTTGAGCGCCGCGACATAACGATCATCGCGGAACTCCTGGTGCTTGAGACTGGCGTTCTGCATCGATTCACGCCACTCCTTGACCTTGCTGCTGGCGTTTTCCAGGCTGGCAGCGCTTTGCGCCAGGTTCTGGTTTTCCAGCTCCAGGCCGGCCGGCAGCAAGTCCACCACCAGCGCATCCGGCACCCGTTGCTTGGCATTCACGGCGATGTGCACCAGCACCAGGTCACCGCTATTGAGTGCCTTGAGGTCCAGAGGCTGGCCGTTCATCCCCAGGTACTCGCGACGAATGCTCAGGTTTTCACCGCCAGGCAGCGGCGCCTGCGCGGGGTAGCCAGAGATCGTCAGCTGTTGATAGACCGGCTCNNTGATAGACCGGCTCGCTGCCCTGGTTGCGCAGGCTCATGTCCGACGACAATAACTGGCCTTCCAGGGCCAACGCCGGCTGCTCGTTGCTCAACGGGTATTCACCGCCACTGCCGTCGAGCACGACCTTCCAGGCAGTCTCGGGTTTGCCCAGCAGGCCGCGACCGGCGAGAAACAGCGCATTGCGTTCCTGGGTCGACAACCACGGGTTGCTGGCGAGCAGATCGGACAGCTCGAACAGCCGCTCCTCACGCTTGCCCTTGGCCAAGTCATTCTCTTCCAGCAAGGCCAGGATCATCGCCTGGTCGCGCAACGGGCTGCCGTAATCGGCCAGCCAGTCGTTGCCCTGGCGGGTGCTGGCCAGCCCGGCGAGCAAGGCCTGGTCGGCGCGCGGCTGATCGCCCATTTTCTGCAAAGCGATCGACAACTGCACCAGCGGCAGCCCGGAGCGGGAATCGCTGCGACGCTCGAACAGGCTGCGCAGCGCACCCAGCGGCGCCTGCTGACTGCGAGCCAGGACCAGGCCGGCATAGGCCTGCACCGCGAAGCGCGTGTGCTCGGCATTTTCGCTGTAGTCGACCTCAATCAGGTTGCGCTCCTGCAAGTAGCGCAACAGACGCTCGCTGGCCTTTTTCAGCGCCTCGGGCGGCACGGCATAACCCTGGTCCCGAGCGCGCAGCAGGAAGTCGGTGACGTAAGCCGTCAGCCAGTATTCCTCTTCACCGTCGGCGCCCCACAGGCCGAAGCTGCCGTTGTAGCGCTGCATGCCCAGCAGGCGTTCGATGCCCAACTCAATCTTGCGCTTGCGCGTCGCGTCCGGCTCGCCTTCCAGGCCCAGGCGCTTGAGGCTCGCGGCATCGGCATAGAGCGACGGATAGAGGCCGCTGGTGGTTTGCTCGGCACACCCATAGGGGTAGGCCTTGAGCGCGCGAATCTGCTCGCCCAGATTCAACGGTGGTCGGCTGGAAAGGCTGAGCAAGGCCTCGCGCCCGGCCGGTTCGAACTGCGCCAGCGCCCCTTCCGGCAAGCTCCATGGCTGGTCCTTGAGCACTGCGCGGTAATGCTTGAGCAAGGCCGGATAGGCCGGACGAATCCCGAGGGTCCATTCGCGACTGAAGGGCGGCAGACTCTCGCCCGGCAGGTCGAGGCCATTGACCAGCACCTTGACTTTGCCTTGGCCAAATCCGCCGAGCGCGTGCACCGGAATCCGCAGCGTGGTGCGTTGGCCCTGAGTCAGTTGCACGCTTTGCGCGGTCTCATTGAGCAATGCCAACTGTCCTTCGGTACTCAGTTGCACCGTAAGCGTCTGCGCCTTGCCTGACAGGTTGGACAGGTCCAGGGCTAAGGTGGTCTGGTCGCCACCGGCGAGGAAGCGCGGGGCCGAGAGTTCGGCGATCAGCGGGGCGGCGACCACCGTCTTGCCTTCGGCCATGCCATAACGCTCATCGGTCCAGGCTTGCGCCATCAGCCGCAGCTCGCCATTGAAGTCCGGGATATCGACGCTGACTTCGCCCTCCCCCTGCTCATTCAAGGTCACCGGCGCGCTTTGCAGGGCGACGATGGTCACGCTGGTGTCCGGGCGCTTGCCGCCCTTGGCCAGCGCCGCGTCACCACCGAATGCCAGGCTCGCCAGGCGCCCTTGGCCGGCTTCGATCAACTGCCCGTAGACGTCCAGTTGGTCGGCGCCGTAGGCCTTGCGCCCGAACAGGCTGGAGTACGGATCCGGCGTCGGGTACTCGGTGATATTGAGGATGCCGACATCGACTGCGGCCAGCAGCACGTGCACCTGTTTCGGCACGCTGCCGTCGGCGTTCTTCGCCTGGATCTGCACCTTCAGCGGCTGCTTGGGACGCATTTTTTCCGGCGCCGTGAGGCTCAGGCCGAGCTTGCGCTGGCTGCGTTCCAGCGGCAGGTGCAGCACCCCCACGGCACGCTTGGGCGTGACATTGGCCTTGCGTTCACCGGGACGAATGACCAGTGCGCTGACGTACAGGTCATGGCGCGCCCACTTCGGATCGAGCTTGATGGCAAAGCTCTTGCCCTGCGCCGGCACGTCGATTTCCTGCCACCACAATGGGCCGTCCGCCGACTCCAGCAACAGGTAACCCTTGCCGGCAGCCGGTGGCGTCACCGTGACGCTGGCGGTATCGCCGTCACCATAAGCGGGTTTGTCCAGCGCCAGCTTGACCTGATCGGGACGCACCGCGCCGCCTTCGGCGTTGTCCTGGGCCCGGTAACCGGCCCAGAAGCGCACGCTGCTGATCACGCCGGTTTGCGGATCTTCGACTTCCACCCGATAAGGGCCCCACTCCACCGGGAAGCTGACCTTGGCGGTGTCGCCAGCCTTGATGCTGAGGGTTTCCTCGGCCTGGTTGAGGAACTTCTCGTTGAAGTGATAGCTCCAGCCGTCGTTATCCGAGTAGTTCCAGTAGTAGTCGCGACGCTCGCGGACCAGGCGCACCTTGAGGTTGTCGGCGGCCAACTTGTGGCCTTCCTTATCGGCCACCAGCAGCTCGAACTCGACCGGACCATCGCCATCGGTTTCTTCACCCTCGAACAGCCCGCGCAAGCCCGGCATGCGCTCGGCCGGCCACACCGGCTGCACCACACGGCGGGTGATCGGACGGCCGCCGGACTCCTGCAAACTGGCCTGGACAATCAACTGCAACGGCGACCTGGCTTCGGCCCATTTGCTATCCAGGGAGATCAACACCTCGCCCTCCGCATCCAGCGCGGTTTCTTCCAGCTCCAGGTCCTGGCTGAGCTCTTCCTCGGTGACCGAACCGAACTGATAGCCCGGCAGGCTTTTCACCGCTTCACGCAGGGGCCGCACGTAGACCTGGCCGCTCAGACGATTGCCGGCTGCCGGAGCGCCGTAAAGGTAACGGCCATTGACGCTGATTTGCGCGGTCTCAGTCGGTTTGATTGGCGCATCATTACCCTTGAGTTCAAGGGCCAGGCGCTCGGGCAGAAAGTCTTCGACCAGAAATTCATAGAGCTGGGGCTTGCCGTCCCCCAGGTCGAACAGCAACTGCCAACGCCCGGTTGGCGCCTCGGCGGCCAGTTGCAGCGGGTATTGATAGAGTCCGGACGCATCGGCGTCCCAGACGAACTTGCGACTGACCTGCTCGTCTGGACGACGGACCTCGACACTCACCGGCTGCGGCTTCACCGCATTGCCGTCGGCGTCCCGCAGTAGCGCGTTAAGCAGCACGGTTTCACCGGGACGGTAGAGATCGCGCGGCCCAAACACAAAGAACTGCAAGGGGTGCGCCTGGGGCCCGGCGATATTGAACTCGGCCAGGTCCAGCGCCGCACTATTGAGGCGCAGCAGGCTGGTCTGCTCGCCCTGATGAGCCAGCAACACCTCGGCTTTTTTCGGCAGCGGCAATTGCGCATGACCGCCACTTTCAGTCTTGCCCTGGCCGACCACCCGACCTTCGGCGTCGAGCAGTTCGAGGCTGATGCCTTCCAGCGCCTTACCGCCTTCGAGCGCCTGGGTGAACACGTCGAGGCGGTTCTGGTAGCGGTGCACCGACAGGCCGATGTCACTGAGGGTGAACAGGGTCGCCGGTTGCGAATAGTTGTAGGTGCCGGAAGCGCGCATCACTGCCAGGTACACGCCGGGCTGTTGCAACGGTTTGAGGCCGGCAATCGGCAGCAGCAGGGTTTCGCGAGTATTGCGCGCCGGATTGAGGTCGAAACGGCCACCGTAGACCAGCTCGGCCATCGGCAGCAATTCACGGGATTCATAGCTCTGCAGGCTGTTGCTGCGTCCCCATTGGGCGAGGAAGGCCGGCAGCGCTTCGGACTTAATGCGGAAGAATTCGACATCGATCTTGTCGACATTCAACGCGATCACCGGCAAGCCTTCGGCGAGGCGAGTCGGCAGCAGGGTGCCACGACTGGCGAAACCGACGGTCGGTTGCAGGTCGCGGGTTTCCAGGCGGCTGACGTATTCGGCGGCGAGCTTGCTGTCGTTGACCGCCACCAGCCCGGCATCCACGGTCAGCACCAGCTTGCGCTGCGGCTCGAGGTGGCGCAGGCGCAGCTCCATGAGGTTATCGGACAGTTCCCAGGCACCGTCGACCTTGCCGCTTTTGCTGTCGACCAGGTGCAATTTTTCGGCGAACTTCTGCTGTGGGTCCAGCGGCACCGAGAAACTCACCGACAGGGTGCTGGCACCGTCGACCTGGATTTCCGAGACATCCACCACGCTCAGCTCGCGGCCGACGTAGCGCTGTTTCAAGGTCGANNTGTTTCAAGGTCGCGACGTCTTGCACCACAGGCGCCTTGGGCACGCTGGCGGCTGCCGGCGCAGTGGCGCTGGCCGTGGTTTTTTCGGAAGTCGACGAATCGCAGGCGCTAAGCAAGGCCAGCGCACAGACCAGGAACAATCCTTTGTTAAGCATGGGGCACTCGATGGCAGAAGTATCGAAGGGTTGAACTATAGCCCAAGCACCTGTCGGGCTGGACTGATTGACCGACGTTTGGCCGATTGGTTCTCGGCGCCGGTTCTGCCGCTACAATGGCCGCTCTCGCAAGGAGCCTGCATGTCCACGCTGATCACCGACTGGCGCGATCGCCCAACCCACCGCCGGGTCTGGGCGCTCGCCGCGCCCATGATTCTCTCGAATATTTCCGTGCCCCTGGTGGCGCTGGTCGACAGCACCGTGATCGGTCACCTGCCCCACGCCCATCAACTGGGCGCCGTCGCCGTGGGCGCCAGCCTTTACACCTTCCTGGCCTGGGCCATGGGCTTCCTGCGCATGGGCTCCACCGGCTTCGCCGCCCAGGCCGCCGGGCGTGGCGACGGTGCGGCACTGCGGCAGATTCTGTTACAAGGGCTGTTGCTGGCGCTGGGCCTGGCGCTCGCCCTTGGCATCGTCGGCGTGCCCTTGAGCGGGGTGGCTCTGCACTTCATGCAGCCGTCGGTCGAACTCGAACAGCTGACCCGGGACTTTTTCCACACCCGGCTCTTTGGTCTGCCGGCGGCACTGGCCAGTTATGCCCTGGTCGGCTGGTTCCTCGGCACCCAGAATGCCCGCGCGCCCTTGGCCATCCTGCTGACCACCAACCTGGTGAACATCGCTCTCAACCTGTGGTTCGTGATCGGCCTGGACTGGGGCGTGGTGGGCTCGGCCCGTGCTTCGGTGATTGCCGAGTGGACCGGCGCGCTGCTCGGCCTGGCGCTCACTCGCGGCGCCTTGCGCGCCTACCCCGGGCACATCGCGTGGGCCGCCCTGGCGCTTTGGCACAACTGGCGACCACTGCTGGCGGTCAATCGCGACATCTTCATTCGCAGCCTGGCCCTGCAATCGGTGTTCTTCATGATTACCGTGCAAGGCGCACGGCTCGGTGATGCCACAGTGGCCGCCAACGCCCTGTTGCTCAACGGCCTGTTGCTCACGGCGCACGCCCTGGATGGCCTGGCCCATGCGGTCGAGGCATTGTGCGGGCACGCCATTGGCGCCGGTGATCGCCAGGCGCTCCGCCGTTCAATGGTGGTGTCGTGCGGCTGGTCGTTGCTCGCCAGCACCGGCTTTGCCCTGCTGTTTTTGTGCGCCGGGCACCTGTTCATCGATATGCAGACGGACATCCAGAACGTGCGCGACACCGCCTACCACTATTTACCGTACCTGGCGGCGCTGCCGTTGATTGCGGTCTGGAGTTACCTGCTCGATGGCCTGTTCATCGGCGCAACCCGGGCGCGGGAAATGCGTAACGGCATGCTGTTGACCGTGATCATCGCCGCACCGTTTGCCTGGTTGCTGCAAGGGTGGGGTAACCATGGCTTGTGGCTGGCGTTTCTGCTGTTCATGGTGCTGCGCAGCGTGACGCTCGGCGTGATCGCCTGGCAGCTGCGCAGTCAGGACAGGTGGTTTACCGCTCAAAAATGATCGTTGCGCCAGTGTTGGCGCAGGCTGTCGAGGCGTTCCTGCTGTGTCCGCCCGGGCTGCGTCGGCAGCAAGGTGGCAGTGGGGTGTTGCAAGCGCAGGCGCAGCCAGCCGTCCAGCACGGCGGGCTGGGTGAAGCCCTGCTCAAGACCTTCCTGGAGATTGGCCCAGATCACCTCGTAGTCTCGTTCGGTGGAGCGACTCCAGAACCATGCATGCCGCTCGAGCATGCACGCCTGCAACCGTCCCTGCTGGTGCAGGCTTAGGTAGTCGTCAACCGCCAGCGGCTCCACGGCCAGGTGCGGATTGACCAATTGCTGCCAGCCCAGGCTGCCCAGCGCCCGGTCGGCCCAGGTCCCACCGTACCAGTACAGCCGATCAATCGGACCTAACCAACGACTCAGCTCACGGGCATCGCAGGCATCGAAAAAATAGCTGGCGGTACAGGGGTTGTAGTAGTTCAGCAGGCCTTTGTAATGCAGGCCGAAAGTGACCGTCAGCATGCGTCGCAAATGCTTGAGCAGACTCGGCGTTGAAACGTCAGCCTGCAACAGCAGACCCGCCCATTCCCCTGGCTGCTCATGAACACATTGCGCCAGCTGCGAATGGGGCAAGAGCTCGACCAACTGCGGACCGTCCTCGCGTAACGGGTGCAAGTCAGTGCTGGCAAACACGGCATGTGCTGCGGCGGGGGCAAATTGCTGCAGCTTTTCTTTCATGGGCGGCGCCCCCGGTACATCCAATATTATCCACTGAGCCGTACGGGCCACATTCATGCCGCACCACTCAAGCCAGGCCCCACGACCATTCGGCAAGCACAGGCACCCTGCCGGCAATGACTGAAGCTGCCGCCACCCGGTATCAGGCACAACAGGGTCAATGGCTGACTGTCCTGAACCTGCTTGAGCCAGTCCTGGTGCTCCTGCTCCGTACCCTCCCCGGCTTCGGCAACGGTGTCGAGGGGCGCAGCCTGCAAGTGGATGCTGGGACTTGAGAGGATCACCTGCGCTGGCTCAAAGCGTACCTCGCTGCTGCCGAGCCTGAATTGTTCCTGCAGGGCCGGCCCGGCGCCCACCACCTCGACCTGCGGTGCTTGCGCCATGAAGGCGGCACGGCTGATCTGCAGGTGCAATAGCGGCGCCTCTGGCGCTGACCGGTTGTCGAGGGGATAGGTCGGCGAGCGGAATATCCCGCTGATCAATGGCCGGTCCGGATCGCCCTCGATGAAACTCACGCACAGCTCGGCGCCGACCATCAGGCCAGCAAGCGCTTGCGCACTGAATCGCTCGGAGATTGGCAGCCAACAGTGGCTGGGAGCACTCCCTTCACCCTGATACAGCCAATCGAATTGCACCGCGACCCTTTGCCGCGAATCACGGTGAGCGCCATCTATGCTGACCACCCTCCCACGCTGTACGCCGGTCATCTGTGGTTTCTGCAACGCCTGCGTCGGCGCCAGCGAAGCCCCCCAAGGGCGCAGCCACAGCTGATTGTGATACGGCACTGGCGACGCTCGCGTGCCGGCATGCTCGATTCGGCTGATCAACCACTGGCCATGGCTGGCAGCGTCGGCGTACCCAGAAACCAGCAGATGCCCTCCCGCCCGGACAGCGGCCTCTTCGGTTCGCGCCCGCGCCCCGCCCCCCAGCCCTTCGACATGCACCTCAAAATGGCTGACGGCATGGCTTGCCTCACCGTCGATCCACAGGCTGTCGGCCGCACAGTCCTCGGGCCAGCTGTCGATCAAGACCAGGCAGTGGGTGTCACGCCGATGGTGAAAGTGATAGCGAATTCCGTGTTGCTCGCAAAGGCGCTGGAAGAACCCCAGGTCCGTTTCACGGTACTGAGTGCATAGCTCCAGCGTCGGATAATTGCCCTGCAACTCGAACCGACAAAGGTTTGCGCCAATCCCATGCTCCTTCAGGACCTGCGTCAGAATCTGCGGCACCGTGCACTCACTGAATAGCCGTTGATTACTGCGCCGGGCCAGGCATGCCAGCCTGGGCCCCAGGGACAAACGCCAGAGTCCGGGCGTCGACGGATCGTGCAAGGGGACCAGGTCTTGAATGAGTCCATGGATACCGCCCCCCGCCGCGCCAAAACTGAAATAGGCCGTACGAAACAGCAAGCTGCCGGTGTCCAGCAGGCAATCGTCCAGGTGCAGATCCAGCAGAAACTCAAAAGGTTGGTTGATGGCTTCGTTGCCGGTGAAGGACAGGACGGGAAGAGGTTTGGCGTGGCCCGTCAGCTCCAGGTGAAATGACGGCTCGTGAAGGGGATCGAACATCGGCTTTTCTCTACAGGAGGGGCGGGCCGGGGATTCTCGCTGAGAGACATGGCCGAGTAGAGTGCCGAAATACAACTTGGGAAAAGGACTACGCGAAATAAAGATGCAGCATCGTTGAAAGTGCTGCAGCTTGGAAAAGCACTGCAAGAAATCAGAAAAGCCTTACCGAACTATCCGAATCACCCGTAGGACGCGGGATATTTTCAGACAGCCCGGTAGCAGCCGTTCTTTACCTCAAGAAGACAGATAAGACGAGCGAGTCAGACCCAGGCGCAACGCATCGAGGTACTGGGTACGCTCCGTAGCACTGATCCGCGCACTGGCAACCTTGTCGCGGTAATGGGTCATCAACTCTTCCGGCGACAAGTGCACGTAGCGCAGCATGTCTTCGATGGTGTCGTGGGTTTCGATACCCGCGTGATACACACTGCCATCGGCGTTCTGGTAGATGTTCACCGAGTCGGTGTCACCAAACAGGTTGTGCATATCGCCAAGGATTTCCTGATAAGCGCCGACCAGGAAGATCCCCAGCAGGTAATCCTCACCGTCCTTCAGGGCGTGTACCGGCAGGCTGGTCTCGATGCTCTGCTCGTCGACGTATTGCTTGATCTTGCCGTCGGAGTCGCAGGTCAG
>CXWL01025575.1_pt1 | contig 11068 bp, 8 predicted proteins | sample 590931 | NCBI WGS metagenome assembly CXWL01 (sample SAMEA3498368, study PRJEB10139) | groundwater metagenome | biome: water well; material: biofilm material | place: Germany | collected 2015-04-27 | reverse complement strand
TTCGTGCCCCGGTCTTGATGAGCACCTCCGCGGGCATCCCCGGCACCAGTTCAAGGTTGGCATTTCTCAAGGCCTGAAGGCCACTGGGAGAGACCTCAACTCGGGCCAGATAGTAGGCGGTCTCGCCGCTGGTGCTTTCTTTGGTGTCCCGCACAATTCGATCCGCAGAGAGACTGATCAGTGTTCCGTCGATGGTGGGCACATCGCGGGTCTTGAACGCGCTGAACCGCACCTCCGCGATCTGTCCCACCGTGACCCGATCAATGTCGATGGGTGCGACTTGGGCTTCGATGATGAGCTTCTGATGTTGTGGGACGATGTCGAGTAGCCGGCCACCCGGGGAGAGCACGGCGCCGATCGTATGCACGGCCAACCCCAGCACCATCCCTGAGACAGGGGCCTTGATGACAGAGCGGTTGACCAGACTCTCCAGCGACTGCACTTTCTCGCGCAGTTGGAACAATTCGGCCTGGACGTCACTCAACTCTTTGGCGACCTCCCGTTGCAGGTCTTTGTGCAGCTGCAAAATCTTGAGTTCGATCTCTCCAATTTGCAACTCGCTCGCCGCCATATCGGACAGCAGTTGCCCGCGTTGGCCTTCGCTCTGAGCCAGGGCTCGGTCCAGTTCCTCGACCTTCTGTTTCTCGGTGAATCCTTCCTTTAACAGACTCGTGAAGTCCGCGAGTTCTCCCCGATACGACTCCACAAGTCGATCGCGGCTGAGGGTCTGCGCCTGCAGCCCCTTCACCTTGGCGCGGAGTTGCTCGATCTGTCGGCGATGCACCGCACTCGCCCCGTCGCTCGCTGCCCGGCGCACCGTCAATGTTTGATCTTGCAACCGCATGGCATCCTGGACGCGCGGGTCGTCTCGGTGTGCAAGCAAGTCCTGGGGATAGTGCACGACCGGGAGCCCGTCGCGCTGTGCTGCCAGGCGGGCTTCTTGCGCGACCCGGAAATAGAACTGCCCTCGCAAGACTTCCAGCTGCGCACGCGATTGGGTATCGTCCAGCGTCGCGACAACCTGGTCGTGCTGCACGGAGTCTCCATCATGCACCTCAAGGCTCCGAATGATCCCGCCCTCCAGGTGCTGTACCGTTTTCCGGTAGTGCTCCACGGTAATAACTCCCGGTGCCAAGGCGGCGCTATTCAGCGGGGCCAGCGCCGCCCAGGCTCCGAATCCACCGAAGACCACCAGCACGAGCACAAACCCCTGCCGGCAGATCGCGCGGTCGTCGCTCAAGCCGTGACGTGGCGCGTCAAGCAACAGGTCAGACATGGGGCACCGGTCGACTATACATGGGCACACTCCTTTACGATGTTGGCTCCGGAACGACCGGCAGGACATGCTCCAAGCGTGTGCCAGTCGCCGGCCTTGGTGGAGACACCGCGGGCGGCGGTTGGGCCATGGCCGCCAGGACCTCTTCACGCGATCCATACCGGGCCAGTTTTCCATGTACGATCAATGCGATCTTCTGCACCGCCTGGAGCACATTTGTGCGATGCGTGACCACCACTACGGTACAGCCGTCCCGTTGTAAGTGTCGTAACGTGGTCATGAGGGCAGCTTCCCCAGCCATGTCGAGGTTTGCATTGGGTTCATCGAGGACCACTACGCGCGGGCGGCCATAGACCGCCCGCGCAATCCCGAGGCGTTGCTGTTGCCCGGCCGAGAGGGCGACGCCGCGACCAATCAGCGGCGTATCGTAGGCCTGCGGCAGCGTCAACACCATGTCATGAATGCCCGCACACCGAGCTGCTTCGACCACACGGTCCGCCTCGATCGGGCCGAAGCGCGCGATGTTCTCCGCGACGGTGCCGTCGAGCAATTCCACATCTTGCGGAAGGTAGCCTATGTACTGGCCAAGCTGGGTCCGATCCCAGTTGTGGAGGTCTGCGCCATCGAGGCAGACCCGTCCGCGCGCCGGAAGGTACAGGCCGAGGATCGCCCGTGCCAGCGTGGATTTGCCGGCAGCGCTCGGTCCGATGAGCGCTACAGTCGTCCCCGGTTGGATCGTGAGGGTTACCCCGTTCAGAATGGGCTCGTTCCGACCCGGCACCGCGATGACGAGGTCCTCCAGTGTGACCTGCCCCCGTAATGGCGGTAACGACATGTGGGCGGCGCGTTCGGGGATGGTTCGGAGCAGCGTATCCAGCCGCCCATAGGCCTCGCGCGCCCCGAGAAACCCGCGCCAGCCTGCAATCATTTGGTCGAGCGGCGCGAGCGCTCGCCCCAACAGAATGGACCCGGAGATGACCAGCCCGGGAGAGATCGCCTTTTGGATGGCCAGATAGGCCCCCAGCCCCAACACCAGTGATTGAATGGTCAACCGGTAGGTGCGCGCCAGGGCGTTGATCAAGCCGGCCTTGGTGCTGGCTCGACTTTGCAGTGTGAGCACCTGCATCTGTCGCGCGGACCAGCGTGCTCGTAAGCGGGGCAGCATCCCCATGGCCTCCACCACTTCGGCATTGCGTATATTGCGTTGGACGAACTGGGTGGCCTCGATCGATTCGCGGTTCGCCTCCGTCAGATCAGTGCGGGTCGCCAGCTCATTCCACCATGCGAGCCCCGCCAACAGAAGCATGGACAGGACCGCCACAATCCCGAAGTAGAGATGAAACAGGAACATGAGTCCGACATAAATCGGGATCCAAGGCGCATCGAAAAAGGCCAGCAATCCCGGGCCGGTCAAGAATTGCCGGATCTGCAACAGATCGGTCAGGGGTTGGGCTGTGGCGATCGTTCCGCCGCTCGTGAGGGATTGGGTAAAGATGGCGTCAAATACCCGTTCCCCGAGGTGCTCATCGAGGCGGGCACTCGTCGCGACCATGATCCGTGACCGGATCCATTCGAGTCCACCGAGCACCAGGAAGAGAAAGACGGTAATAGCCGTGAGCATCAGCAGCGTTGACTCACTGCCGCTCATCAGTACCCGGTCATACACGGCGAGCATGTAGATCGCTGGCACGAGCATCAGCAGGTTCACGAACAGGCTAAAAAACGCGGTGGTCAGGAAGGACCGACGACAGGCCCCCAAGGCCTGTTGCAGATCGGACGACTCACTCGTCAGAGGTGTCATTGGGGTGGAGAGATTTGGTTTCATCATAGCTAATGGTCAATTCGTGGGCTCGGGGGGAGCGGAGACATCTTGAATGTGACCCACCGCACTACCCTATAGGCACAATAGCTCAAAGAGGCCTACGTACATACCGCATCTTGCAGAGAGTTTCAAACCATTAGGCCAGGCGTTTTTGTATCTGTCTCTGGCCGTTTCAGCTCATACATGCAAGTCTTCTCTTCAATCATGAACGTCATAGACCCCCGTCTCGGCCCACGAAGGGCGCCCCTGACGGGTACGCCCTCCGTGAAGTCGCGAGTCTTACAGAACGATATCGCTGAGGACTAGCGCCGGGGCGCCTACCAGCTGAATCTGGAGATCTGGTGCCGGTGCCGTCCCGATGATGTTGGCGCTCAGGATCCCACCAGCATATGAGAGTTGTGCCGCAGTGAAGGCCTGGTTGCCTAACAGGAAGGCATTCGCATCGATCGTGGACAGATCGATCCGGTCGCCAAGGAACGCTCCGTTACCATCAAACCCGACGATCTGATCCCGACCAGCCCCAGCGGGGCTGTCGCTCGCCGCATTGTAATCGAAGGTATCGAAGCCGGTGCCACCGGTGAGCAGGTCCCTGCCGGTGCCGCCGGTGAGAGTGTCGTTGCCGGTGCCACCGTTGAGCGTGTCATTGCCAGTGCCACCGAGCAGCTGGTCATTCCCCGCGAGCCCTGACAAGAAATCGTTGCCACCCAGGCCTGAGAGCACGTTATTAGCGGCATTGCCAATGAGGCTGTCGTTGAAGTTCGTGCCGGTGACATTCTCAATACTTGAGAGCCTGTCGAATCCGGCTCCCCCCGTGTTCTGGAACCCTGCCAGATTGAGGTTGACTGTGACGCCAGCCGTTGCACCGATGGTGAAGACAGGACCGGCGGGGCCTGTAGGATTGAGGAAGCCGTTGCTGTAGTCGGCGGTATCGGTCCCGAACCCACCGTTCAGCGTGTCGAAGAAGCCGGTGCCGCCCTTGAGTGTGTCATTGCCGAGCCCGCCGTTGAGCGTGTCGCTGCCACCCTGTCCTGCAATAGTGTCATTAAAGAATGTGCCGTTAAGATTATTAGGTAGGTTATTGCCAACAACGATCGCCATCTAGAACCTCCTCTGTTTGGTGTGTTCTCCTGACCGGATCATCCCGGCCAGGGTGAATGAAGGGGGAACGGCTCCAATGAAAGCCTCACCCTCCCTCATGATTGAGACCCAGTTTGCTTCGTGCTTCTCCACTCCTTCCGCCCATCGGCTTCCTCCCTCCGCCTCTTGCGTTCACTCCCGATGAGGTTGTGTGCAGAACCTACGACCGATTGTCAGTCTTGGTGCAAAGCAAACTTGATGCCGACTTGGACAAGAATACTGGAACTATCGGGCGGTGGTTCGATTGTACGTAATTGCAACAATATAATATCTTCCTATTGAGTTGTACGTAGTCCAACACTCCTGCTGATCACCGAGGGGCGTATCTGAATAGATACCATTGGTGTATCTGAATAGATTCAGTGGAGAGAGTTCGTGAAGGCATCGCATCCCATTCACGAGGCAGGCCACCCTATTAGTCGTCTGGTGGTACAACGAACGCGAGGTCGAACAGAGGGAGTCTGTATTGGCCGAGATTGCAGCGTTCTTCATTTTTGTGGTGGGCAACAAGTCCACATGGTGTGTAGGAAGCTTTCGGTGACGCAGGCAGGCCATACACAGTAGCGCAAGATGGCAGCAGCGCGGACGAGGAAGGGGAGCGGTCTCGGGAGGTGTGTGAAATCACCATTCGCATCTACCCCTGTATTGAACTCTAGGTATTGACAGGACTCACTCCTGTACGTAGCCTCGCGTCAACGAGGCACTGTGAGCATGTTTCTTCAGATCGTTGTCGGGCTGATGCTTGGTTATGCCATTGTTTCACTCCTGGAATCTCTCATTCACCGGGTGATCTACCTGCGGGACCTCGAACCCGTCGGCTCTGGGCACAACATCCACGGATCAGTGGCCCCTTCCGGTACGCCTACTTCTCCCATGGCATCGTCCCTCATCGATGGACCTTTCGTCGAGATTTCGTGACGCAATTTACCAGCGAACACGAGAGGGAACGGCTTGATCAGAGCATGCAGGGTCCTCAGGATGTATTGATTCGGCGAGAGCGCTATGGCATGACGCTGCGTGGCATTGGGATTGTACGGTTCAATCTGCCGATGGTTCCCGTTGTGCTGCTCATCGGATTGGTGTGTGGTCCATGGGTGCTGGTGGGGGCGCTTCCATCCTTGGCGGTCTATTCATGCTTGGCCATGTTCGTGCATCCCTATTTACATAGACCGCATGATGCGGTTGCTGGGGCATCCCCTGTCTTACGGTGGATGCTCTATATCCAGTCTCTGAGGCAACATCACTATCTTCACCATCGATACTCGGACTGCAATTTCAACTTACTCCTGGGCTGGGATGGTGTGCTTGGCCGATATCGCGTGCCGACCACTCGAGATTGGGATGAAATGTGTCGGCTTGGACTTGTTGTGGATGACGGTAGAAGGCGGGCGCGTTCCACCCTCATTCTTCGTTGATCTTGAGGCCCTGTTCCCATCCGTAGAGCACGGCTGAGCGGTGCTGACTCCACCGTCCCATGATCCCTTCATCCCAGTTCTGGCGAGCGTGAGGTGCAACGCTGGTCCATACGAGGCGAATGACCACTCAGACCACCAGAATGACCAGGATGAGAATTTGAAAGGCAGTTGCGGAGTTCATGGGGACTTACGGGCAAGCGGATGGTCTGAGGATACGCCCATAAGCTACTGGCGTTCAGAGCAGCGTGACAGATTCGTGTGTACCATTCTCCTATGCGAAGATCCAAGCGTGTCGTCGGGAAGGAGGCGGCATCGATCGCCAGCTGAGGTTTTGGAGTAATGAAGAGGGTTCACGTGCCTCTTTATGGGAGGCGTGGTGGGCGGAATACCATCTGGCAGTGGATCAGCCTGTCGGTGCTGGGCAGAGCGGGCGAGACAGCGGACTCATACGCCGCATGTGGGTGAGTACGAGAGAGAATCAAGCTGACCGGCGTCGGGAGTGCTGATCCGACAACCCCGTACTCAGCAGTGCCAAGTCCAAACACGAACTCTGCTCCCTGCTCCTTAGCTGGATCGCATTTCCCACTGATTGCCCATCACGCCTAGCCGGTTGCGGTGCCGGCTCGGGTCGTCATGTGGAATCCCATCGATACTCATGCGGATGTCGGCATTGACGTGTCCCACGAGATAGTAACTGTGTTCCACGAGACCCTTGACGAGAGGGGTGCAGTCGACCTGGTGTACCTTATTATGCACGTGAGCTGGTCGCGCCGGACCGTTTGACCCCAGTCGATCCGGATTGCCTTTCGTGAAATCAGAAATGACGAGGGCGGCATCGCCGCGATTGTGGTAGACGCTAACGCTTCTGGCCAATTCGTGTACTCTGGCCAACGGTTGCCCCTGTTCCAGTGCACTATCGTCTACATCAGGTGAACAGAGAAAGATGTGTTCGAAGATGCGGGGGAGCGCATTGCCAGGAGTGAAGGCATCGCACCGTTCGAGAGCGTTCTGTAAGAGGTAGTTGCCCATCGAGTGGCAGAGGAGATGCAGGTCTTGCTTGCAGAGCTCTTCGTCCGAGCGACGCAGGCTGGCGAGAAAGTCCCGCACTTTCAGAATGCCGCGGCCGATGGCGTTGCCGGACCCGGCCGCCTCCGACCGATCAGATTTGTAGGAGACGAAGGGGAGTGCCATTCCGTCGGAGGGCCAGGTGAAGAGTACGACCTGCACCTGCTGTTCCGGGTCTCTCTCCGGACTGGAATTCAGCATGGTCTGCAGCGATAGAGCCGTGCCGACGGCGTCGGTCCAGGAGACGTTGTAGCCATGGATAAACAGCAGCACATCCGAATGCTGGCGCATGATCGTTTGCAGATCTGAGAACGCTGCCTGCGAGCCCAGCTTAATGTTCTCTTGTTGGTCTTCGGCGACCGACCGGTTGATCTTTTCCCGATAGGCCACGATGTCTGCGGACTCGGCGCATTTGGCTAGGTACTTGATGAGCCCCTCGCCGTCGCCTTCTCCCATGCTGCCACAGTCCTTCTCTTGAAATTTGGCCATCTTGGATTCATCAACTTTGACGAGGGCTCGGCCGAAACGAAGATTCTCGACGCCGTCATCGCTGAATTTTTTGCCATAGCCATCCGGGTGCCAGCGATCGTTGCCGAGGTGGTTGCGGTTGGTCGCGTAGAAGAGTCGTAATTCAGTCATGGTCAGAGCTCCTTCGGTCACGAACGTGAGATACTGTGGCGGTGCCGGGCAGTGGCTGCGTAGACGTGCTTATCGGCTTCGATGAGGAAAGTCAAGGCTGAGTAGCCGATCAATCGGTGAGTGAGCGTTCTGGAGGACTCCCGTGTAGCTCCGTCAGAAGAAACCGCCGAACCCGTGCGCGCGCGTCTCGGGAGGGCTGTCCAGTCTCGTCCTGCCATTTCCACGAACCAATCAAGGTGCTGTGGGCGTTGGTCGGTTTTCCCTCATGCTGGTATTCGTCAGCTGGGATTTCGCCGCTGAGAAACCGTTCGCCAAACTCTTTGCGTAGCGTGTGTTGTTTCGCGGGATCTGACATGCAGTCTGTTTCAAATCTCAGTCCATAAATCTTCGCAGCACTCCCACGTGCGCTCTGAAGGTCGTCAACGGAGAGACCGAGTGATTGTTTGTCCGCATTAGTGGACCACCAAAAGGACAGAGGCAACGCCGGTTGGGCGACCACCGCAGCACCAACTTGCGGATTGTCCAGCAGTGCCACAGGGAGGGGGCCGGTCATGCAGTTCCCGATAACGCCCAGTCGCTGCTCTTGGTGGCGCTCTCCAATCTTCCTCACGACACCGCGTAGCCATTCAACAAGGGGAGTGCTTCCATGAGAGGGAATTCCCCATTCGCCGCCAGGAAAGAAATCAACCAAACCTCGAAACCAATAGGCCAACAATCCGCTGGTAGGGGAGAACTTTCCTTTCTCGCCGAATAACAGTGGCACGTAGACGGTGAAATCTTTGGAGAGTTCTTCCGCATAGGCGAGTGTCCCTGGCGTCAGCCCCGTCAGCTCGTGGAGCAGGAGCACAGGCGGTTTCGAAGTGCCGTCATTGAGACAGAACACCGAATGCGTTATTCCAGCATTTGTGAAGGGAGCCTCGAAGCATTCGGTCCAATTCAGTGTAGGAGTGCCTTCTTCTTTCGTATGTGGCGCGCATGTTCCCAACAGCGCGGCTCCACAGCCCGCCTGCAGGAAGAGCAAGGCTGCTGCAATCGCACGAAAGAAAGAACGGCGAGGTGTTTCCATAGCTGTCGTCCGCCACCAGGGATTGCGATGTGTGCAGTCCAAGTCGCAGGGTCAATCTTGCCGAAGCTTGCCAGCCTTGACGCGCCATGACAAGCCCGATGTTGGTGAGGCGTTGCCCAACAGAAGAGACGCAATAGCTTTCAATAGAGATACTGGAGAGGTGCCGGGCCGGTTCAGGATTTCCAAGAACGGCACCAGACATGATTGCCAAGCAGGACGCACGTCAATCGTACGGTGACCCATTAGAAGCCGTGATGTAATCATCAGCAGCGAGGGCCTGTCGGCCACGCACTGACTCTTACTGAATCGACCTCAGCACTTCTCGTGTGGCCGGCGTCTGTAGTTTGCGAAGTGCGTGAGCCTCGATCTGGCGAACCCGTTCCCGGCTTAAGTCCAACTGTTCGCCGACCTCGACCAAGGTCATCATCTTGTCGTGACCGAGGCCGAAGCGCATGCGAATCACGGCGTTTTCTCTCGGGGTGAGGGAGCTCAGTAGGCGTTCGAGTTCCTTTTCTCGTTCGAGCTGATGAATGGAGCGGTCCGGAGGTGCTGTCTGATCATCGGGGAGAAGCTCGCCTAAGACGGTCTGACTATCACCGACAGGTGTCTCCAGTCCGAGAGGTTTTTGAAAAGCGGCCAAGGTGGTGCGTACTCGTTCTGGACGGAGTCGAAGGGCTCGAGCGATGTCCTCTATCCTCGGGGGTTCTCCGAGTTGCAGCTCCAATCGTCGCGTGGTGCGGGCAATGCGACTTGCAGCCTCGCATTGGTGAACGGGCACACGGATTACACGGGATTGCTCGGCGAGCGCTCGCGTGATGCCTTGGCGGATCCACCAGGTCGCGTAGGTGCTGAACTTGAATCCCTTGCGGTATTGAAAGCGTTCCGCCGCCTTCATCAGGCCAATATTTCCTTCCTGGACCAGATCGAGCAGCGTGAGGCCGTGTGTGATGTACCGTTTTGCGACATCGACTACCAGGCGCAAGTTGCGCCGGACGAGCTCCTCTTTCGCGTCTTCCAGCTGGCGGCCTGCCGTTCGTATCTCCGTCAGCATAGTGAGGAGTTGCTGACGGACCTCCGGCACTACGAGGCTGCCCTCTGCGGTTGATCCAGCCCAAGCACTGAGAAGTGTGTCGGCTCGATCCAGGGCAATGGCAGAGAGACCGCTCAGACGCCGGATGGCACTGAGCTCTTGGACCGTCTCTTTACGAGCGGTTGGGGAGACTGCGTTAGCCAGTATGGCCGTGGCGTTCTTCACGGACATCCTGATGTGGCGGGTTCCTTCGTCGATTCGTTTGGCAAGGTCGAGTTCCTCCTTCTTGGTCAAGAGGGCTGTACCACGGAAGGAACGGAAATAGAGAGATTCGAGTAGAAAGGGATTCTGTCGGCTTCGATCTTCTGTGTCAGGTCTGACGGTTGGGTCAGAGTCTTCGTCGGGCTCTTGGTCGCATGCGATCTGCTTGATGAGTGCTCCGGAAGTGGCCTCGTCTTGATCGTTAACCTCCAGCTCAATTTTTTCCTCGAAATGAATACTTTCAGAGATCCCTTTTAATCCATTATCCCTCATCGCTAATCTCCCTTCAGCCATCAGACCTAAAGCCAAAGTCCTAAGGCTCACCTATATAGTAGTGGTGGGCAAAGACTGATTAATGTGTACCAGTATGTCCAATGTTTGTCAAATGAATTAGAATTAAATAATAGATGAAATGTATATCTTGAATTATTGTTAATTAACATTAACTTTTATTAATTTATGAAAGAAATATCTGGTGTAAACATTCATGAATGTCCAATGTTATTACTGGATTGATACTGATGGGATTTGGTCTTAGCAACGGGTCAAGTGGAGAAATGTTCGCCGGTGAGAAACAGGTGCGTGCACGATCGCTGTCACGTCAATCGCCGGTACCACTCGACAGTTTTCGTCTTCTCGATATTGATGGTCGTCCTGTTGATCTCAAGACGTTCAAAGGGAAAGTGTTGTTGATTGTAAACACGCCGAGTATGCCGGGCTTCGGGAAATGTACGAGGGATATCGTGACTGTGGATTCGAGGTGGTGGCCTTTCCCGCCAACGATTTTTGACAGCAGGAGCCGGGCATGAATCAGGAGATCAAAGGATTCTGTTACACCAAGTACAGCATTCGCTTCTCTCTGTTTTCCAAGATCAGCTTCACGGGGAAAGGGTGGGAATGTCGGTTGGGCTGAGGTGCGAGAGGATGACCATGACACTCAAGAAGTTAAACCACTGAAAAGTAAGGGGTAGGATCCCGCTTTCTCTCAGGCTGGCATCTCTATTGGCGGAGGCGATCCCAGCAGCCGCGTGGATCAACGATGGCGAGAGGCGCCCGATCTGCTATCTCTAAGAGATCTTGGTCTCCTGTGACCAACAGATCGGCTTGGTCATCGATTGCTGAAGCCAGTACCCACTGGTTATCGGCATCGTGAATGGGAAGTGGTGAGGGCTTTGCCTCAATCAAGAGAGATCCCATCCGTGCTGCGCTCAGGAGAAAGGCTGGTTGCTTCTTCCTTTTCTTGACCTTCCTCTCAGGCGGCACCTATAATCTCGCTACGTGAAGCTGTAACGTACTGATTCAACGGACAAAATGGACGAATTTACGCATTTCAATGAATCGGGTCGAGCTCGGATGG
>CXWL01012760.1_pt1 | contig 11068 bp, 5 predicted proteins | sample 590931 | NCBI WGS metagenome assembly CXWL01 (sample SAMEA3498368, study PRJEB10139) | groundwater metagenome | biome: water well; material: biofilm material | place: Germany | collected 2015-04-27 | reverse complement strand
CTGCAGGAGTCGCTTGCACGGGTGGAACAGGCGTCCCTAAGAGAGGAGCGGCTGGAGTATTTTCTTTTGGGGTAGCGGTCGCATTTTGATCCGTCATGATAAATTATTTCCTTTTGAATTATCCTTTGGAGTCCTGAGACTTGGGGTATCGGGTAATCAGGCTGTTCAAAACGGCGGGCGGGGTGTTTGGGCCAATATCCACACCTTCAAATTCCTGGGCAATCTCCTGCAATGTCGATTTGATACTGCCGAAGCGTTGCTGCAAGCTCTTCTGCATGGCTTCAAGCTCGGCCTTCACCAGGTCGGACGAGGCTTCTTCGGCGAGGGTGTTCAGCGCGGTTTCAAAGGCTTCGCTGAGGGTTTCTTCTGCCTCGCCAAGTTTTTCGCTGGTGAATTCGACCACTGCGTCTTCCATGGACTGTTTGAGCCTGCGGTCTGATTCGCGGGCTTCCTTGATGACGCGGTTGATGAGGCTGGCTTCTTCATCGAGGTCGGATTCCTTGAGGGCTTCCTGCATGGCTTTGATGTATTCAATGTTTTGACTCCAGAGAATATTTTCCGTGGATTTCACCATGGTGAAGAATTCGGTTTGAGTTTGCTGGCTTTTTTCGAGGCTTTTCCAATGGTCATGCAGGATGCCAAGTTCCATCCTGACTTTGCTGTAATTTCGTACGACCGCATCGAGGTTTCTTAATTCCTGCCAGCCAATGAACGCCGCTGTAAAGGATGCGGAAAGGGCAACCCACAAAGGCAGGATGGCCGCCAGAAATACACCTGCGCCGCCCGCAATTAGTATTAATGCTTGCAGGCGTTTACGTTCAGCCTGTCTTTTAACCACTCTAAGGCTATGCCAGTTTAATTGCTGTTCAAGCCTGTAACGAAAATACTCATCCCCGGTGATGTCGTTGAAGCCCCAGTCACTGGCTGGGTTTTCAGGGTTGTAGTGCGGGGGCAGCTGGCCTTCGTAGGTTTCCATGGTTAATTCGCCATTCATTCCCCGGTAGACCGAACGTTGAATTTCAACCAGCCTTTTTTCAAGCCATGCGCGGCGGGTTGGCGAATTTTGCAGGATGGTGCGGTAGGCGTAGATTTCTTTCAATATTTCTTCTGCGCCCGCACGGGAGACCAGCCAGTCTCCGTTTGAGTAGAACGCGCTTGCGTATGCTGCAAAACCAGATGCCAGTATTGGAAGGAGGATCAGAAGCCCTCGAATAATTACGCCTGCAAGCCCACTCTCGTAAGGGAAGCTTTGGGATAGAAGCGCAAATAGGGTGGCAAGAACTCCCAATGCTGTGATTAGCCTGCGCATCCTGAGATGGGTTTTTGTCCGCTTGCTCGAAATTGCATCCATTTGCGCGAAGCGCGTCCATGCGATTTCAAGGATGGGCGTGGGTTGTTGAGGTTGTGTTTCCATAAAGGTTCCTCTTTTACTGCTGGGGTAGGTTGGGGCAAAGCAGGCGGTATTCCTCTTCCTGGAAGAAGAAGCTCCACTGGCTTGGTGTTAAATTTCTGACGAGGCGCGAACAGGCGGCTTCTGCGAGTTGTTCTTTTGAAATTGGAACAAGCAGGTTGACATCCCAGATTTGCACACTTTTCCGGGAAACAGAGGATAGCAGGCTGCCATCCGGGGAAAAGTTAATTCCGGAAACAAAATCTCCATGCGGGATGCGGACGATTTCTTCGCCGCTGTTAAGGTCCCAGAGGTAGACGTAACCGTCCGCGCCGGCGGAGGCGAGCCAGCCCATTTTGGAATTAAAGTCCAGTGAAGTGATTCGTCCATCCTGTAGGAATTGATAGGCGGGCTGGGAGTAATCCTTTTTGTTCATATCCCAAATGTAGATGCTGCCATCGGAACTGGTGGTCGCAAGCCAGTTTCCTTCCGGGTTGAAGTTAAGTGACCTGATATTGCCAACTTGATTAAGTGTGGCGAGCTCCGTGTTGGAAGTGGTATTCCACAGGATGGTTTTATCCGCGAAGCCGATTGCTAAAATGGGGTCTTTGGAACTGTAGGCTGATGTAAAAGGAACTCCTTCAAATTGGAGTTCATTAACCCGCTGACCCGACTCAATCTCCCAAATGTACAGGTTCGTATTGCCTTCATTAGTAGTTGCCAGGAATTTGCCGTCAGCGCTGATGGCCAGTCCGCTGATATCCGAACTGTGAAGCAGGGAATGTAAAACCTTGGTTTCGAGATTGTATAAAATCACCCTTGAGTTGGAGATTTCAGAATTGACTGAAATGGCGATCCATTTTGAATCCGGGCTGACCTTTAATTGTGCGGTAAGCTCGTCGAAGGTAAGCACGCTCGTTCCCAATGTTCCGTCGTGGATGGTGGTGAGCTGGTCTGTGGGAATTTGCCAGAGGTTTTTGTCGTCGGTATTGATGAGCATCCACTGGCCGGCAGGGTCGAATTTTGCCTTGTTCACGAATTCTGTAAAGCCGATATAACCAACTCTTGCCTTCAACAAAGAGACGTCCCATAGGCTGATATTGCCATTGCGGTCGCCAATGATGATTCGGCTTCCATCCTGGCTGAAGATCAGGGCGGAACCAATTCCATCGATGGACGCTTCGAACATTAACGCGCCGGTTTGGGAATCCCAGAGCCTGGCGGTTAAATCGTAGCCTGTGCTGAGAATCCATTCGCCATTGGGGCTGACTTCCACGCGCTGGACAAAACTGCCGTGAGACATGCGCAGTTTTTCATTTCCGCTTTCTGAATCCAGCACGCGCACGATTTTGTCATCTGAAACCGTGACGAACCATGAACTATCCGGGCTGAAAGCAATATCTTCCACCCAGTCCGGGTGTTGGATGGCAAGCGTCTCTCGTCCGGTCTCCGCGCGCGCGATGCGCGCGGAACTGTCTTCGCTTGCGGAAGCGAGGAGTTTTCCATCCGGGCTGAACGCCATGTTGAATATCTCTGCTTCATGGGTTGGGCCGGATTCTACAAGGCTGGTCAACGTTTTCCAGATTCGAACTCCGCCTGTTTTTGTGCCAACGCCCAGCCATTCTCCGCCGGGGTGAAATTGGACAACACTGACAGGCCCTTTTGCAAAGTTGTAGTTATATACGTTTTGACGAATATCGATATTGACAATGGAAACAAATCCATCCTTGCGCCCGGCTGCGAGCAGGCTTCCATTGGGGCTGAGGTCAATATCCAGAACATCCGCCTCGTAGTTGAATGCTTCCAACGGGGAGCCGTTCTTGAAGTCCCAGAGCCGCACGGAACCGTCCAGGCTGGATGTGATGAGAATGCTGTTGTCGTTTGTTAGCATGGCGTCGGTTACGTCACTGTCATGTTGCACGCAAAGGATGCGTTCTCCCTGCAATGTCCAAACACAGGCAGTATGATCCGCGCTGGAGGAGATGATGTATTGCCCGTCCTGGCTGATATGAAGATTCCATATCCTGTCATCATGTTTTACCTGCGCAATGGGGATCGGCATCAAGCTTAGGTTGTGCCGCAGAATATCCTCCGCTTCGGCGGATTGCTGACGGCTTAAAGCTTCCAGGGCCAATAGGGCGCTCGTATCCAGTTCGCCGGGGCGTTCCTTGTAGATGCCGGCTTGTGCGGCGCTTCGTTGAGCCTTTGCTTCATTCTCTTTTGCCACAGCCAGCGCCTGTTTCTCCTCGGCAATGGCCTGTTGAGCAAGGGCCACCTGTTCACTGGCGGCCGCGGCGGCGGCGCTATTTTCGGCGGCTTTTCTACTTTCTACTGCCGACCGCCATTGGAACAATGCGAAAACGCCGAGGAGAATACTCACCACCATGACCAGGCCTATGCCAATGGTGAGATTTCTCTGGCGTTGAACCGCGTTGTTTCGGCTGGCGCTGATGTACTCTGCTTGCAGGGGAATAACTTCGCGGCTTTTATGTTTGGTGGATTCGGTCATCCACTTTTCGCCGTCTTCCAGGTCTTCCCCTTGAAGAAGATAACTATTGCTTTTGTTCTTTCGTTCCCATTCTGTGGAGCGTTCGAGCAGGCGGGTATGTTGCTGTACCCAGCCCAGGTCCGTTTGAATGGTATTTACAAGCTGGGGAATGGTTCCTTTGAAATCATCCTTGCGGGAGCGCATATACACCCAATTGGTGGAGGCCAGCTTGGGGTGCATTTTCTGTCTTTTTTCAGGTTCACGATACAGAACAGGGATGATTTTTTTGTTGTTCTTAATGCCCAATTCCAACTCATTCAAACAGATTTGGGATTTGAGCGAATTCGGGCTGATGACGAACACAAACGCATCGCCCCCTTCGATTGCGGCGCTTATCTCCGCCATCCAATCCGAGCTGAGGGGGATGCCTTCCCAATCCACCCAGGCATTGATACCGGCGGCATCGATGGCATCGTTCAATTTGCGGACGAATGCCTTATCCTTGCGTGAATAAGAGATGAATATTTTTGTTTTGCGCGCAGCGTTTAATTCAGACATACCTGCTCTTTGTTTTTACCGCGCAACAAACCATGCGGCAACGTAGCCTTCGTGTGTGGCGTCCTTAACCTTGAGCCATTGATTGTTCGCGCCAATCTTTGCTTCGCCGCCGGTTTCTGTGATGGTAAATTCATAGCCGACCGGCACGCGTTTGATCAGGCTCGCGTCGCTCACAATGGGTTCCTTGCGCAACGAGACGGCTTCTGCGGTTGTCCGCACTTTGACAGCGCCGCCCGAAGCCGGTGCAGGCGCCGATGTGCTTGCCGCCTGCGCGGTGGAGCCGCCGGCGTATTTGAGATACCAGGCCGCAACATAGCCTTCCTTTTTATTCCCGTCGCGCACTTTGAGCCACTGATTCTGGACGCCAATCTTCGGGATCGTTTGGCTGGCAGGCTCAAGGCTGATGAGTTGTTCTATTGTGGGTACGCGGCGGATCAAGGTTTCGGCTGAAATCACTGGTTTGCTGCGAAGGGATAATTCTTCGGTTGGGTAAAATGCCAGCGCGCCAGGCGGAACAGGCGCCGGTGCAGAGGATGGCGCAGGGGAGGAGGAACTGCCGCCCGGCTTCGGGGTGGGAGCTGTCGAAGGGGAAGGAGCAGGCGCGGGGGAGGAAGAAGCGGGTTTTCCTTTTTGCTCAGAGACATACCACGCGGCCACAAAACCCTGATCGCCGGCCGGATCCTGTACTTGAATCCACTGGCCTTGCACACCAATTTTTGATTTGGCCTGAGCCTTCGGCTCGAGGCAGATCAGTTCCGTGGCTGCCGCCATGCGCTTCCACAAGTACCCGCTCACAGAGGGTTCGGCGCGCAGGGAAAGATCGTCTTCCGCCGCGTACAAAATAAATTTTTCGGCAGGCGCCGCCACTTTTGTCACTTTGGGAGGTTCGGGCGCAACGGCGCTGATTGAATCAAACCATAAAACTGCGCTGATCTCAGATGCAATTTTCGCGCCGTTGTATTTATAGCGCGTTGTCAGCAAAACATCTTTGCCTGGGGCATCGCCGCCATATTTGTATGGATCGTAAAGCGAATAATCATCGCCCTTCTTTTCTTTCACCAAAACGAAATGGGTTTGGATGCCCGCCTGCTTGTTCCAATCCACTTGCAGGATGACGGGTTTGCCCTGTGCCACAGCCGAATCAATCAACGAAATCGGCGCGGGCGATGTCTCGCACGGCTGCATATCGCGGTAGGCGCAATTCGGCCAGACGTATGGCAGCACACTTGGGATAAAAAACGCCCCCTGAAAACCGCCGGCATTTTTCATTTTGTCGTTGACGGTTACAGGGGTTTCGTTATAGCCAATTCCATTCAGCATCATCGTCACCGATGTGAGCAAACATCCCCAGCCGCCAATGGTTTCCTTCGAATGCCCAAGAGCAGCGGCCTTCCAGGCTTCATCGTTCTGGTAAAGGTTCTTTGTAGCAAACATACGGCCTTACCTCCTGCGTTCAGTAAATTAGGACTTGTTTGGATGATTTTACCCGATATTCATTTGCAACCAACTTGCAACTTTTTAAGGGTTGGATGCAAACCCGCTTCAGACTCCGCCCCTGCCTGTTTGCCATCTATGGGCAGTTATCCCAGCTGTTGCTTTGTGGCTTGCTCCAGCCGCGCGCATAAGACCCGCATGATCGCAAAACTCACTTCCGGCCGTTCCCGAAGAAGCCCCTCGAACGATTTTTTATCGAAACAAAGGAAGTGACAATCCTCCACTGCAATTAAAGATGCGATGCGAGGCTCGCCGCTGATAATGGACATTTCGCCAACCACATCACCCGGTCCGCGCCTTGCTACTTCCTTCTCAGGTTCTTTCAAGTTTTGCATCATTACTTTCACTTCGCCATGCACAATCACGAACATTTCTTCGCCCGATTCGCCCTGTTCAAAGATAACCGCATCTTTTTCAGCGTGATGTTCGGTGACCAATGCCGCCATGTGCTGCAAATCTAAAGGGGAGAGGTCGCCAAATAGCGGCACTTTTCTCAGTAATAAAACCCGCTCCATCGTTGAAAGTGATGAGTGTGTATTCATAGGTTTACCTTCTAATACAAAATTGGCGCACCCACGCAGCCATTCATCAGGGTCTTGAAGGAGTTGGGCGATAGCCTCCTGCGCGTAGTCAGTATGGGAGCGCTGCTGGTCAGGGGATTCCCACACTTGGAGAAGCGGCTTAATCAGGCGTGAGTCGCGCAGCGCTTCGAGTATTTCCAGCGCGTTGGCTTTTTGCGTGGGTGATTTGCTTTGCAGGTTCTCGATCGCCACTTGTATGCTCTCGCGGTCGTGAAGCAGACCCAATGCCCGCAGGGCTTGCAGCCCGAATTTGTGAGATTGGTTAAAAATGGATGCCCGCAGCAGGGCAATACGCTCGCTGCTCTCTCCAATAAGGTCATTGCCAAGATGATGATAGCGCAGGGCTGATTCGATCTTTTTAACGGCGAAGGCCCTAACTTCACTCTCGTACCCATGAATGGGCAAATGATTGAGAGCGGTCAATGCGCCTTCAGAATATGCAGGGTTGTTCATTGCCTGAATTACATGGGGCGTTGACTTTCCGCCAATCCGCGCGAGCGCAAGCGCAATGCCTTCGCGGGCGGATGAATCCTCATCGTTGAGAGAACCGACCAGGGTCGGGATGGCATCCTCCCCGCAGGATGCCAGGGCGAGCCCGGCGGCGCGGCGAATGGATGCGGCTTTATCGCCCAGTTGTTTTGCGATCAATGAGTAGGCTGGCATGTCGCCCAGTTCGGACATGGCGTTCAACGCATGAACGCGCTCGGCAAGGGCGCCATCCACACAGATGCGGCGAATTAATTCGCGGGCATATTCATGTTCGTGGATTTTCAACAATCCCAATGCGGCTTCAATTTGAACGTGCGCGTTTTCATCCTGTAATTTGGGTTCGAGCAAAATGCCCAGGCCGCGCGGGTAGGGGGATAAATGTCTCAGCGTGAGAATGGCTTGTTGGCGGGAGGCAGGCTCGGGGTCGTCGAGAAGCGTCGAGACTTCGAGCATGGCAGGCGTGTGATGAGTCAATCCTCTTAGGGCGGCAAGGCGCACATCCAAATCTTCATCCTGTAAAGAGAGGACGAGGGTTTCAGGGATGTTCATGTTCCCCAGCATTTCCACGGCAACGCGCCGTATCGATGGGTCGGGGTTGGTTGTGTTTTCCAACGCCACAGTTTGAGAGGTTGAATCGTATGGGCTTGCGCGCCCGGAGAAAATGGTTGGGCGGCCTTCGCGCAGTGAATTGACCAGCGCGCCGCGATAGGCAGAGGATGCGCGCAGGATGATGAAACTTGTGATCGCCGCAGCGGCCAGCCCAACCATGTAAAGTTGTTGCGTGGTAAAGTTTTGCTCGCCCACGATCAGAATGCCGCCAGCCAGAAATACGCCCGCCTGTTCCGGCACGCCGTTGAGAAAGGCATTCACCTGGTCTCGCTTTTCGGGCGGCACCGCGCTGAACATGGTTTGCCAGGCCGCATCTGCGATGCCTGAAAGCCAGAGCGTTTGCGCGAATCGGAATACGACGATGACGGAAAAAATATTCGAAAACGTGAGCGCGCCGAAGCCCAGCAAATAAATAAGCGGGAACACCAAAACCATGTTCATGATGCCGAAGCGGGCATACAGGCGGTTTGCAAAAAATATGGAAGTGACGAAAGCGGCGGCTGTGCTCAGGCCGTTGAACAAACCCAGGAAGGCGGCGAGTTCGTTTTCGTTGGGGTATTGCGCGGCGGCAGACCTTGAAAAAGGCAGGGCGATGGAAAAATATAAAACTGAAAAAAGAACGGCCGCCGCAGAGGCCCAGCGCATGAGCGCCGACCCGCGCACGTAGCGCCAGCCTTTTTTCATTTCTTCGATGAAGGATGGGGATCGCCGCTTGACGCGCGCCGCATCCGAACGCCGCTTTGGGCTGTTTGCGGTTAAATTGCTTTTTCCGCCCATCAGCATTCGCGTCATCCCAAACGCCGCTCCCATGCAGGCGGCCCACACGAGTACAAGGTTTTGCGTTCCGATGAAGTTGACCAGTGCGCCGGCGCTGATTCCGCCAAGCACAGCCCCAAGAATCCGCGCGGCGTTGAAAACCGGGAACAGCCTTTTCGCCTGCCGCGCATCGCAGACTGCGCCAGCGGTATTCCATGCGATCATGCTGATGATGGTGTTGAGCGATTCCTTGCCGAGCCACAACGCGGGATAAACAAGTTTGGATGCGTTGAAAAGCATCATCCAGGCGGCCACGAGAAATATCGCTGCGATCAAAGGGATGAGCGTGTACATCCGCTCGCGTTTGACCCTGCCAAGCAGGCCTGTGATTAGCAGGGTGGTGATTAATGAAAGGATACCCAACCCCATGTAAAGATAAGGCAGCAGGTCTGTGCCGTAGCGCGCGAAATACAGCGCCTCGATGCCCGTGCCGCCGAGGCTGTACCCTGCCGCACTCAGAAGCATGATGCCAGTGAGCAGGGCGGCGGTTCTGGTCTCTTCGCTGCGGATGTTGAGGAGGGAGGCGAGTTTGTTGATCACGAAAGGCTGGGGCTGTTTGCTTTTGTGAGCAGTTCTTCGATGATTTCAAACCACATTTTGTATGGATTTTTCTTGCGGAATTCCATCTTCATCATGAAGCGAGCCAGGAATACAGGCTTGGGCTTGAGCATTTTGATGCGGACTTCCAGTTTTGTGCGCCTGCCTTCATCCATTGGTTCAAACACCAGCATTTCCCGGAACATTGTCTGGCCATCCACTGTTTCGACGGTGGCATATTCAAAGGGACGCCAATCCAGTATGGTTTCCTGTGAACTGCCTTTGCCGTGCGCGCAGTGATTGATGGCGCCGACCCCGGAGCGGTTGCCTTTGCCGCGCGAGATGGCCGTCCAATGCCCCATGCCGCCCATGGTTTTGTTTCGGTTTTGTACATCCATCATCCAATCCCACAGGCTGGCGAGGGGTGCGTTGATTTCGTGGCTGGTAATCACATCTGCTTCTTCGCGTGGGATGGTCACTCTTTGGGCGGAGGTCAACGCCTGATGGCGGGGAATCAGGTCAAAGGTCCAGGTAGGAACCGTGCCAAGATGCTCGTAGGTTTCATCCTGTGAATGGAGTCCTTCGAGCTGGATGTCGAGGCATTCCATTGCAATCTGTGTGAAAAGCGCGTAGGCTTTCCAGCCTGTATTTTCGGTGATGTGGTTCTTTGTCAGGCGGTGGATGAGGTTGACATCCGAGCCGACGAGTTCGCGGATGCCTGAAATACTTTGAACGATGTAATCGCCGTGGTGGAGGAAAAATTTCAGTTCAAGAGCGCTGATGTTTTGACAGGCGCGGCAGGTGCAGGTGGTGGCGCGTTGAGACGAGTCGCGTTTGCGGCGAAAAGCAATGTAGGTATTTTCGATTAACTCAAGCAGGGATTCGGGGCGAATGACTCTCTCTGCATCCACGATTGCGAAGACGGCATCGCCTTCGAGTTTGGAGATGGTGAGAATGGTTTTGAATTGTTTGACGATGGTTTCCAGCAAATCGGTGAGGATCTCGTGGGCGTGTTCCAACTCCACCTGCGCGAGGTAGCTTGTGTAGCCGCTGATATCTGCCAGTACGAGATAGCCGTGTTTGGTCTCTGTCATGGATCAATCCTGATAGGAAATGTCCAAATTAGTATAGCACAGGCAGGGCGAACTTAATCGTTACGATTGGTGTGCAAGCAAAAGGTGTCAGGGGAGGCAGAGGGTTCGCTGGGCTGTGAAAGGCCCTCNNCTAATTGGGGTGAGGGAAAAGGGTAATCCTGACAACCTTTGCTTGCACACTACGATTGTGCGGAGAGCGCTCAAAGGTTGTAGATGAATTTTCCATCGCGGGGATAAATCCCCTGCTCAGTACTTGGAAGCCCTTCGGGCCGAGGATTGAGTCGGCTTTGAGCCGACTTCCATGAACGGAGGCAGGGCTTTAACCCGTTCCCCAAACCTGCGCTGTTCTATCCCACATGAGGGCAGGCGTTGTATTTGCAGTAGTTATGCCATTTACAGGAGACGTTGGAACAGGCGCAGATGGCGACGAAGGGGTACAAGGCGTTACACAGGAACAGCTCAATTTACAAACAGACCTGATTTCATTAATTGGCTTACCCGCTTCGTCTATGCCTATCACGTATGTTGCCGCAGAAAGTTTGACCTCGGTATTTGCATTACAATTCCCCACCCTTGTTACCGTCCCCCCCGTGCAGTTCACTGTTTGCCCTGGACTACAACACATATAACTGACGGAGCAATTTCCCTTTGTGACCACACCACCACAGCCCGTCATATTATGAATTGAGGGGAAAAGATTGCCACAGGTTCCCTGAAACCTGCAAGCGTTATTATCCAAAGTGCCCATGGGGCTGTAGGCTGTTAACGCTTTACCACTGGCGCAGGTAGGAGGAGTATACGCTCCCCCTCCCCCACCACCACCACCACCCCCAACAATACGGCATAATCTATTAATACATTCTTGCCCTGGGGGACATTCTGAGCTACTGCTTGACCCACTGCAAGTTTCATAACCGCTAACACAAACACCTTCACCAACGCCAGGCAAACCACAATTAGATGATGGTGCATTTACACAGTATCCAGGAGTACATTGATTATCGTTACAGCA
>CXWL01009326.1_pt1 | contig 11074 bp, 8 predicted proteins | sample 590931 | NCBI WGS metagenome assembly CXWL01 (sample SAMEA3498368, study PRJEB10139) | groundwater metagenome | biome: water well; material: biofilm material | place: Germany | collected 2015-04-27 | reverse complement strand
GATTTATGAGGTGAGTGGGTTCCATCAAATTTTACCCGACTCGGTGGGTTTTTCAACGGCCTGTTAGTACTAATCAGTGCAATGATCACATAGATCAGCTTTTAATTTTACATTCCAGGCATAAGCCGACAAGATTATGTTTTGAAATAAAGGACATTTCGTTTCCCCACCTTACCTTGCTGTCATTCTTGCTAAAAAATCAGTAACACCCTGCATCATTAACACTACTTGTTCTTTCTCATATTCGGTATATTTTCCGTGAGCAGCTTTATTTCTTAGATCAAGCCACGCAGTAACTGACTTTTGATCCAATTTTGTGTATACCCCTGCTTTCGCCAAGTCCGAATTAATACGATCAGTGCTTTTTGGAATGAGAACACCCTCTTTCTCAATTTCTGTTTCTATTCTAGTGCTATGACAAAGCTGGCGTAGATTCTCTTCAAGCACACTGCCAATCATTACTGCTGCTGGATCTTTATAATCTTGTTCCAAAAGGTGTTCTGCCATTTCAAGAAAATCAGAGAAGATTTCTGCTGAAACTAATTTTTTCACTGTAAAAATCCATCCACCGTCTATCTCATCTTGAATGGCAAGAAGTACTCCATGTCCTTTCTTAGCACTAGATTCTTTGCTATTACTTGTAGCCTTTTCAAATTCTGAGTAATGGGAGTGCTCTTTTCCATACACCATTGCTATAAATGACAGCACCGATGCTCTTAAACCTGCTAATTTTCCAGAATCAACATAATTAAGAGTTAATCGCGGCCCCGAGTGCTCAAATTTACTGGATAGAACATCTTTGGATTGCTCTACTAACTGCTGAATCCTTGTTGACAATTCTTTTAAGTGCATATTCTTCCTTCCGATACGAAAGTACAAATTTAGCGAAACAAAATTACAAAAATAGAGTAGAAATCAAAAGAATTAAGATTGATTAGTTGATCTACCATAACTCCAATACAACATAAACCCAGTAAAAACCATCCCACCGAATAGATTCCCCGCAATCACCGGCAACCCATTCCACAACCACCAATCCGCGATGGTAATTTCCGCGCCCAGTAAGATACCGGCAGGAATCACGAACATGTTGACGATGGCATGTTCGTAGCCGAGTCCGAAGAACGTCATGATTGGCAGCCACATCGCGGCAATTTTTCCAATGGTGGCGGTGGAAGTGAATGCCATGACGGCGCCCAATGTTACCATCCAGTTACACAGCATCGCGCTGGTAAAGGCGGTGATTGTGCCATCCAGACCGAGCTTGGCATATTCAAGTGTTTTGGTTTCTGCGATAGCGATGGTTCGTTGCAGCGCGGGAATGGTTTCCGGGTCGATGGTTCCCATTTTGGTCGCGACGATACAATACAAATATGCATACGTAACACTGCCGATCAGATTACCGGTCAGCACCCAGGTCCAATTCTTGAGCAAATGACTGAATGGCGCTCTTTGGTCTTTGACGGCAATCGGAATCAGCGCAAAATTGCCGGTTGCCAGTTCCAATCCGAGTAGAACGATCATGACAAACCCAACCGGAAACACCAGCGCACCGGCGATACCCCAGCCTGTCTGTGTTGCCGCCAGAATCGCCAGTGTGGTGGCATAACCGAGAAAGGCACCTGCCAGAAAACCACGAATCAGCAACTGTTTGACCGGTAAACTTGCTTTCTTAGCACCAGCCTGCAACATATTTTCGACAATTTCTTCCGGTTTCACATACGCCACGGCATTGACTCCTTTTGCAAATAACTTCAAATCAGAAGCGTGCGATTTTAGCGCATAATCTCGCTGAATTAGTGACGAGCGTTATTCCGGGTGTGTGGTTTCAGGCAAAAAAATTTGCAGCAGATCATTGAGAAATCGTCTGCCTAATACGGTGGGTTTAATGCGATGATGATCGTGTACCAACAATCCACGTTGCTCGGCCTCATCCAATTGTTTTTGAACGGTGGTAATCGGTAGACCGGTACGTTCTTGAAACACGGCTGCCTCAAATCCGCCGGTGAGTCGGAGCGCGTTCATCATAAATTCAAAACCCCGGTCCGCAGGAATCAGTATCTGCTGTGTCTGGATTAATGATTCTGCTGCTTTGGCTTTGGCTAGATATTCCTTCGGTTGCTTATAGCGCATCTGCCGCACAATCTTATCGGCAAAACTGATTTTGCTGTGCGCGCCCGCACCAATGCCGAGATAATCGCCGAATAGCCAGTAATTCATGTTATGGCGTGACTCTTTCCCTGCTCGTGCGAAGGCCGAAGTCTCATAATTCCGGTACTGATAACTTGCGGTCGTTTGCCCAATCATGTCCTGCATCGCCGCGGCTTGCTCATCATCGGGAAGATTGGGAGGAAAGCGGTGAAACAGCGTATTCGGTTCCAGCGTCAAATGATAGGCGGAAATATGCGTAACTCCTAGAGAACACGCCATTTCGATATCAGCTTGCGCTTCTTCCAAGGTTTGCCCAGGCAATGCATACATCAGATCAAGATTGATATTGTCGAAATTCTTCAGCGCCATGTCCACCGCCCGATGCGCTTCCTGGTCATCATGCACACGCCCGAGCGCCTTTAAATGCCGCGCATTAAAACTTTGTATGCCGATCGACAGGCGGTTAATGCCTGCAGCACGAAAATCGGCGAATTTTTGCGCTTCAAATGTTCCGGGATTGGCTTCCAGTGTAACTTCGGTAAAATGTTCCAGCGGCAACAATGTGCGTACTGCTGTCAAGATCGTATCAATCGCTTTGGCACCAAATAAACTGGGTGTGCCGCCGCCAAAAAATACACAGCTGAGCCGACGCCCCCAAACTTCTTGCAGAGCAAACTCGAGATCCCGGATTAGCGCTGCTACATATTCTTCCTCAGGTGCTTGGCTGCCCTCCCCGCGAATTTCATGCGAATTAAAATCGCAATAAGGGCATTTCTTCAGGCACCACGGAATATGAATATACAAACTCAGTGGCGGCAGTGATTTAAGCTTGGGCGATTGTGAACCGAGGATCGATGCCGGTGAAATCATCAAAGTCACGAAGCGGATTAGCCAATTTTTCGTAAAGTTAATAACGGCGGGCTGGATAATGCTGAGCGCGTACCCAATAAACCGGCCACCAAAACACCGATGACGCCGATTGACGTGCCAATCAGCCAAATCCAAGGATTAAACGTGTAGTCGAGATGCAAGACATGCTTACCAATAACATAGCCAAGCACGCTGGCACCAGCCGATGCAAACAATCCGGCCAATCCGCCCAATATCGCAAATTCCGCCGCCCAAGCACGCGACAATTGTTCCCGTCTAGCACCGAGTGCTCTGAAAATCGCCGCTTCATAGATGCGCTCATCTTGCGTCGAAGCAATCGCTGCATACAACACGGAAAAACCGGCCAGTACGGTAAATAAAAAAACAAATTCAATCGCCTGCGAGACCTGATGGATCATTTCCTGCACCTGGTTAATGACGATTGCCACATCGACCACCAGAATATTCGGGAAGGTTCTGACCAGTTCATGCATCATGGCAATTTCTGTCAGCGGCACATAAAAACTGGTGATATAACTGACCGGATAGTTATCCAGCAAACCGGGCGGCACGACAACAAAAAAATTAACCCGGAAACTATCCCAATCCACTTTTCTCATGCTGGTAATCTTGGCTGAGAATGGACTGCCCGCAATATCATATGTCAATTCATCACCCAGCTTGACACCGATTGTTTTAGCAATGCCTTCTTCAATCGACATAACCGCTTCACTGCTATCCACATTCCACCACTTGCCTTTAACGACTTGGTTATCCAGCGCTTGTTGACTCGCCCAGGATAAATTGAATTCGCGCCGGATATGCCTTTCCGCATGCGGATCATTCGCATAATCCTCCGGCGACACATCCTTCCCATTAATCTTGATCAAACGGCCTCTTACCATCGGAAATACCGGCGGATGTTCAATCCCATATTGCTGGAAAAATTCCTCCAGCGGCTGCAATTGATCTGGTTGAATATTGACCAGAAAATGATTCGGCGCATCAGGCGGTAAGCTAGTGTGCCAATCGTCGATCAAATCATCCTGAATCAGCGTCAGCACCAGCAATGCCATCAAACCCAATCCCAATGCCACGGCCTGCAATACGCTGGAAACCGCACGGCGGCTGATACTGGCCAAACCATAGCGCCAAGCTCCACCGGCTTGATGCCGGAAGCTCGATAATACCCTGATCAGTAACCAGCCCAGACAACCAAAAATGGCAATCGCCGAGACAAATCCAATCACAATGTAAAGACCCAGTTTCAGGTCTTGCGCTTTCCAGATAAACAAAAGCGACAGAGCTACCAATCCCAATAAATAGCCCGCTATGCTGTGCGCATTAGATAAGCCGATATCTCTGCGCAATACCCGTAAAGCTGGAACGCTACGCAAATTCAGCACGGGTGGTAATGCAAAACCCAGTAACAGCACCAACCCTACCAGCAGACCTTGCAGCGCTGGCAGCCAATTGGGCCAGGGTAATTCAGTTTCGACGATACCGGTTAACCAGTGCGTCAGAATCTCCTGGGCTGCAAAACCAATCAAGCATCCAATACTGCTGGCGATAACGCCCAATACAATAAAATAATACAAGTACAGATAAAATAGCTGTTTCTGACTGGCTCCCAGACTACGCATCACTGCGCAGCCATCCAGATGGCGCTGGGTAAAGCGGCGCACAGCCAGCGCAATCGCTGCCGCTGCCAGAACAACACTGGCCAGGGCCGCCAGGCTTAAGAATTTTTCTGAACGTTCCAATGCGGCCTTAATCTCAGGACGTGCATCCCGGATGCCTTCAATTCGCTGCGCCTTGATAAGCTGAGGTTTTACCCAATCACGAAATTGCTGCACCGCTTTTATTTCTCCCGCCACGAGCAACTGATAGGAGACACGGCTGCCTTCCTGAATTAAACCGGTATCCGGCAAGTCGGCTGCATTGATCAGCGCGCGCGCGCCCATGTTGATGAATCCCACCGAGTGATCCGGCTCACGCACGACCAGTTCAGTTACCGTTAACTGGATGTCGCCAACATCTACCACGTCACCACCTTTAAGATCAAGTCGTGTCATGACTTTATCATCGACCCAGATGGTGCCCTGTTGTGGAATTCTGTCCGCCACTTGAATTTCTGGTGTTTCTGACGACCTGCTGGCTAGGTGCACACGCCCGCGCAGTGGATAACCCTCCGTGACCGCCTTAATCTCTGTCAACAGATTGTTCTCACCGTTAGAGATCATGCTGGGAAATTTAGTCAGCGATGAGACGGATAATCCAAGTCGGCTAGCCTCATCAGCATAATGTTCGGGCAAGGGCTTACTCGAAATAACCAGTAAATCCGCACCCAGCAATTGATTGCTCTCACGCGAAAGTGCCAACTCCACCCGATCTGCAAAAAAACCTACGGTGGCCATTCCGCTGACTGCGATGACCAGTGCCAAAACCAACACATTGAGTTCGCCTGCGCGCCAATCACGATACAGCATGCGAAAAGACAACTTAAAATGATTCATGGAGAGAAATATTACCTTGCCAAAAATATAGAGTGAATACCAACAATGCTGAGTGTTTTAGTAACTATTGCACAAGCCTGCCATCCGCCAAACGGATTTGGCGCGAACAACGCCGTGACAGCGCTTCATCATGGGTAACTAAAACCAATGTTGTACCATGTTCACGATTGAGTTCGAACATGAGCTCAATAATTTGTATACCGGTAGCAGAATCGAGATTCCCCGTAGGTTCATCGGCCAACAATAATTTGGGGTCTGTTGCAAATGCACGTGCAATGGCAACCCGCTGTTGCTCGCCTCCGGATAATTGTTTCGGATAATGATGCAAGCGCATTGAAAGCCCAACCCGCTCCAGTAATCTCCGCGCCGTTGTTTCAGCGTTTCCGGCTGAAGAAAGTTCAAGCGGCAACATCACATTTTCAATCGCGGTCAATGCAGGAAGTAATTGAAACGACTGAAATACAAAACCCAGAATCTTGCCGCGCAAGGCAGCCCGGTTATCTTCATCCAGAGTGAAAATATCAATCGCATCCAGGTGAACTTTCCCCGAAGTCGGCAAATCCAATCCTGCCAGCAATCCTAATAAAGTAGATTTACCCGAGCCGGAAGCGCCTATAATTGCAACAGCTTCACCGGCGTTAACCTGCAAATCAATATCCTGCAATATGGTTAATTGTTTGTCGCCGGTATTAACCTGCTTGGTGAGTGCCTTAGTCCAAAGAATGGGTTGTTTAACAAAGTTATCTGACATGAAAAATTTCCTGATTATTCTGACGTTTCTTTTTACTTTCATTGCTCCTGCTACAGCGGCATCACCCAAAACTGTAATGGTTTTTGGTGATAGTCTTTCTGCCGGCCATGGCATACCCATCGAAGCTGGCTGGGTTGCGTTACTCACACAACGATTACAGTCTAAATTTGCTGATTATCAAATCATAAACGCAAGTATCAGCGGCGAAACAACACTTGGGGGACGCAATCGAATTAAACAATCACTTGAAACACGTCGTCCTGAGATTGTTATTCTTGAGCTTGGCGCTAACGATGGTTTGCGCGGCGCTTCTATCAAATCCATCTATGAGAATCTGGCAACTATCATTGAAATATGCCAACAAAACAATTCTCTAGTTCTACTCGTCGGCATGCAATTACCTCCCAACTATGGCATGTCTTATACACAAAAGTTCCAAGCCATCTTTCCGCAATTAGCTGAAAACTATCAAATCAAATTAATACCATTCCTGCTGGCCGGTTTTGGCGACAAACACGAATTTTTTCAAGCTGATGGGATACACCCCAACGAAGTCGCACAGAAAAAAATTGTAGAAACTGTCTGGGAAGTTCTGCAAACCATGATTAAAACCGAACAAATCGCCACCAACCCAGATAATTAGCCGCGCATTATACCACTTCGACTAAATCGAACCGAAAACTAAACGATCAAGGATTTTCCAGGCCATCGATAAATATCTGCAGATCCTTGGACAAAGGCGCTTGCAGTTGCATCCGTTCCCCCGTATTGGGGTGCGTGATTTGTAAGGTATGCGCGTGCAGAAACATTCGTGTTAGTTTGTTCTGTCCACGCATTTTAGCCAGCTGTTTGTTGATCTCGAAATCACCATATTTATCGTCGCCAATAATTGGAAACCCAAGATGCGCCAGATGAACACGAATTTGATGGGTGCGGCCGGTTTTTATTTCGGCATCCAGTAAACTGAAATTTTTCCAAGATTTTTGCAGCTTGAATATCGTATGAGACAGCTTCGATTTGCTGTCGTCGCGTTCGCCGGTTGATACCGCAACACGCCTCTCACCACTTGCCGTCACATACTTGTTAAGTGCCAGCTTGACGTGTTGCTTGGCGTTATACCATTCCCCTCTCACCATCACCAGATAGTGCTTTTCCATTAAACCTTCACGAATTTGACGATGCAATTCAACCAGCGCACTGCGTTTTTTTGCAAGCAACAAAACACCGGATGTTTCTCTATCCAGGCGGTGCACCAGTTCCAGAAATTTCCAAGATGAATTTTGTGCGCGCAATTGCTCAATCACACCAAAGCTGATGCCGCTCCCGCCGTGAACAGCCAGTCCACCAGGTTTATCAATCACCAGCAGCGCATCATCTTCATACAATGTCGTGAAGGAAAAAAAGTTGGACGGTGCAATTTCGGTCTGCCGGGAAGAATTCTTTTCCGTGATCCTGATCGGTGGAATTCGGACAATATCGCCCAATTGCAATCGATAGCTGGCATTTATTCGCTTCCCGTTAACACGCACTTGACCGCTTCTTAATAGCTGATACAGATGGCTTTTGGGTACATTCCTATATCGTTTGAATAAAAAATTATCAACCCGCTGATCGCTCCCTTCCTCTTCGATACATTCTTTGATGACCACTGCAAGTGGTTGAATATTACTAATTAACTCTTTAATTTTATGTGTAACTTTCAAGTTTGTTTACAGATTGTTGTGAAGAAATATAAAGATTTTGCCTATTCCATTTAAAGTTTCTTTCTGTAAAAATTAATGTACTAGAAACAAAAAATAACATATCCTTTTTATAAGATACTGATTAGTAATCAAGGCACCCAGTAAAGAATGGTGCATCAACAAAAATTGACATAAAACAAAGTTCCGTTTGGAACTTTATGTAAAATCTGTTACCTTAAAGAGGGCTAAAACAACTTATAACTTGTGTATTAGAACAGAATAAATAGGTTTTTATTCTGTTCCACATTACAAAAACTTTCACCCAGAATAAATTAACATACTAGAATACATTAACAAAAAGAAATATATAATTGATTAATAAATATTATAATAAAATTATTAGACCCAAACCTCGTCATTACAACTACGTATACCAAAAAAATCTATCTGGAGAATTTGTGGATAGTGTACCCATAATTAGAGCACGTAAGGTTTGTAAATGAAACGAATGTTATTTAATGCGACTCAACCTGAAGAGTTGCGGGTTGCAATTGTGAATGGTCAAACATTGGTTGACCTTGACATAGAATCAATCAGTAAAGAACAACGCAAAAGCAATATCTACAAGGCTGTTATTACACGAATAGAACCCAGTCTAGAAGCTGCATTTGTAGATTATGGCTGCGAGCGTCACGGTTTCTTACCATTTAAAGAAATAGCTCCTTCCTGTCTCAATGAGAGCGCCGGGGCTAGCAATGGCCGTATCCAGGACCTTCTACAAGAAGGTCAGGAACTGATTGTACAAGTTGACAAAGATGAGCGTGGGACCAAAGGCGCTGCACTAACAACTTACATTTCACTGGCTGGCCGATATCTGGTTTTAATACCCAATAACCCAAACAGCGGCGGTGTATCTCGGCGCATAACCGGTGAAGAGCGTAATGACTTGCGTGAAGTCATCGCTAAGCTTGAAGTGCCTGGAAGCATGAGTATTATTGCCAGAACTGCCGGAATCGGCCGAAGCACAGAAGAGCTGCAATGGGACTTGAACTACCTGACACAGCTTTGGTATGCCATTGAAGAAGCGGCCAATAATCAAAATGGCGTTTTCCTGATTTATCAAGAAAGTAGCCTGGTGATACGTGCTATTCGTGATTATTTCAGCCAAGAAATTGGCGAGATTTTAATCGACAGCCGAGACATCTACGAGCAGGCCAGCCAATTCATGGTGCATGTCATGCCTGCCAATGTAGATCGTCTTAAATTCTATCACGATGATGTGCCGTTATTCTCACGCTTCCAAATTGAGCATCAGATAGAAACAGCCTATTCAAGACAGGTTTCGCTACCCTCAGGCGGCGCAATTGTTATTGATCATACTGAAGCACTGGTATCGGTTGACGTTAACTCAGCCCGCGCCATCCGCGGACTGGATATTGAACATACTGCATTGAATACCAATCTTGAAGCAGCGGATGAAATTGCACGTCAATTAAGATTACGTGACCTGGGCGGACTGGTTGTCATCGACTTTATTGATATGGATGTGCAACGTAATCAGCGTGAAGTCGAAGCCAGATTACATGAAGCATTGCGCCAAGACCGGGCGCGTATTCAGGTTGGAAAAATCTCGCGTTTCGGATTATTGGAATTGTCACGTCAACGCCTGCGTCCTTCGCTAGGTGAAAGTAACTATATTCCATGCGCACGTTGCAATGGAACCGGATTTATTCGCGGAACTGATTCATCGGCACTGCATGTGTTAAGAATCATCCAAGAAGAAGCCATGAAAGAAAACACGAGTGCGTTACATGTTCAACTTCCTGTCGATGTGGCTACATATCTGCTCAACGAGAAGCGTGCAGAGATATATGATATCGAAGTTAGACAAAAAATTAATATTGTTCTGATACCCAATATCCATATCGAAACCCCTAACTACACCATCACTCGCATACGTCACGATGATATCAAATCAAACGAAACGGTAGCCAGTTATAAGCTGGTAGAGAAAAATACCGAGGAAAATAGTCAGGTATCTATCGAACAGAAAAACAAGCCTGTCCGTCTTCAAGCTGCTGTTCAAGGCATAAAACTCGCACAACCAGCGCCCATCGGAGAAGAAAATTCATCGCGGGACTCATCGCTTCTGGATAAATTTTTTAGTTGGTTTAAGCCAGCTAATACGGAAGAAATTAAACACAATATTGAAGAAAAAAAACAAGCTGATATTGACAGAACTAAAGCACCACAAGACCGCGGACGTTCACGAAGTCGCCGTGGACGCAACAGAAATGAACGCACTAAAGATATTTCTGCAAATCAAGCTAAACAAGGCGATTCGAGTGACTCAAGCAGTAGTGCCAATGATCCAGAGATTACAGTAACCGAGCAGCCTCATCCTCGCGCAGCGGTAACAGAAAGAAAAAACAATAAAAAGAAATTTGTTCAACCACCCGATTCGGATTCCGTGACAAGTACGCTGCCAGAGGACCTATCGGCTATCGAACAAGAAAACCCTGAGAACCCCAATGTAAAACCCGACGATCGCAGGCGTGCTCGCCGGCATCGCGGCAATAAAAATCGTAATCAATCGGTGCACGCTAAAAGTTCTATCGATGATCAAAATTTAGTGACTGAGGAATCGCCGGATACCCCAATTGATAGCGAGAATTTTTCAACGGATCTTCAGCCGAATGTTGAGAAAATAATACCAATCAAAGAGAAACCAGCAGTTGCGGCATCCAAAAAACATTCCGTCAAGAAAACAGCTGCTGAAGCACCTGTTGAAATTCAGTCCGCTCCACTGACTATTGATGAGCAAGCGCCGCTGGCCGCCGCAGCCAAATCACCAGAGCCCATTGCTGTTAAAGAACCTCCGGATTTTACAAAAAGCGGTTTAGTGATGATAGAAACGCCACCTGAAAAGGTAGAAATGGTTACCGAAGAAATTATCTTACCTAAACGGCCGCGAAAAAGAGTCAAAGAAGCTGTCGACGTGCAAGCAGAGCCCTTAATGCAAGTTGAAACGCGCGAATAATAAATAAAGGCTATGTCACCGTTAATTGTTGAATGTCATTCATACCCAACGCGGCAAGCAAAAC
>CXWL01002360.1_pt1 | contig 11079 bp, 1 predicted proteins | sample 590931 | NCBI WGS metagenome assembly CXWL01 (sample SAMEA3498368, study PRJEB10139) | groundwater metagenome | biome: water well; material: biofilm material | place: Germany | collected 2015-04-27 | reverse complement strand
GCGACGGCGCTGACGTCGGCGGTGGCGGAGCTCGAGTCCGCGCTCTCGGGCGGGGACCCGGGCGCGATCGTGGCGGCCTGGGAGGCCTTCGAGGCCCAGGACCTGATCGTGCGACGGGAATTCGACCGCGTCGGGGAAGCGCTCGCGCGGTACTCGATCGGCGGGGAGATTCCGGGGCGTCTCGCGGCCGCGCGGGCGGCCTACCTGGCCGTGTCCGACCCGCTTCATGGCGCCCTCGGGCCGCTGGTGGCGAGCGTTCGCGGAGAGGAGAGCCCGGCGGCCCGGACGTCAGCGGCGCTTGCCCTCGCCTCAGGTGCCGAGCAGGCGCGGGCCGTGCTGGCGGGAGTGGCGCGGTGGGAAGAGCCCTTCGCGCCGCTCGGCGCCGCCGCCCTGCCCTATCGCCGGGGCACCTTCGCCACCCGAGCGCCGCGGGCGACGCCCGCGATCACGCCGTCCTACCTCGACCCGAACGCCGCCGAGCCGGGGGCCGCGGAGCTGACCGCGGACGGCGAGGCGCCGCTGTCGAGGCTGATCCTGGACACCGCCGCCGAGCTCGGCTACGACGCGGTGGCGGCCTACGAGCGGGTCAAGAACGAGATTCGCACCGAGCACTATGCCGGGGGCATGAAGGGCGCCGAGGGCACCCTGCGCTCCGGCGCCGGCAACGACGTCGACCAGGCGAGCCTGCTGATCGCGCTCCTGCGCGCGTGCTCGGTGCCGGCGCGCTACGTCCGCGGGGTGATCGAACGGCCCGTCGAGAGCGTGGCGGCGGAGCTGGGCCTGGCCGACCCCGCCAGCGTGCCGGACGCCCTGGCCCGGGCGGGCATCGCCCACCGGCCGGTCGTCCGCGGTGGGCGGGTGGCGGCGGTGGAAATGGAGCACGTGTGGGTTTCGGCCCACGTGCCCTACACCAACTACCGCGGTGCCGTGGTCGACTTCTCGGGCAAGCTGTGGGTTCCGCTGGCACCGGCGCTCAAAGGCGTCGCCCGTACCCCGTCGACCGGCGTACTGCGGGCCATGGGCTACCCGGTGGCCGGGCGGCTGCTCGACTACCAGTCGGCGGTCCAGGCGACGGACCTGGTCACCCAGATCCGCCAGGAGGTCGAGGGCTACCTCCAGACCGGCCCGGGCGGCACCTGGGAGGAGCAGCTCGGCACCCGCACGAACCTCGTCGAGCACCTCAAGTTCCTGCCCAGCTCGTTGCCGGCCGCCGTGATCGCCGTCACGGAGGAGGTCCCGTCCCTTTCTGCCTCCGAATTGCACCGCGTGGTCTTTCGTGCCCGCCGCGGCACCGGGGACGCGAGCCCGGTGGTGCTCGAGGCGACCCTGCCGCTGTCCGCCGTCTCCGGCCACCGGGTCACCTGGTCCTACACCCCGGCCTCGGTCGAGGATCACCGCACGGTCAACGCCTTCGGCGGGCTCTACGCCGTGCCCATGTACCTGGTCCGCTTGCGGCCCCAGCTCAAGGTCGGCGGCCAGCCGGTCGCGATCGGCACCGGCAACCCGCTCGAGATGGGCTCGGTGCACCGCCTCGAGGTCGAGCTGGTCGGCCCCACCGGCGCCTACCGCACCGGCCAGTCGGTGGTGGCGGGCTCCTACCACGCCCTCGCCCTGGGCGCTCAGGAGACCCTGCGGCCCGAGGAGCCGGCGGACGACCTGGCCGACTCCGAGCGCCTGGCGGCGCGGCTGCTGTCCCAGTTCGCCCACACCTACGCCGAGGCCTGGGACGCGGGCGAGAACCATCTCGCGGGGCTGCTCGATGTCGAGGTGCTGCGCCCCCTGCCGTCGGTGGTGGTGGCCTCGAACGCGATTCGGGTGAAGACCGTGCTCGGCCTGCCGACCTCCTTCGAGTGGCTCGGCGTGACCCTCGACGCCTCCCTGCGCGCGGCCGAGCCCCTCGCGCACGGTGCCGACACCCAGGCGGGGCGAGACTGGATGCGCCTGTCCGCGGCCCAGGGCTCGGCCCTCGAAGGCCTGACCTTCGCCCGCGAGTTCCAGGTCGACGGCATCTCGGCGGACAAGGGCCTGGCCATCGCCCGCGCGGCCGGCGGCCCGGGCGTCGTCACCCTGACTTCCGCCAACGTCGCCACCGAGCTGCCCGGCCTGGCGCTGTCCGCGGCGGTCAAGACCGAGCTCGACAACTGGGTCCGCCAGGGGCTGACCGTTGAAGTGCCGCGGGCCGAGATCCAGCGGAACGCCTGGCGCGGAGCGGTGTGGAAGGTGGAAGAGCCCGCCACCGGCGCGGCCGGCTACTTCCTGGCCGGGGGCCTGGCCGGCGGCTCGTCTTCGGAGCCGCCCGCGAACTGGATCCTCGACTTTCTGGCCCAGGCCCTCGGCGCGCCCTACTCCGCGGAGCCCAACAACGACCCGCTGGCCGTGGCCGTGCTCCAGAAAACCCCGGCCGGCGACGGCCAGGAGGGCGTGGCCGGCGAGGTCTTCGAGCAGTCGATCGGCGTCCTGGCGCGGGATCTCGACGGCCGGCCCGTGGTCGGCGCCGAGGTCATTTTCGAGGTGACTCAAGGCGGCGGCAAGCTGATCGACGCCGAGGGTAACGAGGCCAGCCCGATCTTCGTCCGCACCGACGACCTCGGCATCGCCACCGTCCAAATCAAGGGCGGCGAGCACACCGCCGACAACCCGGTCTACACCCTGCGCAACGCGGGCGACGAGTTCGGAACTCAATCGCTCTCCATGGTCGTCGACGCGGTGGCCACGGCGGCCTCGCGGGTGGTGCCCATCCCCGAGCCCTTCACCGCCATCGCCCATCCGGGTCCGGTGTCGCAGCTGCTCGATCCCGACGGCGGCGATCGCTTCGGCCTCGCCGGCCAGTGGGTCGACACCCTCTCGGTGGTGGCGGCGGACCGGTTCGAGAACCCGGTGTCGAACGTCTCGGTGACCTTCGCCGCGGCCGGGGGCAGCTCCACGTGCAGCCCGCCGCCCTCGCCCTTCGAGGGGGCCAAGATCTTCGATTTCGAGGAGTGCACCACCGAGGTGCCGGTGCTGGGCGATTGCGGCTCGGGCAGCCTGACCCAGACCTCCACCATTCGCGGCGCCTTCGCCGGCGTGATCATGGGCAACGCGGTGTCGGCCACCTACCCGGTCAGCATTTCCGCGCCGGGCGCGCCGCCGCTGAACCGGACCTACACCGAGGACCGCTCGTGCACGGCGTCGCCGCTCGTGACCTTCAACACCTCGTTCCTGGTCGACGAGAACCACAACAACATCCAGGGCACCCGGGCCGGAGAGCGCTTCGAGCGACCGATTCCGGTACGGTTGCTCTACGAGGCCCCGGACTTCGAATTCAAGACCGACTCCGAAGGGAACTGCTTCGTCGAATTCAAGCCCAGCCGGAGCTGGGTGTCGACCACCGGCCAGATCAGCGTGGAGGTCGATAACGGCGGCAGTGCCACCGGGGCCTCGCAGGTGGGTGAGCACTACGAGTTCTTCGTCTTCACGGGCCTGACGCCGGGATTCAACTCTCTGCGCATGACCGCCGCGAACGTGGCCTGGGGCACCCAGACCTGCAACGGAGTCAGCGACCGGACCTCGACCTTGAGCGGCAACCTGCCGGTGGTCTACAGCCTGCTGCCCAGGATCGACGGTGTGGCGCCGGACCCGGTGGTCCTCGACGAGCGGGGCCTCACCGCGACGACGGTCAAGATCGCCGGCACCCTCGATCCGCCCCAGTACCGGGCGCTGTCGCTCGAGGTGGCGATCTACGAGGACGGCGCGCTCCTCGGCCGGGTGGTGAGCCCGTCGCGCCAAGGGCCTTCCGAGGTCGCCCTGCCCCGCGGCATCGCCTTCGACATCCAGAAGACCTACGAGGCCGAGCTGGTGGCCAGCCGCGGCTCCCGGGTCGAGGCCAAGGGCGACCGCTTCCCCCTGCCGCTGTTCCAGCAGATCTTCGCCAACGTCTCGCGCTCGGTGGTCTTGTCCCAGGAAGTCGACATCCTGAACGAGCGGCTCTGCCAGTTCGGAAGCAACTTCACCTTCACCACCACCCAGGAAGCGGACGTCACCCTCAAGTTCAAGAAGATCGAGAGCGTCAGCCCGGGCGGCGAGCCCAACCTGGGCTCCGAGGTAATCCTGATCGACGGCGAGACCTATCCGGCGGGGGACCACGAGTTCTTGATCACGCCGACGGACCTGTTGCCCGGCGACTACGTCTTCGAGCTCTCGGGGGTCTCCGCCGTCGATGGCCACGAGGATCTGGTCGAGGGCGTCGGCTCCTCGGAGTTCCGCACCCGCGAGCAGCTGCCGGTGGGCCACGCGGTCTACAAGGGCGTCGATTTGTGGGACGGCCATCTCTCGGTGGTGCGCCAGGACGTGCTGGTCCCCGGCCGCGGGCCGGACCTCGAGCTGGTCCGGTCCTACGCCTCGAACGCCTCCAAGGACCCGGGTCCCCTGGGCATCGGCTGGACCCACAGCTACGACAGCCGGATCGTCATCACTCCCTGCGGCGAAGTCATCGTCACCGGCGCCGCGGGTGGTGGCGGCCGCTTCGTGGACGATGGCGCGGGCGGCCTGCGTCCGCTCAAGGGCTACCACGGCACCCTGATCGCCAACACGGGCGAAAATTCCTTCGATTACTTCAGCAAGGACGGGACGAAGTACCACTACATCTTCGCCCGCTCGAACGAGTTCCTGCTCGAGACGATCGAGGACCCGAACCTCAACAGGACCACCCTGACCTACGACCGGACCAGCTTCGAGCCGAAGCTCGTGTCGGTGGCGGACGCCTCGGGTCGAACTCTGTCCTTCACCTACGAGCACCGCAGCTTCACCATGTCCCAGGGCGACGTGGTGACCCAGGTCACGGGGCCGGCCGGGATCTCGCTCACGTACACCTACGACGACAACGGCAATATGACCTCCGCCCAGCGGGAGGGCGGTTCCCGCTCCGAGTCCTACGAGTACCCGGACACCTCGGTGTTCGATTTCGAGACCCGCAATCAGCTGCGGGCGGTGGTCGACGAGGTCTCCGGCGCCCGCACCGAGTACACCTATGAGCGGGGTCCGATCGGAGTCCAGGGCGACATCAAGGTTCCCTCGATCTTCCTGAAGTCGATGACCGAGCCCGGCGGCACGACGACCTTCACCTACGACATGGCGGCCCTCGACAGCCGCGGCCCCGTCGAGCTCCTTTCGACGGTCCAGGACCGGCGCGGCGGCACCACCTCCTACACCTTGAACAAGTACGGCAGTCCGCTGTCGATCACTGACCCCAACGGCAACGGGGTGTCGATGACCTGGGCCGCCGCCGACGTGTTCATGGAAAGCCGCACCGACGCCCGCGGCAACACCACGGACTTCAGCCACGATGCCGACGGCAACCGGTTGTCCGAGAGCCTGTCGGTTTCGGGCCCCGGGGGCGGCGGCACCGCGCGGGTGGAGCACACCTACGCAAGCTTCGCCCGACCGATCAAGGACCGCGTGGCCACCACCCGGAACCGCAACGCCGTCGTGATGAGCTTCACCTACGACGGCCGCGGCAACCTGACCGGGCGCTCGGCGCCCGGGTTCACGGAGAGCTTCACCTACGCCGGCAACGGCGACCGGCTGACCGCGGTGGATGCCAACGGCAAGACCACCCGCTACACCTACGACGGCAACGGCAACGTCGCCACGATCACCGACCCGCTCGGCGGCGTGACCCGCGCAACCTGGGACGACCGCGGGCGCCTCCTCGCGCGGACCGACGCCAACGGCAACACCGAGGGCTACGCCTACGACACGCGGGACCGCATCGTCTCGACTTCGCTGCCCGGCGGTGGCACCGAGTCCACGCTCTACGACGACGCCACTCCGTCCCAGACCTTCACCGACGCCCTCGACCGGGAGACCCGCACGGACTTCGACAAGGAGGGCCGGCCGGTCGCGACGATCGACGCGATGGGCCACCAGAAGCTCGTCGACTACGACTCCGAGGGCGCCAAGACCGGTGAAACCAACTGGTTCGGCAACGGCACGGCGCGCACCGACACGACTTTCGCGAACGATCTGGGCGGCCGGCTCGTCACCCGCACCGAGCCCCTGGGCCGGGTGACCACCTACGCCTACGACGGCAACGGCAACGTGATCCGGGAGACCCTCACCGGACCCAGCCTCGACGAGCCCCACGTCACCGAGCACGAGTACGACGAGCTCGACCGCCGCCACACCGTGCGCCGCACGGCCGGCGGCCAGGCGATCGTGCAGGTCACGGGCTTCGACCTCGAGGGCAACGTGGTCGTCGAGATCGACCCCCTGGGCCATTCGACGACCCACACCTACGACGCGCTCAACCGGCGCCGGACCACCGTCGACGCCGAGAACGGCACCTCGACCTTCACCTACGACGCCGTGGGCAACCAGCTCACCGCCACCGATCCCCTGGGCCACACCCGGCGCCGCGAGTACGACGCCCTGAACCGCGTCACCCGCGCGACCGACGCCCTCGGCAAGGCCACGAACTACACCTACGACCCGAACGGCAACCTGCTGAGCGAGATCGATCCGCGGCTGTTCGTGGTGCGCTACCAGTACGACGAGCGCAACCGCCTGACCCGCACCGAGCGCACCGTGACCCTCGGCGCGACGCCGCCGGGACTGGTCTCGACCACCACCGGCTACGACCTCGCGGGCAACCCGACCAGCATCCGGTACCCGAACGGCCGGATCGAGACGCTGATCTACGACGACCTCGACCGGGTGACCTCGCGCAGCGACTCCCTGGGCCCGGTGTCGACCTCCACCTACGACGCCAACGGCAACGTCACCGCCGAAACCGACGCCAAGGGCCTGGCCACCACCCGCACCTTCGACGCGCTCCACCGGATGCTCACCGAGACCTTGCCCGGGGGCCGCGGCCAGAGCTTCACCTACGACCTGGCGGGCAACCGGCTGACCCGCACGGACGCCCGCGGCAACACCTGGAGCTTCCGCTACGACGGCCTCGACCGGCTGGTGCGGGTGACCGATCCGCCCTCCGCCGGCACCTTCACCGAGACCACCTACGACCGGGCCAGCCGGGTGGTGGCCGAGCGCGACCGCCGCGGCAACGTGACGAGCTTTACCCGCGACAATCTCGGCCGGGTCCTCACGGTCGACGATCCGGGGCCGACCTCGACCACCTCGACCTGGGACGGGGTGGGCAACCGGCTCTCGGAGACCGACCGCCGCGGCATGGTGACGACCTTCACCTACGACGCCGAGAACCGGCCGACCACGACCGTTCGGGCCGGCGTGACCGTCCGCCGCGCCCAGCACGACGACGTCGGAAATCTGCGCTTCGAGACCGACGCCAACGGCAACATCGTGGGCTACGAGTACGACGAGCGGAACTTGAAGGTGGCCGAGAACCGGCCGCTCGCGAGCATCACCCGCTACGGTCTCGACGCCGCGGGCGACGTGGTCGAGGAGCGCGACCCCGAGAATCGGGTTTCGCGTTGGACCTACGACCTGCGCCGCCGCACCGCGACCCGGGTCGACGGCGCCGGCCAGACCACGACCTACACCTACGACCCGAACGGCAACCAGCTGACCGTCACCCGGCCCGAGGGCGGCACCTGGACCCGGGAGTACGACGACGCCAACCGCCTGATCCGGGTCATCGACCCCCTGACCAACGCCACTGAGCACGTCTACGACGGCAACGGCAACCGGACGCGCACCACCGACGCGCGGGCCAAGAGCGTGACCTTCGAGTACGACGCACTCGACCGCCAGACGCTTCTGACCTACGCCGACGGCGCCCAGGAAGTCCGCACCTACGACGGCAACGGCAACCTCGCCACCCTGCGAGATCCCAAGGGCCAGGTCGCGACCTACACCTACGACGAGCTCAACCGCGAGACCCAGATCGCCTACGGCCCGGCCACGCCGTCGACCGGCGACGACCTCGCCTCGCGCAGCAAGACTTACGACGGCAACGGCAACCCGCTCACCGTTTCGGACGTCTACGCCAGCCCCAGCGGCACGCGCACCACGACCTACACCTACGACGATTTCGACCGGCCGCTGACCCTGACCGACCCGCGCGGCGAGACGGTCTCCTGGGCCTACGACGCCAACGGCAACCGCACCCGGCTGACCGATCCGGACGGCCGGGTCACCACCTACGGCTACGACGCCAACAACCGGCTGTCGACGGTCACCGTGCCGGCCTCCGGGGTCACCCAGTACGAGTATTTCCGTAACCACCAGCTGCGCCGCGTCGCCTACCCCAACGGCACCGAGGCCCGCCACGGCTACGACCTGGCCAACCGCACGACCCGCCTCGACAACCTGCGGGCCAGCGCGGTGATCTCGAGCTACCAGTACGCCTACGACCGCAACAACAACCGGACCGAGCAGATCGAGGTCAACGGCGGAGTCGCCGAGACCACGACCTACGCGTTCGACGGCGCGGACCGCCTGATCCAGGTCGACTACCCGGACCAGGACGTCGACTACACCTACGACCCGGTGGGCAACCGGGCGACCGAGGTGACCACGGACGCGGGCGGCTCGGTCGTTTCCAGCAAGGCCATGACCTACGACGACCGGTCACGGCTGGTCTCGGTGGTCGATTCGGTGGACGCCGCCCGGAGCGTCGACTACGCCTTCGACTCGAACGGCAATCAGATCCAGCGCAGCCAGTCCGGCGTGGACCTGGACTTCGCCTACGACGCCCTCGACCAGCTGGTGGAGGTCCAACGCGGCGGCACCCTCCTCGGGCGGTTCCTCTACGACCACGAGGGCATGCGCGTCCGCCGCCTGCTCGACGGCGAGATCCTGCGCTACGTCTACGACGACTCCTCGGTGCTGCTCCAGACCGACGACGCCGGCAACACCATCGCCCGCTACGAGTACGGTCCGGACCGCCTGCTCTCGCTCCTCCACGTCACCGAGGGTCGCCAGTTCTACCTCTTCGACGGCCTGCGCTCGATCGCGGACCTGACCAAACCGGACGGCACGGTCCAGGTGCGCTACCAGTACGACGCCTGGGGCAACTACCGGTCGACTTCCGGTTCGTCCTTCAACCTGTTCGGCTTTACCGGCCTCGAGCACGACTCCGCCACCGGCCTGTACTACGCCAAGGCTCGGTTCTACGACCCCGAGACCGGGCGCTTCCTGTCCGAGGATCCGCAGCCCGGCCGGGCGCTCAACCCGCCGTCCCTGCACCGGTACCTCTACGCCTACTCGAACCCCACGGTGTTCGTGGACCCGAACGGCGAGATCGCGCTCATCGACAACCTGATCGGCGGCCTGGTCTCGGTCGGCGTCGGCTACGGCGTCTCGCTGATCACCGGCGAGGAGTACACGGCGGCGGACGCCGCGGTGGACTTCGGCGTCGGTGCCCTGACCTCCGGTCTGTCGTCCATCGCCAAGCTCCAGAAGCTCGGCAAGGTGGCCAGGGCGGTGACCAAGGTGACCGCCGAAACGGCCATCGACGTGGCGGGCGAGAAGGTTCGGGCGGACTTGAAAGGCGAAGAGTTCGATCCGGTTCAGGCGGCCGTGGGCTCGGTGGTGGGGCAGGGCGTCGGCAAGGTCGCCGAGGTGGGCGCCAAGAAGATCGCCGACAAGATCGGCGACCGGGTGGCCAAGGCCAGCGACGCCGCGGACGGCGGCTCGCCGAAGCCGGACGTGACGCCCGAGGCCAAGCCCACGGTGGAGCCCGAGGCCCGGCCGCGCACGGCCGAGACCGAGGTGCCGCCGACCCGGGCCCCCGAGTCGTCGCGCGTCGACGGCGACAGCCCGACCCCGAGCAGCCGATCTTCCGCCGAGAAGGCCGCCGCGCCCGAGCCGCCGGCTCCGTCGTCCTCGAAGTCGCCCACGGCGGTGACCACCGAGTCGCCCAAGTTCGGTGTCGAGAGCGGCATGACGGTGGGGACGCGGGGCGCCGCGCCGACCGTGGCGCCGCCGTTCAAGACGGGGGCCAGCGCCGGGGTGCCGGTCACCGCCCGCGAGGGCGTGACGACCACGGTCCTGGGCCGGTTCAACGACGACACGGGCCGACTGCTCAAGGAGCTCGGCGACCCGGTGACCGACCTCAAGAACTTCGGCGCCAACCCGGGCGGCTTCAACCTGCTCAACATCCCGTTGCCGAAGGACTACGACCTCGGGAAGTTCTGGGGCGAGGTCAACCGTCCCTGGCTCGACGCCGCCATTGCCCGCGGTGACGACATCGTGATGGCGACCCGGCCGCTCCTGGCCAACGGCAAGCCCGATCCGTCGAAGCTGATCAACCCCAAGACCGGCGGTCTCACGGGTTTCGGTCAGGAGTACAAGCACCTGCTCCAGAACGGCTACAACTACGACCCGGTGACCTCGCGGATGGTCAAGCGGCGGTGATGGAGACGCACTTCGCCCAGCTGGTCGCCGAGGAGCTGGCGCCGCCCTTCGCCGTCGCGGGGTTCCGCACCGTGGCGGACGGCGCAGCGCGCCAGCTTCTGGTGTCCCCCGCGGGCGGCGTCCTCTGCGCCTCGATCGACCCGCGCGAAGGCGTCGAGATCGACTACCTCGACCGCGGCCCGGAGGACGGCTGGCGCCGGTACGGGCTCGGGCTGTTTCTGGTCAAGCGTGCCGACCGGGCCGGCATTCCACGCACCCGGCTGCCCGGCGGTCCCCTGACCGAGGAGCGGCTGCGCACCGAGCTGCGGTTCTTCCGCCGCCTGCTCGAGGCCGTGGGCCAGGACATCCTGGCCGACGACCGCGCCTGGCTCCACGACTTTCCCTGGTCCGCCACCCCGCTCCCGGCCGACGCCGGGCGCGAGCTCGACTCGCTCTTAGGTCCAACGGCCTGACGAGGACCCCATGACTTCCACACGCCGCGCGCTCCGTGCTTTCGGTTGGCTCGTCCTTCTGACCCTCGCGGTGAAACCGGCCACCCTCCTCGCAGCGGAGAGCCGGACGGAGTTGGAGCGGCGGGTGCTGGCGGAGCTCTCGACGGGCAAGAGCGGGGAAGCCGCCGCGGAAATCCGGGCGCGGACCTCCCGCGCGGCCGGGGCGGGGGAGAGACTACGTCGCGCGGTGCTGCCGCCGCGTTCGGATTCGGCGACGGCGCTGACGTCGGCGGTGGCGGAGCTCGAGTCCGCGCTCTCGGGCGGGGACCCGGGC
>CXWL01006132.1_pt1 | contig 11083 bp, 12 predicted proteins | sample 590931 | NCBI WGS metagenome assembly CXWL01 (sample SAMEA3498368, study PRJEB10139) | groundwater metagenome | biome: water well; material: biofilm material | place: Germany | collected 2015-04-27 | reverse complement strand
CGTTACACTATTCCGGCCGGGATTTCTGGCGGCATGCTCCACGGCAATCTCTCGCATCGCACCCTGAATACCGGCGAGCCGTTCGCCATCTACCGTCCGCCTTCTCCAACCGGTAATGCAGAATGGCGCGAGGCACGACAGCCCGGCCAATAAACAGAATGTGGCGAGATAGCCCAGGATCGGCACGCCGCCCAGCGGCCCGGCCAGCGCAAGCACCCCGGCGATCAGGAGCAATCCGAGCCCGCCCCAGGCCAGCCCCCCCACGCGTATCTGCCGACTGCTTTCATAGTCACCCGGCGCGAGGGCTCGCACGGTGGCGGTGCGGCTGGCATCGAGGCTCGGCCCGATCGCCCCGATCATGGAAACGAGACAGCCGATCAGAATGCCTTCGAAGGAGGCCTGCCAGAGTTCAGCTGAGTCGAACCAGGATACAGCTCCCTGACTGACCGGAGTATAGAGATCCGAGATCGTCCGGCTGACCAGTATGACGAGTTTTTGCGCCAGCAGAATACCGCCCACGCTTCCGACGATCCCACCCAACAGACCGAACAAGGCCGCCTCGGCCAGAAAGAGCCCGGCCACACGTGTCTGGGTCATCCCGATCGCGCGGTAGATGCCGATCTCGCGCCGGCGCTGGGCCACGGCAAACGCCATCGTGTTGTAGATGAGAAACATGCCGACGAGGAGCCCGACCCAACTCAACACCGTGAGGTTCAATCGGAACGCCCGTACCATCTGCTCGACCTGACGCGTCCGGCTCGCCGGCCGCTCGACCGTCACATGCGGCGGCACAACGGCGCGCACGGCCTGCGCCGCTGCCTCAATCTCAACCTCAGGATTCGTCACCAGATCGATCCGGTCCAGCTTCCCGACCATGCCGAAGAGGATTTGAGCGGCGGCGATATCCATGATCACCACGTGATCCCAGGACGAGACCCGGTCGGATCGGTCCTGAATCACGCCCGCAATCCGCGCTTGCACCTGCCGCGCCCCGACTTGAAGCTGGATCCTACTCCCCTTATCGAGGCGCCACTCCGCCGCCAATTTCCGTCCAAGGTACAAGCTGTCGACTTTCAATAAGTCAGCGAGTGGATTATTATCCTGCCCCTGCATCACTCGAAAGCCGCGGGAATCGAATTCCGCCAGCAGATCCAGTCCGATCACTTGCAGTGCCGCACCCGGCTGCCCGGCATCGAGCCGCACCGCCGTCTGCACGATCACCGGCGACGCAGAAGTCAGGCCCGGTACTTCCCGCACCGTCACAATCAGTTGCTCGTCCAGCCCGAAATCTCCGCCGGACACCTCTAAGGTGGTCGGCCCGGCAACGGTGAGCACCGTCTGTTCGAACGAGTGCAGCACCTCCACATTGGCGGTCCGTACCGCCACCGACGCCGCCACGCCCAGCGCCACGCCCACAATCGTGAGGCCGGTCCTGAACGGCCGTTGAGTCATATGGGACAGGAGAAGGAGTGCGACAACTTTCAACCAGGCCATTGTACGGCTCCTAGAGGTACGGCTTTTGTCGGCACTTACGTAGAACCACGGCGAGGGGAAACACCTGCAGACACGAGGGATTTACAGCCTGCACAGAATGGCCGTTTCGTTTACAGGTCGCCGACCCTTTGCTAGATTGACGAGGAACATTTGATCGGGAGTCACACATGGCACGTAGTCGAGGGAACAACGCACTTCAGCTGGACCGGGGCCCGAAGGCCGAGTTCTCCATTACCCCCCGGCAACGGGAAATTCTCAAGATGGTCGCGCTGGGCCATACCAATCGCCAAATCGCTGAATCCCTGGCGATCAGCATTCGCACCGTTGAGGTGCATCGCTTCAATCTGATGCGGCGGCTGAATGTCCGGAACGTGGCGCAGTTACTTCGCCAAGGCCTTCAGCACGGATTATTGCCCCGCAACTTCGGCCTCAAGTAGCATCAGAGTTCTTTGACCTTCCCCCGACATTCTGTCACCGAACCGTAGCCTTTCTTCTTCAGCTGCGCCGCTAATTCGGTCTCCAGCCGTCCGAAGGCTCCAAGCCCCTCTTCCACCAGGACGGTGCCGACCTGCACCGCCGAGGCTCCGCAGAGGAAGTGCTCGAACGCATCGACCCCGTTCATCACGCCGCCGGTGCCGATGATGGGAATCTTTCCCTGAAAGATTTTGTAGAAGGCTCGCACATTCGCGAGCGCCACGGCCTTGATGATCGTGCCGCCCAGCCCGCCAAATCCGCCCTTCGGCTTGATGACAACTTCCTCCCGCTCCGGATCGACCACGAGGCCGTTTCCGACCGAGTTAATCATGTTGAGAAAATCGACCTCGCACCGTCCGATGACCTTCCCCATGACTTCGTGATGCGCCGGATCGAAATAGGGCGGAAGTTTCACACCCATCGGAACGGTGATGACCTTACGCACCCGTTTCAGCAAACGCTCTGACGCTTCGGGGTCGTAGCCGATCTGCGGCTTGCCGGGAATATTCGGACAGGAGAGATTCACTTCGATCAAGTCAGGCTTCGCCGCGTTGATCGTGGCCGCGATCGTCGGGAAGTCATCTTCGCACAGTCCTGCCACGCTCGCGATCACCGGCTTACCGAACTGTTTCAACTCGGGAATGAGTTCGGCATAGGCCCGATAGCCGAGATTGGGCAATCCCATCGAATTGATCGAGCCGCCGGGGAAGCCGTAATAGCGGGGCTCCGGATTGCCCTGGCGCGCCTCGACGGTCATCGACTTGGTCACAATCGCCCCCGCGCGCGATTTCCCCAAGGCCATGAGTTCATCCCGCGTGACACAGAGCGCACCGGCCGCGTTCATAAAACAGCTGGGAAACGTCACCCCTGCAATCGTCGTGGAAAGATCGGTCATGCTACCCCCGTTAAAGCCGGCGATGGCGTGCGTGAGACAAGCCGCCCGTCCTGCATCGTCCAGATATAGTCGGCGCATTGCGCGGCCGTCTGGCTATGCGTCACCAGCAGGACTGTGACGTCGCCTGCCTTCGTCAGTGATCGAATCAACGTCATGATCTCTGCCCCCTGATGCGAATCAAGGTTCCCGGTCGGCTCATCGGCCAGGAGCAATTGCGGCCGGTGCGCGAGCGCCCGGGCAATCGCTATCCGCTGTTGCTCACCACCCGATAGTTCTCCGGGACGATGATGCTTCCGATGCCCCATCTGGACCAGCTCCAACACTTCCTCGACCCGCTGTGCAACTGACCGACCGCCGTCTCCGCGCAACATCAATGGCAGCGCCACATTCTCCAGGGCCGTCAGCCCTGGAACCAAGTGAAAGGCTTGAAACACAATGCCGATCGATTCCCGCCGCGCCACCGTCCAATCGTGACTGGTAAATGTGGTGGTCGCCCGCCCGTCGAGATAGAGCTCTCCTGATGAAGGCCGATCGAGGCCTCCCACCAGATTCAACAACGTACTCTTCCCGCATCCGCTGGGCCCGACGAACGCGCAGAACTCGCCGCGTCCGACATCGAGACTGACTTCATGCAGCGCCGCGACCGTGGCCTCGCCACGCGCGTAAGTCTTGGATAGCTGGACCAGCTTCACCATGCCTGCGACACACCTCAGATTCTGCAATGCCTTGTAGAATGATCGTCCTCGTATAACACAACCATTTAGAGGCCCACAACCTTGACAGGCGCCAGTTCCTACCCTACAACCTGGCGCATCTCTCCGAGCCTGAGAAAGTGACATGATGGGATCATGGCATCAGAAGCTGCCGGGCCTGCTACGGCACACGGTCCGGTTTTTCCTGCCTGCCGATTGTGCTGCGTGCGGCATCCCACTGACCGACGATCCCGTTCCATTATTCTGCGCCGCCTGTTGGAGTACCATTACCCCGCTCGCCCTTTCCCGCTGCTCGCAATGCGATCGCCCCCTGCCATCGCCGGTCGCACTCACCTACAGCCCCACCCATCGCTGCCACCACTGCACGGTGCGCCCGCCTTCCTATGCGAAGGCCTGGACGCTGTATCCCTATCTGCCCCCCTTGCAGGACGCCATCTGCCTGTTCAAATACCGCGGAAAAGTATCGCTGGCCAAACCGTTGGGACGCTTAATGCTGGATGCGCTCCCTGCTGCGTTGGATGCAGATCTCGTCATTCCCGTTCCATTGCACCCGACCCGCTTGAGAGAGCGTGAATTCAATCAATCGCTGCTGCTCGCCGATCAGGTGGCTACACACACAGTCCTCCCTCTCTCGTTCGCGAATCTCGTTCGAACCGTCCCGTCAGCACCCCAAAGCACGTTGTCGCGGAAAGAGCGGATGAAGAATCTGCGTCGGACATTTGCCGTCCGCCAACCACAGTCGATTGCCCAGAAACGCATCCTCCTGATCGATGACGTCTTTACGACTGGCACGACAGTGAATGAATGTGCCAAGGTGCTTCGAAAAGCCGGAGCAGAAGCCGTCCTCGTCCTCACACTGGCACGAACGATCGAATTGAACGTCATGCCCGATCGAATCCTGGCTCAACGCGCCAACGGCGTCCTAGGAGTCTTGAGGGGATAGCCATGCCGATCTATGAGTACCTCTGCCGCGATTGTCGCAAGCGGAGCGCCTTACTGGTGCTCAGCCTGACCAGTCTGACTCCACCGGCATGCAAGCACTGCGGGAGCCAGGCCATCGACCGCCTCCTGTCCCGATTCTCCTCCCCAAAGTCTGAAGAGGCCCGGCTTGCATCCCTTTCAGACCCGGACAACTTCGACGGGCTGGATGAACATGATCCGGAGTCAATGTCCCGCTTCATGAAGCACATAGGGGATGAGATGGGTGAGGACGTCGAACAGGATGTCGAGGCCATGATGGATTCGGCCGATAGCGGGGCCTCCGATGACGGGAGTACTGACAGTCTATGACAGGCATTGTCATGTATTTTTACTTGACAATCCGCCCTCACTCTCTAAAATGGCCCTTACCTTCTGGAGTCTTATGAGAAACAGACCTTCTCAGAACAGGTGGGACGATGGGGACAGCCCCGAAGAGCGAATTGATGACGGTATCGGAGACGTGTCTGTACCTGAAGATTACGACCCGCACCCTCTATCGCTATATACAGAACAGACAGATTCCAGCCTTCAAGCTTGGGAAAGAATGGCGATTCGTACGTTCGGATCTGGAACAGTGGATCCGCGACCGGACCAGAACCGCCCTCCCGTCATAAACTAGGAACGACCTATGTTCGCAGGCGAATATCTCTGCAAAGTCGATGAGAAGGGGCGTTTTATCGTCCCCTCCCCGATCCGCGAGCAGATTGAAGCCGACGGCCAGGCCGTCACCTTCCTCAAGGGCCCGGAACAGTCCCTCCTCATCTATTCATTGAAAGAATGGGAAAAAGTCTTAGACCGGACCAAGACGACGCTCGACGAGGACCAGAGCCGTCTCTTCATGCACTTTGTCGTCTCCGAAGCCGGCACATCGGAAATCGACAAGACCGGACGCATCCTCATTCCAGGCCGCTTGCGCAAACAGATCCCCTTGGATGAAGATCTCGAAATCATTCTGGTCGGAATGTATCACCGGATGGAAGTCTGGAATCCCAGTGAGTGGCGCCGCTACATTGCCCGCACAGAAGACCGCTACGAACAGAACATGTCGAAGATTCAGAATCTCCTGTAAGCTCGCTCCATGCCTGCCGGACGACGTCGCACAGGCTCCCCTCGTTCAAAAGCCCCCGTTCGCATCGTCTCCTATCGACCGGCAGCCAAATCTGAACCGCCGTCGAAGCTACCCACTGACCTCAATCTACGCCCGACCGTGAGACCATCACGGCCCCAAGCGCCGCTTCATATCCCTGCGCCCTCTGCAGTCATCACTGCCGAATCCATCGAAATCACGCTGCCGGTTCCCCCCAGCATCAACCATCAATACGCTACGGTCCAAGGCCGCCGGGTCCTGTCTTCGGCCGGTCGAACCTATAAGCAGCATGTCGGTCAACAACTCTGGCTGGCCCTGTCGCAATCCCCTCACAAACGAGCCCTGCTGCATCGGCTTCAATCGGAATCCCTGGCCCTCTCCATCCGCTTTTATTTCACCTCGCCGCTCCGTCGCGATGTCGATGGCGGGCTCAAAATCGCCCAGGACGCCCTCTGTGAAGGGATCGGCCTCAATGACAATCGTATTGTGGAAACACACCTCTATAAGGATGTCGATCGAACCAATCCCCGCATCCATATTGTTCTTTCCCTGGCCGCCCAATAGCCGCCCCAACACATCCAGCCCTCCCCTTTAGATTCCGGCAGACTCGACCGATAAGGGTGTGAACTCTTTCAACTATTTTTCTGCCCATCGCCATGGCCACAAAAACCATTTCGATCGATCAACTACGCGTCGGGATGTACGTCGCCAAAATCGACCTGTCCTGGTTCCAATCACCATTCCTCCGACATTCCCGGCTCATCGAACAAACAGGCCAGATCGAGAAACTTCGCCGCGCCGGAGCCAAACGGATCGTCATTGATCTGTCCCGCGGGGATGATGTTGAAACAGCAAGTCCCCTCGACCCACTGATCTCTTCGCAAGAGATCACGCTGACGTCCAACACGCTCGCGCCGAGATCGATCCCCAAACCGCTCACCCAACTGAACGAAGAATACGCTCAAGCGCTGGTTGCCAGAAAACAACTGGAGCAAGCCGTTCACTCGGTCTTCTCGTCGATTTCAGAACAGGGATCCGTTGATCCTCAGCTGGCAGCAGAGGCCGTCCAGGAAGTCTCGATCGTCACCAGAACTCTCCCCAACTCGGCCATCTTCATGGCCCTCAGCCAGCAGCGGGCAGGTGATTCGTCGCTCAGCCAGCATGCCCTGTCCACCTGCACCTTAGCCCTCGTAGCGGGACAATCGTTCGGCTACAACCCGTTGGAACTGCAGGAACTGGCCACAGCGGCACTGCTTCACGATATCGGCTTACTCCAGATTCCAGACGCGATTATTCAGCGCAGTGCCAACACCTCCCATCCGCTGTCCGCACACGACCGGCAGATTCTTCAGTCACATCCGCGTTTGGGCATCCTCGCGCTCGAACGCCAGGGAGGGTTCGGGACCAGAGTCTTGCAGATGATCGGGGAACACCATATCCGTCTCGATGACTCCGGCTATCCCCCAGGAACCAAAGGCGAGTTTACGTCAGAACGATCGCGCATCCTGATGATCGCCGATTACTACGACGAGCTCATTACCGGATTCGGCGGAGCCTCGCCGCTCGCGCCCCATCAAGCGCTCCAACGCCTCTTTCGTGAATCTCAAGAAGGCGCCTTCGATCAGGCGATTCTCTCGCGATTCATCAAACTGATCGGCATCTACCCCGTCCACAGCCGTGTGCAGTTGAACACCAAAGAACAAGCGGTTGTGACGGAGCTGAATCCATCGGCACTGCACCGACCCGTCGTCACGATTACCCATACTCCCAGCGGGAGCGAAACACCCGACCCCCTCGTCATCGACCTGTCAGACCAGATGAATGTCACGCCGGAACGGGCTATTGATAAGGTACTGGATTCCCCGGAACACATCCATCCCGCCTCCTCTTCACAAGCTGCCTAGCGCTTAACAACACACGCACCGGCACTGTTGCCGAATACAGCCTGCACATGAAGACGATGTACGATTTGAAACGATGGCTACTCGTAGCGTAAGGCGTCGATCGGATTGAGACGCGCTGCTTTATGGGCTGGATAGAGACCGAAGAAGAGACCGACCGCGAGCGAGAAGAGAAACGCGGCCACCACCGTATTACCGGAGATGATCGTCGGCCATCCCGCGATGACCGTAGTCAACCGGGCTCCCGCAAGACCGAAGAGAATACCGAGCGTCCCGCCGACCACACTCAAAGTCATCGCTTCGATCAAAAACTGCATGAGAATATGCCGTCGCTTTGCCCCCACAGCCATCCGGACGCCGATTTCCCGCGTCCGCTCGGTCACCGACACCAGTAAGATATTCATGATGCCGATGCCGCCGACCAGCAGCGAGACCGCCGCAATGGAGAGCAACATGACCGTCAACGTCTGACTCGTGCCTTCCTGCACTTTGCCGATATCGACCTGCGTGCGGATCGTAAAATCATCGCCCTGTTCGGCCTGGAGGCGGTGTCGGGTCCGCAAGAACTCGCGAATCTGGTCGACCGCAGCAAACAAATCCTCCTGCCGCTCCGTGGCGGCAAACAGCGCGCCGACCGATCCGATGAACTGCGTCCCGAAAACTTTCCGCTCAGCCGTGCTGAAGGGGATAAACACGATGTCGTCCTGATCCGACCCCTGAGCCGATTGGCCCTTCGGAGCCAGCACCCCGATCACGCGAAACGGCACATTTTTGATCCGGATGACGGACCCGACCGGCTCCTCCCCCGCTTCAAACAAATTCTCCGCCACGGTTTGTCCGACCAGCGCCACACGCACTGCAGCATCCAGATCCGCCTGAGTAAACGGGCCCCCGCTGCTAAATGACCAGTCCCGGATGGTCAGATAGCTGGGCGACACTCCATTCACGGGCCCGTTCCAGTTCTTGTTCCCGTTCACAATCTGCATGACATCGCGTTTCGCCCACCCGGTCTCTTGCAGCAACGGGATACGCTTTTTCATCTCGAGCGCATCGGACACATTCAGCGTAACGGCTCCCCCCTGCCCGCCCCGGACGCCGCTGACGGTCGTCGACCCGGGCAGCACGATGATGACATTGGTTCCCATACTGGCGACTTGCGCCTGTACCGCGGCCTTGGCTCCCTCCCCGATACTGACCATCGCAATCACGGCGCCGACCCCGATGACGATCCCCAACATCGTCAGCCCGGCCCTCAGACGGTTGCGGCTGAGAATACGGATCGCCGTCATGAGCGTGAGAAGGAGAAATACCGGCATCAGCGCCCCGCCAGCGAAGACGAATGCCCGGGCTTGGTACGCCGATCGGTGAGGACCTGGCCGTCCTTGATCACAATTTCACGGGCGGCATAGGCGGCGATGTCGGGTTCATGGGTCACCAGAATGACTGTGATCCCTTCGTCTCTGTTCAACCGATCAAGAATGGTCATGATTTCCCGACTCGATTCCGTATCGAGATTTCCGGTCGGTTCGTCGGCCAGCAACAGAGACGGCGTCGTGACCAACGCGCGGGCGATGGCCACGCGCTGTTGCTGCCCGCCGGACAATTGTGTCGGATAGTGCTGCTCGCGGCCCTTCAATCCGACACGCTCCAGCGCCGCCGCCGCCAGCGTCCGCTGCTCGCGAAGAGAGAGTCCACGGTAGAACAACGGGAGCTGCGCATTTTCCAACGCGCTGGTGCGGGGAATCAGATTGAAACTTTGAAAGACGAACCCGATCTGTCGATTCCTGATCTCGGCCAGCTCGTCGGCCCGAAGCGCCGCGACATCGACTCCGTTCAGCCAATAATGACCTTTGGTCGGCTGATCCAGACAGCCCAGCATATTCATCAGGGTCGACTTCCCTGACCCCGACGAGCCCATGATCGCGACAAACTCGCCTTGCTCGATCGTCAGATTCAACCCGCGAAGCGCCTGCACCTCCACATCGCCCAGGCGATACACTTTCCACAAGTCCGCACACTGGATCAACGAAACCGGCTGGCCGTTTCCACTAGTCATGAGCATCCTGTCTCTTCACAGGCCTTCAGGCAAGAACGACGCGGAGCGGTCTATACGGACTACATGCCACGGTCGCGCGTACGCCGCTGTCCGCCGCCACCGAACCCGGGCGGCAATTCGCTTCCTTGACGATTGGCTCGTGCCACATCCAACCCCACGATGACCGTATCCTGCTCTCCAAGCGAGCCGCCCACGACCTCCGTCCAAACACCATCGGAAATTCCTGTCTGAACCGACACAGACACCGGCTCACCGGACTCATCCTGCTTCCATACCTTGCGTGTAGGGTTTCCGGATTCCACCGAGCCGGACGACGACCGATTTGCAGCCGGTCGCCCCTCGGCCTTGGCCGGTTTCCCTTCAGCCGATCCGCCTTCCGCACGGTCACTCTTGGGAGGTGAAAAGCGCAACGCCGCGTTCGGCACTTTGAGAGCCTGCTCTTTTTGCGCTACGACGATGGAGACATTCGCCGTCATCCCGGGCTTCAGACGCAAATCCTGATTGTCGACGGCCACCACGACATTGTACGTCACCACATTCTGCACATTGATCGGAGCCAATCGCACCTGACGGATCGAACCCGAAAATCGCACACCGGGATACGCATCCACGGAAAACGTGGCATCCTTTCCCTCACCGATCCCGCCGATATCCGACTCGCTCACGTTGGTATCCACCTGCATCTTCGTCAGGTCGAGCGCGATTAAAAACAGGTTCGGCGTGGCAAAACTGGCTGCGACGGTCTGGCCGACTTCAATATTTCTGGCAACCACGATGCCATCAACCGGCGAGCGGATGGTGGTATATTTCAACTCCAGTTCAGCCGAGTTCAATGCCGCTTCAGCCTGCTTGACTTGCGCCTCGGCCACATGCACCTGCGCTTCCGCGCCCTGCGCATTCGTCACGGCGACATCCACGTCATTTTGCGACACAAAGTTCTGGTCGATCAGGGAACGAACCCGCTCAAGCTCGCGTTTACGCTGCGCTCCATCCGTCTTGGCCCGGGCCACATTCGCTCTCGCCATTTCCAGATTACTCGCGGCCTGATCCCGGCGGGCCTTAAACGGTTCCGGATCGATCACCGCCACGACGTCGCCGGCCTTCACCCGCGAATTGAAGTCCGCATGGAGACTCTTGATCATTCCGGAGACTTGCGATCCCACCTGCACCGATACTACCGGATTGATGGTGCCGGTCGCGCTCACGATCGAGACAACGGAGCCTCGCTCGACGGCGGCGGTCCGGTAACGCACCGGCGCCTTGCGCTCTCCGGTGAAGAACACGTACCCGCCGATGGCAAGCCCCACCGCCAAAATGCCGATGACAATACCGAATCGTCGCATAGAGAGATCCTTATCCGACCGGAAGAGAGACCATCATATCAGGAAGCTGCGGGGCGAATCATCCCGGGACAGGTCACGAAAGCACGAAGGCCGTTCTCCCTTGCGGGAGAACGGCCTTCATCGAACACGTCATCGCCCT
>CXWL01108860.1_pt1 | contig 11084 bp, 10 predicted proteins | sample 590931 | NCBI WGS metagenome assembly CXWL01 (sample SAMEA3498368, study PRJEB10139) | groundwater metagenome | biome: water well; material: biofilm material | place: Germany | collected 2015-04-27 | reverse complement strand
GCTGTGCATCCAGGCGCGCCAGGCCTTCGCCTTCCAGCCCCACCCACAGCACGCCGCCGGGGGCCGACAGCAGGGCGCGCACAAAGCTGGAGCCGGCCGTGGCCGACGACGGCGCGCCCGCATCGGGCTTGCCACCCACGGCCACATGGCGCAACTGGTAGCCGTCGTGCCGCACCAGGCCCACGGCTGTGCCTATCCAGATCAGCCCGCGCTCGTCTTGCGCCAGTGCGGTGACCACGCCGTCGCTGATGGAGCGCGTGTCGCCCACGGTGGTGAAGCTGGGCTCGTCCAGCGGGTCGCGCGCGGCAAAGGCGGTGCAGGCCAGGCAGGCCAGCCAGCACAGGCAAAGTAGGCGCAGGGTCACAGGGCCACTATAGCGAGGCCCCGGCAGACCGTCGGGCCTGGGTTCGGGCCCTTCGGTCTGCGGGCTGCGGCGCCGCATGTGCCGTATGCCCCGCCAGCCAGGCCAGGAACTCGGCATGCCAGAGCAGGCTGTTGCGGGGTTTGAGCACCCAGTGGTTTTCGTCAGGGAACCACAACAGCCGCGCGGCCACGCCCCGTGCCTTGAGTGTGTTGTAGTAGGCCAGGCCGTTGCAGTCGGGCACGCGGTAGTCCTGGGCACCGTGGATCACCAGCGTGGGCGTGGCCATCTGCGCAGCAAAGGTGTGTGGGCTTTGCGCCAGCACACGCGGCATGTCCAGCCAGTAGGTGGCGGCCAGGTCCTTGGGGCGCACGGGGTAACTGTCGGCACTGAAGGTGGACACGCGGTCAAACACACCGGCGTGGCACACGTAGGCGCGGTAGCGGCCTTGGGGCCAGGCGGGAATGTGGCCGTTCATCCACGCCACCAGAAACCCGCCGTAGCTGCCGCCGGTGGCGCACACGCGTGTGGCGTCGGACCAGGGCTGCTGCAGCAGCCAGGTGGTGGCGGCTTCAATGTCTTGCAGCTCGAGCTCACCCTGGCGCCCGATGAGGCTGTGTTTGAAGGCCCAGCCAAAGCCGCTGGAGCCGTGGAAGTTGACTTGCGCAATGACCTGGCCTGCACCCGCACCGGCAAACACATGCGGGTTCCAGCGCCACGGGAAGGTGTCACCCGCCGCCGCATACGGGCCACCGTGGATGACGTGCGTGACCGCATGCTTGCGGCGCGGCTTGAAGCCGGGCGGAAAGGTCAGCCACATCTGCACGTCGTCACCCAGCGCGCCTTTGACGCTGACTTCTTGCACCGCGCCAAAGGCCACGCCGCGCAGCAGCGCGTCGTTGAAGTGCTCCAGCCGCTGCGGTGCGGCGCCGGGACGCACGGCATGCACCTGCGCCGGGTGCGACGCACTGTCGGCGGCCACCAGCAACACGTCATGCGCCCCCTCGGCGGCGACGTCAAAACCCTGCACCGTGCCACCGGCAAACGCGATGCTGAACTGCCCGCTGGCCAGATGGTGCCGCCACAGGTGGCAACGGCCGCGCTGGTCGGCCGTGAAGTAGAGCGCGCTGCTGTCGCCCGCCCAGCGCAGTGTGGAGTCGGCCGAGTGGTCCCACGCGGCGCCCAGCGCGCGCCAGAGGCCGGTCTGCAAGTCCACCACGGCCAGTTGCTTGAAGGCCGTGTGCGCCCTGCCCACATGCGCCGCAGTGGCGGCCAGATGGTGGCCGCAGGGGCTGTAGCGCGGCACGGCAAGGTCCCAGGCAGCATCTTGCACCAGGGGCTTGAAGCGCCGGCCACGCAGCGTGAGCTCGGCCAGTGCCATGGGCTGGCCCAGGCCGGGAGTGGCGGCCGGGTCATGGGCAAAGGCCAGGCGCTGGCCGCTGGGGTGCACGTCGTAGGCGGCGTTGCTGTCGCATTCACGCGGCAGCTCGTAGGCCGTGCCTTCAAAGAGGTTGGTGACGGTGCCCGTGGCCGTGTCCAGCAGCAGCAGGTGCTGCACACGGTCTTGCGGGATGAAGTGGTCCCAGTGGCGGTACTGCGCCTGGCTGGTGGCGTAGCCGGTTTCCTTGCGCTCGCTCCAGGCCTTGTGCGCCTTGTTCTGCGCTGCCGCGCCAAGGAGATGCGGCCAGACCCAGGCGGCAAACACGATGCGCCTGCCGTCGGGCATCCACTTGAAACTTTCGACGCCGGGGCCGAAGCGGCTGACGCGCTGCGCCTCGCCACCGTCAGCCCCAATGACGTAGAGCTGTGGCGAGTCGTCCTTGTAGCCTTGTTGCTCGCGCTGCGCCACAAAAGCGATGCGATCGCCCCGTGGCGACCACGCGGCCTGGCCGTCCTTGCTGCCGCCGTGCGTGAGCTGCCGGGGCGCGCCGCCGTGGGTGTGCAGCAGCCACAGTGCAGTGCGGCTGCTGTTGTCGTCCACGTCGTAGCGCGTCACCGCACACACGGCGCGGCGGCCGTCGGGCGCCAGGGCCACGCCGCCGATGCGGCTGAGTTGCCACAAGGTGCGGGCGTCCAGCGGGCGGGGCGCGGGGGCGGTGGGTTTCATGCGCACAGTGTCGCGCACCCGCCCGGCCCGTGCCTGTTTCAGCGCGCCTTCTTCATCTCCTGCTTGAGCACCCGCGCCTGGGCGCGCTTGTGGCGCGTGGTGGCTGCTTCGTAGGCCACTTCAGCCGCGCTGCGCAGCGCCACGGCACGCGCCAGCGCAGCATCAAAGCGCGCCACGGTGTAGGTATTTTCGGTGCCGATGTAGATGGAGCGCCGCTGCGGCGTCTGGCCAAAACGCGGGATCAACACGCTCAGGCTGCAGTCACGCACCTGGCTCTTGGCGCGCTGCCGCACCACCGGGCCGGAGATGCCCACCGGCAGGTCGTTGCCCTTGTTCTGGCTCGGGCCACGCTGCAGCAGCGAAGGCGCGGGCAGCGACGCAATGCGCTTGAGCAGCTCGCGCGTGGCCTTTTCCAGGGCGTCGGAGGCGCCGCTGCCGTCCAGACTGTGGTCTGAAAACAGCTTGGTACCGCCATAACGCAACTGCCAGCCGTGGGTGGCGCGTGTGTCTATGCGCTGCACGCACTGGGGCACCTGGTAGGTGTCCCCGTTGAAGATAGCGACTTCTCTGAATTTCATCTCACGCCTCACTCGAATCGGTGCACCCCGAACACGGTGGGGGCAAGCTGCTTCGCATGTCTTCGGCGCGCTAACGCTTGACTTTAGGGTGGCGGTGGTGATGCCTGCCACGGCGGGCCCTGCGGAGCTGAGCCGGGCGCCCGACAGGCTCCTACGCAGCCAACTCGCGCCGCATCGCGTCAATTACCGCCTTGTAGTCTGGCTGGCTGAAGATGGCACTGCCGGCCACAAAGGTGTCGGCGCCCGCATCGGCCACACGGCGGATGTTGTCCACCTTGATGCCACCGTCCACCTCAAGCCGAATGTCGCGGCCGCTGCGGGTGATGAGCTTGCGGGCACGTTCGATCTTGCGCAGAGCGCTGTCGATGAAGCTCTGCCCGCCAAAACCGGGGTTGACGCTCATGATGAGCACCAGGTCCACCTTGTCCATGACCCATTCCAGCACGTCCAGCGGCTCGGCGGGGTTGAACACCAGCCCGGCCTGCTTGCCTTCGGCCTTGATGAGCTGCAGCGTGCGGTCCACGTGCGCGCTGGCGTCGGGGTGGAAGCTCACCAGGTCGGCCCCCGCTTTGCAAAAAGCCTGCGCCAGCGCGTCCACCGGCTGCACCATCAGGTGCACGTCAATCGGCACACTGCTGTGCTTGCGCAGGGCCTGGCAGACCATGGGGCCGAAGCTGAGGTTGGGCACGTAGTGGTTGTCCATCACGTCAAAGTGGATCCAGTCGGCACCGGCCGCAACCACCGTGCGCACCTCCTCGCCCAGGCGGGCAAAGTCAGCCGAAAGGATGCTGGGGGCGATGCGGTGGGTCGTCATCGACAAGATTTTAGGAGGCACTCCTAGAATGGCCTGCATGGCCAAGCCCGAATTCACCTGCGACGTGCGCGTGCAGTACCTGCCCGACCAGTCGCAAGCACCCGAGGGCCCGTATGCCTTTGCCTACACTGTCACCATCCGCAACACGGGCGGCATCACCGGCCAGCTGATTGCGCGGCATTGGTTGGTCACCCACGCCGACGGCCAGCAAGACAACGTGCGTGGCCTGGCCGTGGTGGGCCACCAGCCGCTGCTCAAGCCCGGCGAGCAGTTTGAATACTCCAGCTGGACACGCATCAACACCCCCCACGGCCAGATGCAGGGCACCTTCTTCTGCATGACCGAAGACGCCCACCCGTTTGAGGCCACGGTGCCCGAGTTCCTGCTCGTATCGCCCGGCGCACTGCACTGACCCGGATGGCAGCGGCCTGGGACCTCACGGCGCTCGTCAACGCCGCTGACGCCAAGGCCTCGCTGGCCGAGCGCCACCTGTGGCTGGCGCGCCTGATGGAATGGCTGCGGCACGCACCGCGCGCCGAGCTGGGCACCAGCCCCGCCGCCACGGACGAGCCCAGAACCCCGCTGCCCGTGCTGCGGCTGCGCCACCTGCTCAACCAGATTGACCGCCACGACACGCTGCGCGACAAGGTGCAGGGCCTGGCACAGGCCTTCTGGCGTGACATTGACGCCGCGTCGCTCTACGCCGACTTCGGCTTTGGCGCGCGGCTGTCGTTTGGCAGCGAGCTGCTGTCGCGTGTGCACCAGCGCCTGCTGCCCGGCACACCCGAAACGCGCGACCTGGCGGCCTTGTTTTCGCTGCTGTTTGAGCCTGCAGACGCCGCCTGGATCGCGGCGCTGGACACGGCCACGCTGCAGCGCGCCGCCACGCTGCTGGGGCCAGGCGGCACCACCACACGCGACACGCTGCTGGACGCCATCCACATTCTCGTCAGTGCCGTGCACGCCGCCGGTTATGCACCCGCCCTGCGCCAGCGCATGGACGGCCCGCTGCTGCACGACGAGCCCTTTCGCCAGCTCACCGTCAGTGCCACCGCACTGCGCACGGCGGTGCTCGAAGGCCGCCATGCCGACGTGCTGCAAGAAGCCGCCTACCTGCGCGCCCTGCTCGACGCCTGCCGCCGCGCCGCCGCCAGCGTGATGCCGCACCTGGAGCAGTACGGCGTGTCGGTGAACATCGTGTTTGAACTCGACCAGTTGCAGGGCCGCACGCAGCGCATCGAGCAACTCGTCAACTGCGTCATCGCGCCCGAGCCGGTGGCCGAGGCCCAGCGCCTGCTGCTGGGCCTGGTGCAGGCGCTGGCAGACTTGCGTGGCCTGCGCGCGCTGCTGGCGCGGCACTATTCGCTGTTGGCGCGCCAGGTGGCCGAGCGCAGCGCCGAAACGGGTGAGCACTACATCACCCGAGACCACGGCGAATACCGCGACATGCTGCGCCGCGCGGCCGGCGGCGGCGCGGTGATTGCCGGCACCACCTTCGTCAAGTTCGCCATTGCCGCGCTCGGCATGACGGCCTTCTGGACCGGTGTGTGGTCGGGTGCCAACTACGCCATCAGCTTTGTCGTCGTGATGCTGCTGCACTGGACGGTGGCCACCAAGCAACCGGCCATGACGGCGCCCGCGCTGGCCGCGTCACTGCCCACCAGCGGCAATGCCAGCGACGCCGACGTGCAGGCCTTTGTGGACCGCGTGGCGCAGCTCATACGTTCGCAAACCGCAGGCATCGTGGGCAACCTGGCGCTGTGCGGGCCGCTGGTGCTGGCCCTGCAGTGGGCCGCCGTGGGCCTGGCCGGCGCGCCGCTGGTGGGCACCAAGGACGCGCACTACGTGTTGCACAGCGTCACGCTGCTGGGCCCCACGGCGCTGTTTGCGGCCTTTACCGGCGTGCTGCTGTTTGCCAGTTCGCTGTTTGCCGGCTGGGCCGAAAACTGGTTTGTGTTTCACCGGCTCGACAGCGCCATCGCCTGGAACCCACGCATCGTGGCCACGCTGGGTGCGGCACGCGCGCGGCGCTGGGCCGCCTGGTGGCGCGCCCATGTGTCGGGCATGGCGGCCAATGTGTCGCTGGGGCTGATGCTGGGCCTGGTGCCAGCGCTGCTGGCTTTTGTGGGCCTGCCGCTGGATGTGAGGCACGTGACCCTGGCCACCGGCCAACTGGCCGCCGCGTTGGGCGCACTGGGCTTTAGCCTGCTGGCCGAAGCGGACTTTTGGTGGTGCGTGGCCGGCATTGCAGTCACCGGTGTGCTCAACGTGGGCGTGAGCTTCTGGCTGGCCTTCAAGGTGGCGCTGCGTTCACGCGGGGTGCGTGTGGCCGACCGCAGCCGCATCACCGGCGCCATACGCCAGCGGCTGCTGGCGCAGCCGATGTCGTTTTTGCGGCCACCCCGCATTTGACCCCACCCGGGCCCGGCCCGGACACAGGCTTGTCATGCCCGGGCACAAGACTCTGTGCGTCGTTGCGACAGCACGCGACGCAATCACAGCGTCCAAATCCTCCGGAGGAATCCTCACCATGACTTTCGCCCGTACCCCCCTTGCCATGGCCATTGGCCTGCTCGCACTGAGCACCCAGGCCCTGGCCGCCACCAGCCACTTCAGCAACTTCACGCCGCTGCCCGCGTCGGCCGGCCCCACGGCCAACGAGGCGCTGCCTTTCACGCTGTCCAGCCCCAACTTCAGCCAGGCCATCCTGGCCGACCGCAGCACGCAAAACACCGTGTCGCCCGCTTCCAATTCGGGCAACTGGGACATGATCACCGCCAACGAAACCGGCCCACAGGCTGGCCGCTACCTCTTCATGCCGTTTGAAACCGCCAGCGGCGGCGTGCAGCGTGTGGACCTGTGGGACAACAACTACAACACCCGCACGGTGACCATCGTGTCGCCGGGTGCGCAGGGTTTTGTGGCCGGCGACGCGTCGCGCTGGACACCGTGGGGCAGCTACCTCACGGGCGAAGAGTGCTGGGGCGGCGCCTGCAACACCAAGGGCCGTCTGTTTGAGGTGAGCAACGCCACCACGGCTGCGGCAGGCGCCGGCAGCTTTATCCAGCGCAACATCCTGCCGCGTGTCTCGCACGAAGGCCTGGCCTTTGACGCCGCCAAGGCGCTGTACTTCATCGACGAACTCAACGGCGGTTCGGTCTACAAATACGTGTCGGCCAACGCCAACGCCACCACCGGCGACCAGTACTTCGACAAGGGCCAGACCTTTGTGCTGAAGGTGGGCGCGGGCGGCCAGTTTGAAGGCAACAACGGCCCGGCCATCACCGGCGCAGCCACCTGGGTGGCCATCACCACCGCCGCCGGCACGCCCACGGTAGACACCTTCAGCGCCCTCACCAACCTGGGCGGTGGCAACTTTGCGCTGGACGGCCGCATCGCCGCCGACCTGGTGGCCGGCACCGGCTACAACCGGCCCGAAGATCTGGAGATCCAGGACGTCAATGGCCAGCAACGCCTGTACTTCGCCACCACCGATTCAGACCTTGACGCCACTGGCGGCACCGGCACCAGCCGCGTGTACTTTCTGGACCTGGCCACCCACGAAGTGAAGCTCTTTGCCGACGCCAGCAGCATTGACTTGGCCACCAGCCTGGCCGTGGGCAACGGCCTGCGCAATGCCGACAACCTGGCCATAGACGCCGACGGCAACATCTACATCATCGAAGACCGCAACGGCGGTGTTGACGACGACATCTGGTTTGCCAAGGACATCAACAAGGACGGCGACCTGCTCGACGCCGGTGAAGGCCTGGGCCGCTGGGCCAGCAACGGCACCGTGGGTTCGGAGAACACGGGCCTGTACTTTGACAAGTTCAACCCCAACAAGGCCTACGTCAACATCCAGCACCCCTCTAGCGGCGTAGACCGCCTGGTGCAGATCAGCGCTGTGCCCGAGCCCGGCACCTACGCCATGCTGCTGGCCGGCCTGGGCGCCGTGGGTTTTGTAGCGCGCCGCCGCAGCCGCTAAGGGCCGAGGCCACGCAAACAGGGGGCCCGCAGACAGGTGCTGCGGGCCCTTTTGACTTGGCGCTGACTTTGTCTTGACACACCGGCTGCTTAGCGTGGCCAGCGCTGCCTGCGCCGCGCATTCGGGTTGGCGCAACACCCCCCCCGACGGAGAAACCCACCATGTCCACCTGCCTGCGCGCCCTTGCGGCGGCTTCCCTTGTGTGTGCGGCCAGCGCCCACGCCAATGTCCAGATCACCGAATGGGCCTACAGCGCAAACGGGGGCGAATTCATTGAATTCACCAACCTGGGCACGCTGCCCGTGAACTTTGCCAACTGGGTCTACGACGATGAGTCGCGCTTGCCCACGGCAGCAGCAGGCGGCTTTGACCTGTCGGGCTTTGGCGTTGTGGCGGCGGGTGAGTCGGTGGTGTTGACCGAAAGCGTGGCCGCCAGCTTCCGCGCAGCCTGGGGCCTGAGCGCCAGCATCAAGGTGCTGGGCGGCTACACCAACAACCTCGGTCGCAACGACGAGATCAACCTCTTTGACGCCAGCGGCGCACTGGTGGACCGCCTGCGTTATGGCGACAGCAGCTACGCCCCCGGCACCATCCGCACGCAAAACGTCTCAGGCAACCCCGGCACGCTGGCCGACCTGGCCCCAAGCACAGTGACCACCGGCTGGGTGCTGTCGGCCCCGGGCGACATCATGGGCTCGGTGGTGTCTGCTGGTGGCGACATCGGCAACCCCGGCGCCTTTGCCCTGAGCCCCGTGCCCGAAGCCGGCACGCTGCCACTGTGGCTGGCCGGCCTTGGCGCTGTGCTGGGCGTGGCCTGCCGCCGCATGGCCGCAAGGGGTGCCGCGTGATGCGCCGCCACAGCTTGAAGGCCGCCGCCGCGCTGCTGGCTACGGCCGTGCTGGCCGCCGCGCCGCCGCTGGCGCTGGCACAAAACAGCATCGACTTGAGCCGCTACACGCTGACCCGCAATGTGGCGCTGGACACGCTGGGTGGCATGGGCCTGGAGGCCTCGGCCGTGGCCTACGCACGCGACCGTGGCACGCTCTTTTTTGTGGGCGACGAAGGCCTGGGTGTGGTGGAGGTTTCACTCACCGGCCAGACGCTGTCGAGCATGGCCTTCAGCGCCTGGCCCAGCCGCACCACCCACCACGACGCCGAAGGCCTGGCCTACCTGGGCAACGGCGTGCTGGTGGTGGGTGAAGAGCGCATCCAGGACGCCTTTCGCTTCAACTACGCCGCCGGGGGCAGCGTCAACCTGGCCACGGCCGCCTGGTCGTCGGTGGCCAACTGGGCCTACAACAACAGTGGCATGGAAGGCATCAGTTTTGACCCACGCGACGGCAGCTTTGTGGCCGTGAAGCAGGCCAGCCCGCAGATGGTGCTGACTGGCACGCTGAGCTATGAGGCCGATGCCGACGGTGGCCCGTCTGCCATGGGCACGCTGTTCAGCGCCGCCAGCCTGTTTGGACTGAGCAGCCTGTCTGACGTGCAGACGCTGTCACCCGTGGACGCGCTGGCCGGCACGCCAGCGGCCGACAACCTGCTGCTGCTGAGCCTGGGTTCCAAGCGGCTGGTGGAAGTCAACCGCAGTGGGCAAGTGCTGTCGAGCCTGGACTTGAGCAGCTTCACCCCCAACGACATCGAGGGTGTGACCATTGACGAACTCGGCCGCATCTACCTGGTGGCCGAGGACTCTGGCTTTGGCCAGTCGCGCCTGCTGGTGCTGACCGCCGTGCCTGAGCCTGCCACCTACGCCTTGTGGCTGGCGGGCCTGGCGGGCTTTGGGGGCCTGACAACCCTGNNCCTGCGGCGCCGGCAGCGCGGCCACTGAAGCGCCGGCCGTTCTTGCGACGACCCGCCGTGCGTCAAGCCGGCGGGTCGTCGTCTTTGCGGCGGCCTGAAAACATCGTCCACCAGACGATGAACACCAGCACCGCCAGGGCAAGAAACGCTTCGCCGATCAAGAGCCACATGGCCTTCAGCCCAGACGGCGCCAGCGCGCGCCAAAGAGGTTGATGGCCAGGCCGGCCAGCACCAGCGCGGCGGCGAGCAGCTTCCACGCCGGCAATGATTCACCCAGCACCAGCGCTGACGCGCTCATGCCAAACACCGGCACCAGCAAGGCCATGGGGGCGATGGTGGCGGCCGGGTGGCGCGCCATGAGCCAGCCCCAGGCGGCATAACCAAACAAGGTGTTGGCCACCGTTTGCCACAGCACCGCGCCCCACACCGGCAGCGTGGCGGCGGCCAGCGCCTGCGTGATGCGCGGCGGGCCGTCCACCCACAGCGTCAGCAGCAGCAGCGGCGGCAGGGCAAAGGCACTGCTCCACACCACCACACCCAGCATCTGCACCCGGCCCATGGTGCGCGCCACCTGGTTGCCACCGGCCCAGGCCATGGCACCGGCCAGCACCATCAAGAGCCCGGCCCAGGTGGCGTCACCGCCGGTGTTGACGGCAATGACAACGATGCCCGACGTGGCCAGCAGCAGCGCCGCCCACTGAAAGCCACGCATGCGTTCGCCGTCGGCCCACATGGCGGCGGCGATGGTGAAGAACACCTGCGTCTGTATCACCAGCGAAGCCAGGCCGGGTGAGATGCGGCCGTCTATGGCCATGTAGAGCAGGCCAAACTGCCCCGCGCCTATGAGCACACCGTAAGCGGCCAGCTTGCGCCAGGGCACCGCCGGGCGCGGCACCCACAGCAGCGCGGGCAGCAGTGCCAGGGCAAAACGCAGCACGGCCAGCAGCAGTGGTGGCAAGGTACCCAGAGCCACCTTGATGACGACGAAGTTGGTGCCCCACACGGCCACCACGGCCAGCGCCAGCAGCGCGTGGCGCAACGGCAAGGCGTGGCGCGTCATGGCGCCCGCTTGCAGGCCGGGCGCGTCAAGCCGCCACCACCACGCGGTTGTGCCCTTGTGCCTTGGCGTCTTGCAAGGCCTGCTCGGCGCGCGCCAGGGTCTGTGCCACGCTCTCACCCGGGCGGTGCTCGGCCAGCCCGCCCGACAGCGTCACGCTCACTGCGGCCTGGCCGTTAAGAATGCGCAGCGCGGCCACCTTCTGGTGCAGCCGCTCCAGTCCACCCCGGGCCAGCGCGGCGCGCGTGTCGCTGAGCATCAGCACAAATTCTTCGCCGCCCCAGCGGGCCAGCACGTCAGACACGCGCACGTGCCGAAGCGCCTCTTGCGCCACGGCGCGCAGCACGGCGTCACCCACGGCATAACCGTGCACTTC
>CXWL01008069.1_pt1 | contig 11086 bp, 13 predicted proteins | sample 590931 | NCBI WGS metagenome assembly CXWL01 (sample SAMEA3498368, study PRJEB10139) | groundwater metagenome | biome: water well; material: biofilm material | place: Germany | collected 2015-04-27 | reverse complement strand
AAAGCGTCTTGATATGGTGTAACATTATCTCTAGGGCGATGACACATTGTAACATTGTGCCGGAGTTTCCATGTCCCCCCGTATCCCCTTGCTTTGCGCAACCGCGCTGATTGTCTGCGCCTCGCCATCTTATGCGCAGGAAGCGTCCGACCAGGGACATGGCGATCATGATGCCGATAGCGGGGAGATTGTCATCACCGCGCTCTATGGCCGCAACCAGGCCGACCTGCTGGCGGGAACGTCGGTCGTATCGGGCGAAGATCTTGCCCGCGAACTGAAGCCCACGATTGGCGAGACGCTTTCGCACCAGCCCGGCGTTTCGGCCACATCGTTCGGCCCCAATGCCTCGCGCCCGGTGTTGCGCGGGTTTCAGGGCGAACGCGTCCGCGTGCTGTCCGATGGCATTGGCAGTTTCGATGTCTCCAACACCAGCGTCGATCATGCCGTCGTCATCAATCCCCTGACCGCCGACCGGATCGAAGTGCTGCGCGGGCCGTCCGCCTTGCTTTTCGGATCGTCGGCGATTGGCGGCGTCGTCAACGTCGTGGACAGCCGTATTCCCCGCAAGATCCCAGATGAAGCGATCCACGCCGATCTTCTGGCGACCTATGGCTCGGCGGCAAACGAGCGTTCGGGCGGCGCGCGTGTCGATGTGCCGCTGTCGGACAGGTTCGTCGTCCATTTCGACGGTAGCTATGTCAAGACCGGCGGTCTGAAAATTGGCGGCCACGTCCTGACCCCGGCGCTGCGCGCTCAGGCTGCGGCAAGCGCCGATCCGGCCATTGCCGCGCTGGCCGATCTAAAGGGCAAGCTGCCCAACAGTGCAGGCCGGACATGGGAAGTGGCGGGCGGTGCCGCCTATGTCACAAGCAACGCCAATCTGGGTTTTTCGGTCAGCCGCTACGACAGCCTTTACGGCGTTCCCATCCGCTATTCGCTAGACCCTGCGGTTGAGGCCGAGTCCGTTCGCCTCGATGTGAAGCAGACCCGGATCGATGTGCGCGGTGAAATCAACCCGGCCAGCGGTTTCATCGAGTCGATCCGCTTGCGCGGTGGTTATGCCGATTATCGACATAATGAGCTTGAAGCAGACGGTGCCATCGGCACCACTTTCAACAATCAGGGCGGCGAAGGCCGGCTGGAACTGGTACAGCGCGAGCAAAATGGCTGGAGGGGTGCCATCGGCTCGCAGATCGTGCTCCGCAAGCTGAACATTATCGGTGCCGAGAAATTCCTGCCTGAAAGCAAGACGCAGCAATATGGGCTGTTCACAACCCAGTCGTTCGATCTAGGCGCGTTGCGGGCCGAGGCCGGAGGGCGGGTGGAGCATTCCATCGTATCGGCGGCAGCCGATGCCATTCTCAGCAATCCGGATCTGAGGCGAAGTTTCACGTCCCTGTCCGGCTCGCTAGGCGCCAGTGTCGAAGTGGCAAACGGATGGCGGATTGGCCTGAACGCCTCCTACACCCAGCGTGCGCCGTCCCCCGAAGAGCTGTTCCCCAACGGCCCGCACGCGGGCACCCAGGCGTTCGAGATCGGCGACCCGACCTTCGGCAAGGAAAAATCGACCGGACTGGAAGCCATCTTGCGCGGCTCAGGCGACGGGTATTCGCTCTCCGCCTCATTCTATTATAGCTGGTTCAAGGGCTTCATCTTCGAAACCCAGACCGGCGCTATCCAGGACGACTTGCCCGTCTTCCAGTTCGGACAGGCCGATGCCCGCCACTATGGCGCGGAAATCGAAGCCTCGGTGAAGCTCGCCACGATCGGGAATTTCGCGATCAACCTCGACGGCGTCGGCGATTTTACCCGTGCCTCGATCAAGGGCGGCGGCCCCCTCCCCCGCATCCCCGCCCTTCGCCTGCTGAGCGGGCTGGAGGCGCAATCGGACACGATCACCGGTAGGATAGAAGTGGAATGGGTCGATGGGCAAAACCGCATCGCCGCGTTCGAAACGCCGACCAAGGGCTATACGATGGTCAACGGTTCGCTGAGCCTCAAGCCGTTCGGCGCGGACTCAAAGTTCAACCTGACCTTGTCGGCGAACAACATCTTCGATGTGGATGCCCGCCGCCATGCGAGCTTCCTCAAGGATTATGCGCCGCTCGGCGGTCGTGACGTCAGGATCGGTTTGCGGTTCGCATTCTGACCAGCTTCCATCCTCCGCGCGACTGTCAAGCCGACCAAGGCGATAGCGGCGCCCCAAAGCCAGCCGCCAACCACGTCACTGGGCCAGTGGACGCCGAGCAGGATGCGCGACGCGCCAATTGTCGCCGCCACGGCCATAGCGAGCGCCACCCAGAGTGAGCGCCGCACCTGCGCAAGCAGAAGCGCCGCCAGCAAATAGGTTGCCATCACATTGGTCGCATGCCCGCTCGGGAAGGACAGGTTCGAAACCACATCGAGATGCGGCACGACATCGGGCCGCGCCCGGCCGAATATTTCCTTTAGAATGCTCGACGACGCCCCGGCCAACGGTGGCGCTATAAGCATCACCAGCGCCGCATAGCGACGCTTCCGCCAGAACAGCCAGCCAGCAAATACCACCATTGCCAGCGTCCGCTGCGCCGCATCGCCGATCCACGTCACCCCTTGCATCACTGCGACTAGGGCTTCGCTCGTCACATTCTCGCGGAATGCAACGGCCTTCACGAACGACCGTTCGGCGGATTGTCCGACATCGAACGTCGCGAGCAGGCCGAGAATCAACGTCAGGGCCAGCAGCAACAGCGCTGGCCAGACTGGAGTGTATGCGGGAGCCTTGACCTCGACCTCGACGATCTCTTCGCTCACCGCGCGCCCTTCACGACTGCGCCGCCCTTGATGACGACATCGACGCTTTCAAGCTCGCGGACGTTGGCAAGCGGATCGCCATCCACCGCGATCATGTCGCCAAAGCGGCCAATCGCAATCGCGCCGACGTCCGCCTCACGCCCTAGCGCCTTGGCCGCATTCAGCGTAGCAGCCTGGATCGCTTGCAAGGGCGTCATCCCCCATTCGACCATCTTGGCGAACTGAAGGCCGTTATCGCCGTGCGGATAAACGCCCGCATCCGAACCGAACACCATCGGCACCCCGGCCTTGACCGCACGCTGGAAGGTCTGGCGCTGCTTCAGGCCGATCTCCTTTTCCTTGTCGAGGCTTTCCTGCTCCGTGCCGTTGGCTGTCCCCGTGGCGAGAATATAATCGTCATTATAGACGTCCATCGAGAACCAGGTCTTGCGCTCGGCGGCGAGCTTGATCGTCTCGTCGCTGGCGAGGCTGCAATGCTCGATCGTGTCGATGCCGGCGAGGATTGCGGTGCGGATTCCCTCATCGCCATGCGCATGCGCTGCGACCTTGATGTGGAGCATGTGCGCCTCATCGGCGATGGCCTTCATTTCCTCGAGCGTCAGCTGCTGTCCGCCAACCGAATCCCCGAGTGAGAAGACGCCGCCGGTCGCGCAGATCTTGATCACCTCCGCACCATATTTGTGGAGCCAACGGACCTTGGCGCGGGCTTCCTCGGGCGAGTTGACCACCGAGGGCTGCAGCTTGTCATAAGACGGCGGCAAGCTGTTATCGTCGCAATGCCCGCCCGTCGCACCAATCGCCCAGGTGGCGGGCACGATGCGCGGGCCGACGACCCAGCCGCCGTCGATTGCTTCCTTCAGCCCCACGTCCTGAAAATCGGCCGATCCGACATTGCGAACGGTCGTGAAACCGGCATCGAGCGTCTTCTTCGCATTGCCGACACTGACCGCCCCCCAGAAGCTGTCGGTGAATTTGAGCGTCTGGTAACCGCCGATTTCGGCGAGGCTGGTCAGGTGAACGTGCATGTCGATCAGCCCGGGAAGCAGGGTCTTGGCGCCCAGGTCGACCCGCTTCGCGCCTTCGGGAACGGCAAGGCTGCCCTGGATGCCGACCGCCGTGATCCGGCCGTCGGTCACGATCACAAGCGGCTTTTCGACGCGCCTTCCGGCAACGACATCGATCATGCTGGCCGCGCTGATCGCGACAGTTTCTGCAGCAGCCGGAGCCGCAAACGCAAATGTGAGGGCTAAGGCAATTCGTCGCATTCCAATCTCCCGAATTCGATCCGGAGTGTGCTAGCGGTTGGGAGCCCCACCTGTCGAGCGCGTTGCCGCGGGGAGAGGGCTTTCGTGGCCCAAGGCACGGGCGAGGAGGTGGTGGCTTGGGCGCGCCGAGCGGGTTCTGCGCCGAATGGGGCAGCGGAGGCGGCGAAGGCTCCGATAGAATCTACCTGGGTCAAACTGAAATTGTGCCTAATCTTTCGCATAGCCCTTCTCGATCAAGGCCTTGCGGAGAATGCCAGCTTCGGCGTCGCCTCCCTTTTCTGCTTTTTTCAGCCAGTCCATAGCTTTTGGGATGTCGCGCTCGACGCCGTGAGCAAGCAGATAGAGCTTTGCGAGTTCGCGCTGGGCCTGTGGGCTGGGTGGGCGATAGACAACCGGCGTGATGCTCCCATCCGAACGAATTTTAGCCGTTCCATATCCTCCACCGGCAATCGATCCTCTCGCTTCTATGCTCCCGCTATCAACCTTGGTGCCTCTTGCGAGGTCGAGGAGCATCTTGCGCGAAGTTTCATAGTCAGGGGGTGAAAGTCTTTCATAGTGCTTCGCGATTTCGAGTCCCGCGTCGATATTGCCAAGGCCCAACCAGCAATTAAGCGTTTTCAGATCATCATGGTCATAGGGTTGTGTCCGCGTCTTGGAGATTTTCATTTGCGCGCAGCCGCTCCACGGAACGTCTGTTGTTGGCTTGGTCAAGGCGGGCATAGGCGCAATGACCAATCCCGCCGCCAACATAGCTGCTGCAATTTTCATGAGCCCCCTCTCAGACAATGGTCATGCCGGATATCAAATATGCAGCGCCCGCCCATAGGCGCTCAACACAACCTCGTGCATCATCTCGCTCAGCGTCGGATGCGGGAAGACGGTTTCCATCAGCTCGCGCTCGGTCGTCTCGAGCGTTTTGCCGACGGCGTAGCCCTGGATCAGTTCAGTGACTTCCGCCCCGATCATGTGTGCGCCCAAAAGTTCGCCGGTCGCTTCGTCGAATACCGTCTTGATGAAGCCTTCCGCCTCACCCAGCGCGATCGCCTTGCCATTGCCGATAAAGGGGAACTTGCCGACCTTGACCTTGTAACCCGCGTCCTTCGCCTTCGCTTCGGTCAGCCCGATGCTCGCAATCTGCGGATGGCAATAGGTGCACCCCGGGATGTTGAGCGGATCCATCGCGTGCGGATGATTGCCCGCAATGGCTTCGGCCGCGATCACGCCTTCATGGCTGGCCTTGTGCGCAAGCCAGGGCGGCGCGGTCACATCGCCGATCGCCCATATGCCGGGCACGTTTGTGCGGCACATCGGATCGGTATCGATATGGCCCTTGGTCGTCTTCACGCCGAGCTTTTCGAGGCCGATATTCTCCGTATTGGGAGCAATGCCGACGGCCACGATCGCGTGGCTGAATTCGCCCGAGATGACCTTTCCGTCCTTGGCCTTGATCTTCGCGGATACGCCCTTGGCGGTCGCCTTCAACTCCTCGACTCCGGCACCGGTCATGATCGTCATGCCCTGTTTGGTGAGCGCCTTTTCAAGGAAGTCGGAGACCTCCGCATCCTCGACCGGCACGACGCGGTCGAGCATTTCAACCACCGTAACTTCGGCGCCCATATCCTTGTAGAAGCTCGCAAATTCGATCCCGATCGCGCCCGATCCGATGACGAGCAGCTTGGTCGGCATTTCGGGCGGGACCATCGCGTGACGATAGGTCCAGATGCGTTTTCCGTCGGCCGGTGCAAAGGGCAGGTCGCGCGCCCGCGCGCCTGTGGCGATGATGATGTTCTTGGCCGTCAGTTCCTCCGCCTTGCCGTCCTTCGTGACGGTCAGCTTGCCCGGCGCAGTGATCGTGCCGTCGCCCATATGGACCGTGATCTTGTTCTTCTTCATCAGATGCGTGACGCCCTGGTTGAGCTGCTTGGCCACCCCGCGCGAACGCTTCACCACCGCCTCGATATCGGCACTGATCTTTTCTGCCGCGAGGCCATAGGCACTGGCATGCTGCATATAGTGATAAATCTCCGCCGACCGCAGCAGTGCCTTGGTCGGGATGCACCCCCAGTTGAGGCAGATGCCGCCCAGATTCTCGCGCTCCACAATCGCGGTCTTGAGGCCAAGCTGGCTGCTGCGGATCGCGGCAACATAGCCGCCGGGGCCCGAGCCGAGGACGATGAGGTCGTATGTTTCAGGCATTTAGGCCTTCCTTAGGATATGTGTGGAAGTCTGAATATTGTATCGGGTGTTTGTCGCAAAGGTGCACGTGGAGTTGAGACGCCGATTCAGAATGCCAGTCATTCGTATCAAGGTCGAACTCCATAACTTGGTTCCATACAACTACATAGAAACCGTCCTTGAAAATCTCTTTGACGACCAAATCCTTGAAATGATTCTCGCTGGCCGCAATCGCTAGAACAAGAACACAAGCGCCAAGCGCATCGGGCGGCCACCAATGAGGTGGCCGAAAAGGCCGAAGCTCGACAACGCAATGCCACCCTCGCTTTTCGACAGCATGTTGACTCAAGCCACCAGCCCCAGCGGCTTCTCCACAAGTTCCCTGAACACCTTCATCAGCATCGCCCCGTCCGCCCCGTCGATCGCACGATGATCGAACGAGCCCGTCGCGCTCATCACCGTGGCGATGGCCAGCGCGTCATCGACGACATAGGGCCGCTTCTCGCCCGCGCCGATAGCCATGATCATGCCCTGCGGCGGATTGATGACGGCTTCGAACTGCTTGATCCCCATCATCCCCATGTTGGAAAGGCTCGCCGTCCCGCCCTGGTATTCGTGCGGTTGGAGCTTGCCTTCCTTCGCCTTGGTCGCGAGCGCCGCCATTTCGGTCGAGACGGTCGAGATCGACTTGTTGCCCGCGTCCACAATGATCGGGGTGATCAGACCATTGGGCACGCTGACCGCGACCGAAATGTCGGCGCGGCTATATTCGAGCATCGTGTCGCCCGCGAACGAGACGTTGCACTTGGGCACCATCACCAGCGCAAGGCCCAGCGCCTTGATCAGCATGTCGTTGACCGATAGCTTCACCCCCCGGCTTTCGAGGCTGGCATTGAGCTCGCCGCGCAGCTTGAGGAGCGCGTCGAGGCGAATATCCACCGTCAGGTAGATATGCGGCACCTGCTGCTTGGATTCGGTCAGGCGGCGCGCAATCGTCTTGCGCATCCCCGAGAGTTTGACGGCTTCGTGCGGGATGCCGAAATCGGGGATCGGCGCCGGCGTGGATGGCGCCGGTGCAGCAGCTTGCGGCGCGGATGTCGCGCCCTTCGGCGCACCTTCGAGATCAGCCTTCACGATCCGGCCATTGGGGCCCGAACCCGTCACGCCCGCAAGGTCGATGCCCTGCGCGGCCGCCAGTCGCTTGGCAAGCGGCGAGGCGATGATGCGGTCGCCCGACGCAGCCTTGGTCAAGGCGGCGGGTGGCGGCGGCGGTGCGGCGGCAGGTGCAGCTTCGGGCTTGGGTGCCTCCGCCTTGGGAGCAGGTTTCGCATCCACATCACCGCCATCGCCCCCAATCACCGCGATGACTGTGCCGACCTTCACCCCTTCGGTGCCTTCGGCAACCAGGATCGCCGAGATCACTCCTTCATCGACTGCTTCGAATTCCATCGTTGCCTTGTCGGTTTCAATCTCGGCAATAAGATCCCCCGACCTGACCTCATCCCCCTCCTTCACCAGCCATTTGGCGAGTGTGCCTTCCTCCATCGTTGGTGACAAAGCGGGCATTTTGAGTTCGATGGGCATCGGGCGGTTCACCTGTTCATGCGATTGCGCCGATTAACGTAACGGCAAGCGCGCAAGCATGCCAGAGGCAAGGCCTTGCGCGCATGGAATAATTGACGCACCCTGTGCGATTATAGGCCGATGGGGGAAGGCAAACCGCGTCATGCGTACCTATTTGGTAATCATAGACGAGACCGAGGAGGCTGAGACCGCCCTGCGCTTCGCTGCGCGCCGAGCCGCCAAGACCGGAAGCGGCCTCGAAATCCTCGTCCTCATCCCGCCGCAGGAGTTCGTCGCCTGGGGCGGCGTGCAGGCAACGATCGAAAGCGAAGCGCGCGAACATGCCGAAGAAGTGGTCAGGCACGCCATCGACACGCTTGCGCAGGAGAGCCGCATGGTGCCCGTTATCACGGTCAAGAAAGGCGATGCCGTAGCCACGATCCGCGAGACGCTCGCCGAGAATACTGAGATCGGCGCGCTGGTGCTTGGCGCGGCAAAAAGCGGCAATCCCGGCCCATTGGTCAATCATTTTGCGGGCGCGGATTCGGGCGGCCTGCCCTGCCCGGTGATGATCGTGCCAGGCTCACTCACCAACGAAGCGCTAGACCGGTTGAGCTAAAGACAAGAAAAAGGCCCGGCCGCTCCCCCAAGCGACCGGGCCTTACCCCGTATTCGTCAGCGCGACCTGTCAGCAGGTGCAACGCGCTTTCGGACGGGGCTTCCAGACCCTGCGCGCCGGTCGCTTGCGCGCTGCGGCGGCATAGGTCACATACTCGGTCGTCGTTGTGGTCGTGGTAACAATCGGCGCAGACTGGAACGTCATCGTGGTGATCATCGGCGCACCCCAACCATAGCCATAGNNCCATAGCCATAGGCCGGGCCGCCATGATGCATGACGTGCGGCCGGCGGCCACCATGATGCGCCCAATGCGGCGCGGAACCTTCGTAACGCCCATCATAGCTGCCTTGATAGACTTGTGTTGGTTGCCCTTCATAATGGCCCGTCCAGGTGCCAGTCCAGCGGCCGTTATAGGTCACGCCATCGCGGCCGCCGTTGCCATAGTCATAGCTGAGTTCGTGGCCGCCATGATGGCTTGAGTGTTCCGCCTTGCCGATGGCGGCGCCCGCCAATGCTCCCGCGCCCCCGCCGATCAACGATCCGGCCAGCCGGTCGCCCTTGCCGGCAATGACGTTCCCGGCAACCGCGCCAACGACCGCGCCAACCACCGCACCGGTGACATCGCCGCCTTTGCCGTGATGCGGTGCTTCGCCCTCATGGCGCACACCATCGTCGCGATAGCCATACGAATCCGAATAGTCTTCGCCCTCATCATAGGCGTCGTAGCGATCCCAATCGACATTGTGCACCGAATCATAAACGCGGCCGTCGCGGTCGGTCAGCACGGCATCGTCATAATAGCGCGACCAGCCATAACCCGCAGCGGGAGCCGAAAAGCCGTAACGTGCATAATTACCGATATAATAGCCTGGATTGATCCAGTAACTCGGCAGGATGTAGCCACGAACAACAGGGCGATAGGAATTCCAGCCGCCCGGCGCGCGCCATCCGGCGATCCAGCGGCCATTTTGGCGCGGGCCCCAATGACGGGTGGAAACACGGGGGGCACCAGCGCTCTTGACCACCTGAGTTGTCACTGCCGGGGGAGAGCCTTGGGCATCAGCCGTCACCGGAACCATTACCATTGCCAGCGCAACGCTTCTAAGCCCAAGATTTCTCATGGAAAATTACTCCCCGTCAACCACACGCAAATGGCAGAAAACCGCCCTTGTCCGAGTCGCTATTAACAGCTTCGTAACCATGTGAAAACGCCAGTTAGTGGTTAACCCTGTCCCGTTGCGGGTCAAATCCTCGGGGCGAGCAATTGCGCGAGCTTTTCGCAACCCTTTGCATCTTCCGAGTCGAAGCGAGCAGCAGTCGGGCTGTCCAGATCGAGCACTGCCAACAACCGTCCGTCACGGACGATGGGCACAACCAGTTCAGACTGAGAAGCGGCATCACAGGCGATATGCCCCGGAAAGGCGTGGACATCGGCCACAAGCTGCGTCTCGAGCCTGCTGGCCGCGGTGCCGCACACACCTTGCCCCAGCGCAATGCGGATACATGCCGCCTTGCCCTGGAACGGGCCCAGCACCAGTTCGCCCTCCACAAGCCGGTAGAAACCGGCCCAGTTGAGATCGGGCAGATATTCCCGGATCAGCGCCGCCGCGTTCGCCATATTGGCAATGGCATCAGGCTCGTCTGAGGTCAGCGCGTCGAGCGCCGCATGAAGGTCGTGATAGAGTTCGGACTTGGATCCGGTGTTGATCGAAAATTCGTACATCAGTCGAAGCTTACCTTGCCGCGCCCTTTTTTGACATCGCCCCGGATTGCCTTGACGGTCAACCGCTTCTCCTTGGCCGTTCGCGACGGCTTGGTCTTGATCCGCCGGACGGGCGCCCGATGTGCCTTGACCACTAACTCGGTCAGCCGTTCACGGGCATCGGCGCGATTGGCCTCCTGCGTGCGATAGCTGCGCGCGGTGAGGACGATTTCGCCCTCATTCGTCCAGCGGCTCCCGGCAAGCACCTTCAGGCGCGCATAGACGGCAGGAAGCAGGCGCAGCGCAAACACGTCGAGGCGGATCTGCACGGCCGTCGCGACCTTGTTGACATTCTGCCCGCCCGGCCCGGTTGCCGCAAGAAAACGTTCCTCAAGCGCGCTTTCAGGCAGCGCAAAAGGTTCCTCGGTCATCGCGTCAGCAGATAGTAGATGACGTAGAACCAGGAAAGGAAGCCGTGAACGATCGCCCAGAGGATCGACTTATGCAGGCTCCACGAGATCGTGATCGCGAGGGCGCTGCCAAAACCGACCCCGGCGCGGGTCGCGGATGCGGTGTAGGTGCGGATCTGTTGCATGCTCCAATAATCGCATCGCGACGGGCCAAATGCAATTGCCGGAATCCCAGGTCATGTTGAACTTGCGCCGGCTGGGGGCTAGGATGTTCAAATCAGAACATAAACTCGCAGGTTGCCTTACCAATGTTCCTACCCGTGATTTCCGCGACGGGCCTTTTCACGCCCAAAGATTGCATCTCCAACGAAGAGCTCGTGGACAGCTTCAATATCTACGTCGAACGCTTCAACCGCGAAAACGCAGCCAACATCGAGGCTGGCAGCGTCGAAGCGCTTCAGCCCAGCTCGGTCGAGTTCATCGAAAAAGCGAGCGGCATCAAGGCCCGCTACGTCCTTTCGAAAGCGCCCATCCTCGATCCCGATATTATGTGCCCGCG
>CXWL01001279.1_pt1 | contig 11087 bp, 9 predicted proteins | sample 590931 | NCBI WGS metagenome assembly CXWL01 (sample SAMEA3498368, study PRJEB10139) | groundwater metagenome | biome: water well; material: biofilm material | place: Germany | collected 2015-04-27 | reverse complement strand
GACCACTAAGATTGCGTCGATTGTGTCAGGAGTGCAGGAGAACGTATCCATGATGAGCCACTTGTCTTTGCCGATAGAAAGCAGACCCCTACTGATGTCACCTCAACACGTAAGGATAGCTCTTGTTCTCTCGTGTGTCCTGGCGACCCTGCCTGGTTGCAAGCAGGACGCCGGTTCAGCGCCGGCTCCGCCGGTGGCCCAGGTCGAGGTCATCACGGTTACGACACAAACGATTCCCGACGAGCCGGAATTTATCGGACAGGCGGAAGCCTCCCGTCCGGTTGAAATCCGTTCCCAGGTCACCGGGTTGCTCAAGGCGGTGCTCTATCCTGAAGGACGGGACGTCAAAAAAGGCGACCGGCTGTATCAGATCGATCCGGTGCCGTTCCAGGCTGCTGCCGCCAGTGCGAAGGCTAAAATTGCCCAGGCGGAAGCCAAGCTGGTGCAGGCCAATCAGGATCTGGAACGGGTGAAGCCGTTGCTTGCCGAACAAGCCGTGAGCCAGAAAGATGTCGATGATGCCGTGGCGCAAGAGCTCTCGGCGAAAGCCGCCCTCCAGGGCGCCAAGGCTGATCTCATTAAGTCCCAATTTGATATGGACAACACGCTCATTACGGCGCCGATCAGCGGTTTGATCGAACGGAGTCGCTACTACGAGGGACGCCTTGTGTCGGCGCAAACCGATTTGCTGACGGTGGTCCATCGCGTCGATCCGATGTTCGTGGTGGTGAATGTGCCGGAGAGCTTTATTCTGAAGCGGCGGCGCGACATCGAGTCGAAGAAAATTCACCATCCGGGCGTCTATCAACTGCGGGGCCGCCTTACGATGATGGATGACACGGCCTATCCCCATGAAGGCGTGCTGGATCTGCTCGAGCCGGGGTTGCGAAGCGAGACCGGTTCCCGCCAGACCCGCATCACGTTTCCGAATCCGGATCGCTCCTTGCTGCCCGGCCAGTTCGTGAAGGTGCGCTTTACGGGAGATACCAAGACGGATGCCGTCTTGATTCCACAGCGTGCGGTGCTGCAGGGTCCGCAAGGGCCCTTCGTGTACGTGGTGGGTCCGGACGAAAAAGTCCAGATTCGCGATGTCGTCGCCTCCACATGGAAGGGCGACCAGTGGATGATCGACGGCGGGTTGAAAGCCGGAGATCGTGTCGTGGTCAACGGCCTGATGACCATCGGTCCCGGTGCGCCTGTCAAGGCGGTGCCGTGGAAATCGACGGCGGTGCCGGAGACGGACTCCGTTCCCCCCACTCCCAAACAAGGATAAATTGTGACCTCGCACGTCTTTATCGACCGGCCGATCCTTGCGTCGGTGGTTTCCATCGTCATTGTCGTGATGGGCCTGCTCGCCCTGCAGTTTCTGCCGGTCGCACAGTTTCCTGAAATCACGCCGCCGGTCGTGCAGATTGATGCCGACTATCCGGGCGCCAGTGCGGAGGTGGCCGCCGAAGCGGTCGCACGTCCTATCGAGGTCACCCTTCCCGGCATCGATAATTTATTGTATTTCGAATCGACCAGCAGCAATGACGGCCATGTGACTATCAAGCTGACGTTCGAAATCGGGACGGATCCCGACATCGCCCAGGTTCAAACGCAGAACCGTGAAAAACTGGCGGAGCCGCAGCTGCCGACGGAAGTCATCCGGCAGGGGGTGTCCGTCAAGAAGATGTCTCCCGACCTCGTGGCGGTCATCGTGCTGAAGTCCACGGATCCACGTCATGACGCCGTGTTTCTCTCGAACTATGCGACGCTACGCGTGGTCGACGATCTAAAGCGGGTCACAGGCGTGGGCGACGCGCTGGTGTTCGGCCAGCAGAATTACAGCATGCGGATCATTCTCAACCCGCCGCAGATGGCGAAGCTGGGCCTGATCCCGAGTGACATCGCTGCGATCATCCGTGAGCAGAATCGCGATTATCCTGCCGGGACGATCGGGCGGGAACCGGCGCCGAAAGGCACCGAACTGACGATCCCGATCATCTCGAAAGGCCGGCTGACCGATGTGAAGGATTTCGAGGAACTCATTGTGCGGGCCCTGCCGGACGGATCTACGGTGCGGCTCAAAGATGTCGCGCGCATTGAGCTGGGCGCCCAATCCTATTCGCTGGAGGGCCGCTGGAACAGCACTCCCACGACCTTCATTCTGACCTTCCTCTCGCCGGGGGCCAACGCGCTCGATACGATCCGTCGCGCGCGCGCGCAGATGGATGAGCTGGCCAAGAATTTCCCGCCCGGCGTGTCCTACGACATCCCCTATGACACCACGCGGTTTATTGAGGTGTCGATCAAGGAAGTGGTGAAGACGCTGGCGGAAGCCATGGTCCTTGTGGTGCTTGTCGTGTATGTGTTTCTCCAGAGCTGGCGCGCCACGATCATTCCGACCGTCGCCGTGCCGGTGTCGCTGATCGGCACCTTTATCGGGCTCTATGCGTTGGGCTTCTCCATCAATACCATCACGCTCTTCGGAATGGTCCTGGCCATCGGGATCGTGGTCGACGATGCGATCGTCGTCGTCGAAAACGTCGAGCGCCACATGCGCGAAGATCGTGTCTCGGCCAAGATCGCCGCCAAGCGGGCGATGAGCGAAGTGACCTCTCCGATCATTGCGATCGTGTTAGTGCTGGTGTCTGTCTTCGTGCCGGTCGGGTTTGTCGGCGGGATCACCGGCGCGCTCTATAAACAGTTTGCCGCTACGATCGCGATCTCGGTGACCGTCTCAGGGTTTGTGGCACTCACGCTGAGCCCGGCCTTGTGCGCGATGGTACTCCTCCCGCAGCATGAAGCGCGCGGAGGATTCTGGGCCTTCTTCGATCGAAACTTCGGGCGCACGCAGCGCGGATTTTCCCGTGTGGTCGGCTCGTTCCTGGCGAGGCCGGTTCTCGTCATGCTGCTCTTCGGTGTGCTGCTGGCCGTGTCGACCGGTCTCTTCAAAGCCTTGCCGAAAAGCTTTCTTCCGGAAGAGGACCAGGGCTATTTCATCGTGGTGGCACAGCTGCCCGACGGCGCCTCGAAGCAACGGACCGACGCGGTGCTCGAACGGATCGAGCGCTACTTCCAGGCCAATCCGGCGGTTCATTCAACCGACGCCCTGTCCGGCCAGAACTTTGTCTTCGGCACGCGCGGGCCGAATGCGGCGACGATGTTTGTGCCGCTCGTGCTCTGGGACGAGCGCCCCGAACCGCAGCAACACGCGAAGGCGCTGGTCGGTGCGGCCTATGCGGAATTCGCGAAAATCCCTGAGGCGCTGATCCTGGCCTTCAATGCGCCGGCGATCCGGGGCGTGGGGGCGGTCGGGGGATTCTCCGCGCAGCTGCAAGATCCCAGCAGCGGGGACTTTAAGAAGTTTGCCGCGGTGGCTCAGCAGTTCGTCGAACGGGCGCAGAAAGAGCCGGCGATCGGCCGGGTCGGGACGAATTTCCGTGTCTCCTCTCCCCGACTGTATGTGAACGTGAACCGGGAGCGGGCGAAGGCCTTGGGGATTCCGATCTCCGATATCTTTGATACGCTGCAGGCCTACTTCGGGAACTTCTATATCAACGACTTTGTGAAGTTCGGCCGTGTGTATCATGTTCAGACCGAAGCCGAAGCCGAGTATCGTGCCACCCCGCAAGATTTGTCGAAGATCTATGTGCGTGCGCAAACGCCTCAAGGCACGAACATGATCACGCTCGATACGGTCGTGTCGACGGAGTATCAGAGCGGACCGGATCCGGTGAATCACTTCAATGGCTACAATACGGCGCTGGTGCTTGGTGCGGCGGCTCCGGGCTTCAGCTCGGGACAGGCGCTCGAAGCGCTGGACCGGGTCGGCAAAGAGATTCTGGTGCCGCAGGGATATTCGATCGACTACAGCAATATTTCGTTTCAGGAACGCCGGGTAGGCGGCCAGTCCGGTGTGGTCTTTGCCGTCGGGCTTCTGATGGTCTTTCTCGTATTGGCCGCGCAGTTCGAGAGCTGGGTCGTCCCCTTCGCCGTGATTCTGGCCGTGCCCTTCGCGATTTTCGGGGCGCTCACCGCCGTCTTCCTGCGGGGGTTTGAAAACGATATCTATTTCCAGATCGGGTTGGTGACGTTGATCGGTCTCTCGGCGAAGAACGCGATTCTGATCGTCGAGTTTGCCAATACGCGCTATGAGGCGGGCCGCCCGTTGATCGAGGCGGCGATGGAAGCGGCGAAGCTCAGGTTCCGTCCCATTATCATGACCTCGATGGCGTTCATCTTCGGGATGGTCCCGTTGGTCGTCGCGCGCGGGGCCGGTGCGTCGAGCCGTCAGTCGATCGGAACGGGCGTCATGGGCGGCATGCTCGCAGCGACATTCCTGGCGATCTTCTTCGTGCCGCTTTTTTATGTCGTGACCCGTCGTTTGACCCAGCGCCGGGCATCCAAAGAAGCGGTTCTTGAACAGCCCCCTGTGTCTCCTTCATCGGAGGATGAGTCCTATCATGCGTAAGCCACTGGCTCTCGGCCTCTCGTTGCTGTTCGCCTCTTGCGCGGTGGGGCCGGATTATGAGCGGCCCAAAACAGATGCAGGCGATACCTTTCGGATGGCGGAAACCCCGGTCGATGCGCCGTCGTTGGCGAACCTGCCTTGGTGGGAGCTGTTGAAAGACGACCAGCTGCAGGCGCTGATCAAGATAGCGCTGGTTGAAAATAAGGACCTGCAAAAAGCCGTGGCCACCGTCGAAGAGTTTCAAGCCCGCGCGCTGACTGCCAGGTCCGATTTTCTGCCGGGGGTCTCGGCTTCGGGCAATGCCCCGAACCTCGGCCGCAAGACGATCTTTCTCTTTCCCGGATTCGCCAACCCGTTCAACTATTATCTCCAAGGCAACCTTTCCTGGGAGCTGGACATCTGGGGGCGGATACGGCGATCGAATGAAGCGGCCCGCGCGGATCTGCTGTCGAAAGAGGAGAACCGGCGCGCGGTGGTCTTGCAGCTGGTGAGCGGGGTAGCCGAAAGCTATTTCAATTTGCTGCAGTTCGACGATCAGCTCGATATTGCGAAGCGGACCCTGCATTCCTGGGAAGAATCGGTGCGTATCGCCCAGGCCCGGCTCAAGCAGGGGATGACCTCCCGATTGGATACCGATCAATTTGAAGCGGAGCGGGCCAATGCGGCGGCGCGGGCGGCGGAACTCGAACGGCAGATGGTACAGGCGGAAAATCAATTGAGCGTGCTGCTCGGCCGGAAACCGTTTGCCATTCCACGCGGTCGTGTGTTGAACGATCAGATGGTGCCGCCGGCGGTGCCTGCCGGGCTCCCCTCCGATCTGCTGCAACGACGACCCGACCTGCTCGAAGCGGAACAGCAACTGGCGGCGGCGACCGCCCGTATCGGGGCGGCGAAGGCCGAACGATTTCCGAAGATCTCTCTGACGGGGCTGCTCGGCGCGGCGAGCCCCCAACTCTCGAAGTTGTTTAGCGATCCGGCCTCCTTCGGGGTCGGCGGGATGGGGTTTGCGGCGCCGCTGTTGAGTGGGCCGGTGCTCGGGTTTCAGCAGGAAGCGATCGAGGCGCAGGCGAAGCAGGCGCTGGCTCAGTACGAGAAGACGGTGCTCACAGCGTTTCGTGAAGTGGAGGATTCCCTCGTCGCGGTGCGCACGACACGGGTGCAGAGTGAGGCGCAGATGCAGCAGGTGGCGGCGCTGCAGTCGGCGCTGAAGCTGGCGGAGCTGCGCTATAAAGGCGGCCTGGCCAATTATCTCGATGTGCTGGTGGCCCGGAGAAATCTGTTCGAAGCCGAGCTGTCCTTGACCGGAACGCGCCGGTTGCATGTCGTGTCAGTTGTTCAGTTGTATAAAGCGTTGGGCGGCGGATGGTCACCTGAGATGGACCGCAAGACCGAACCTCGCAAAGGATAGCGTGGTGGATAAACCGGCTGAAACGCAATTCCCCCTCCATGACCTTCTGAAACGGCGCTGGAGTCCGCGCGCATTCGATGGGCGGCTGGTTGAAGCTGAAAAGATCGGAAGCCTGTTGGAGGCGGTGCGTTGGGCGCCATCGTCCAGCAATGAGCAGCCCTGGCGCTTCGTCGTGGCAACCAAGGAGGAGCCGGCGGAATACGACCGGCTTCTGGCCTGTCTGCTGGAAGGCAACCGCAAGTGGGCTTATCGGGCGCCGGTGCTGATTTTGTCTGTGGCGCGCATGGATTTCGAGGACGACAGCCGACCCAATCGCCACGCCTTCCATGATGTGGGGTTGGCAACGGAGAATCTTCTGTTGCAGGCGACCGCGCTCGGGCTCGTCGCGCATCCCATGGCGGGTTTCGACATCGAGAAGGCGCGGGCCGACCTCAAGATTCCGTCCGGCTACGAGCCGGTCGCCATGATTGCCGTAGGCTATCCCGGTGAGTTGAGTGTGCTGCAGGACTATCTGCAACAGCGCGAATTGAAACCGAGAGAACGGAAGCCGCTGACCGAAATCGCCTTTTCGGGACAGTGGGGCCATTCCCTTCCGTCCCTGCAGGTGTGAAGGAACGAGTCGATGACCCCCCTGGATAAAAAAGTGGCGATTGTCACCGGCGCGTCGAGCGGAATCGGTCAGGCGATTGCAGAGCGGCTGGCGACGGAGGGGGCCATTGTCGTGGTCAATTATATCCGGAGCGACAGCAAGGCTCGCGCTGTGGTTGCGACCATTCAGGGCAAGGGCGGGAAAGCGGTTGCGGTGCAAGCCGACATGAGTGTGGTGGCTGATGCCCGACGCCTGGTCGCGGATACAGCGGCACAGTTCAGCCGGGTGGATATCCTCATCAACAATGCCGGGAAGTTCGTGCCGAAATCCTTCCTCGATACCACCGAAGCGGACTTCGATACGCAGATGGCCTTGCATGCGAAGGGCCCTTACTTTGCAATGCAGGAAGTAGCGAAGGTGATGCGCGATCAGGGGCGTATCGTGAACATTTCCAGTGCCGGGACGAAGCTGCACTACTATGGAGCCACGGCCTATCTCGGAAGCCGGGGAGCGCTCGAACAATTCACGCAGGGAATCGCGCAGGAACTGGCGCCGCGCGGGATCACCGTCAATACGGTGGCGCCTGGTTTCACGGACACCGGGATTTTGACTGAGCCCTATCGACAGATGGGGATTCAGTTGTCGCCGTTCAAGCGATTGGGCCGGCCGGAAGACATTGCCGAGGTCGTCGCGTTTCTCGTCAGTGAACAGGCCCGCTGGGTGACGGGACAGACGATACAGGCCGGCGGCGGCATCGTCATGTAGGAGGTGCGTGATGGCGGACAAGAAGATCATCCAGACAAAGGAGTGAGCATGGCACGGCAGAATGTTTCCACCGGCGGTCCCTGGGAAGCCACGATCGGGTATTCACGCGCCGTACGTGTCGGTGCGCATGTGCAGGTGTCGGGAACGACGGCGATGACGCCCGGCGGTCTGGTGGGCAAAGGTGATCCCTATGCGCAGACGATTCAGACGTTCAAGACGATCGAGGCGGCGTTGCGGCAAGCCGGCGTCTCGCTGGCCGATGTAGTGCGGACCAGAATTTATATGGCCAACATCGATCAATGGCAGGAAGTCGGCCGGGCGCACGGAGAAGTCTTTGGCAATATCCGGCCCGCGACGACGATGGTGGAAGTGAAACGGTTGATCGATCCGGATATGTTAGTCGAGATCGAAGCGGATGCGATCGCGCCGCAGATCTAGCAGACGCAGTCGACGAACGCTCATTGCCTATGCAGGGATCAGGCTCAGCCATCCGGCATCTCTCCCGTGTGGATCCGGTGATGCGCCGGTTGATCCGCGACGTGGGGCCATTCGCCCTGATCCCGAAAGTTCGGCGTACCCCCTTTGAGTCCCTGGCCCGGGCAATCGCGTTTCAACAGCTCCATGAAAAGGCGGCCGAAAGCATTCTGAAACGCTTCATCGCGCTTTTCCCAGGCCGCCGGTTTCCTCGCCCTGCCGAACTGCTCACGGCCCATGCCGATGCCATTCGCGGTGCGGGCTTTTCAGGCGCGAAGGTTCTGGCACTGCGCGATCTAGCGGCCAAGACACTCGATGGGACGGTCCCGACCGGCCGTGAGATCAAGACGCTCGACGATGACGCGATTGTTGAACGGCTTGTCGAGGTGCGAGGGATTGGTCGCTGGACGGTCGAGATGCTGCTGATCTTCCAGCTGGGCCGGCCGGATGTCCTGCCGGTGGATGACTTTGGTGTGCGCAACGGGTTTCGCATCGCCTATCGCCGCCGCACGATGCCGATGCCGAAAGAGGTGTTACGTTATGGCGAGCGATGGAAGCCCTATCGAACAACGGCGGCCTGGTATTTGTGGCGCGCAGCCGATCGGGCGAAACAGGATACGACGGTACTTTAAAGGAACGGCATGAAATTGACCGGCTTCTACAAGTGGATTGATCGCAATATTCTTTCCCTGGGTCGTGAGATGCGGCTGTCGTATCTTCCGCCGCTCATGGTCTACCTGGCGTACGGGATCTCCGGTCTGACCGGCATCGTCGGCACGTTCTTCGTGAAAGATTATCTGGGCCTCTCTGCCTCATTCCTGGCGGCGCTCGGATTCTGGGCCGGCATTCCCTGGGCACTCAAGATGCCCATCGGGCATACGGTGGATCTCTTGTGGCGCTGGAAGAGCTGGCTCGTCGGCCTCGGGGCGGGCTTGCTGGCGGTGAGTCTGGGGATTATGGCCGCGCTGATCGGCCATCGTGAGGCGATGACGGCGATGCTCTCGGCGGAAGTCTGGTTTGTCCTGAGCACGTTGCTCGCGCCGGTGGGCTACGTGATTCAGGATGCGGTCGCCGACGCGATGACGGTTGAGGCGGTGCCGCGTGTCGATGAGAAGGGGCAGCTGTTTGACGAACCGACGCGCAAGCTCATGCATACAACCATGCAGACGCTCGGGCGGGTGGCCATTGTGGGCGGCGGCATTCTGGTGGCGATGATCAACGTCTATGTATTCAGCGGCACCGAGGGGTTGCCGCAGGCGGAGCTGGTTCGGCTGTACATGCAAGTGTATCTGATGGCGTTGGCGATTCCCTTCGTGTCAGTGCTGGGCGTGGGTGTCGCCTGGATACTGCAGCGACGGCATAAGGCCGCGCTGATTCAACAGGGGTTCTCGCGCGCACAGGTTGAGGAGATGGTGAATGTCCGGGGCGATGGCAGTGACGCGACGAAACCCAACTGGTGGATTCTCGGCGGGAGCCTGATCTTCGCGCTATTCACCGTAACGGTCGGATTCGGCGGCTTTTCCTATAGTGAAGAAATCGTCTTCGTCGGCTCCATGGCGATCGTGTTGTTCCTCATGGCCAGACTGGTGCGTGAATTGGAACCGGACAAGCGCTTGACGCTGGTGGGGACGGCCGTGGTGGTCTTCATCTTCCGCGCGATTCCAGGAACCGGGCCCGGCGCGACCTGGTGGATGATCGATCACCTGAAGTTCGATCAGCAGTTTCTGTCGATCCTCTCGCTGATCGGGAGTACGTTGACGCTGGCCGGCATGTTTATTTTTCGGCGGTTCATGGCCGAGCGATCCATCGCTTATGTAGTGGGTTTTCTGACGGTGATCGGGACGGTGCTGACGCTGCCGGTGGTGAGCATGTATTACGGTTTGCACGAATGGACCGCACGGATGACCGGCGGATTCGTCGATGCGCGGTTTATTGCCTTGATCGATACGGCGTTGGAATCGCCGCTCGGGCAGATTTCCATGATCCCGATGCTGGCCTGGATCGCCAACTCAGCGCCGGCGAACTTGAAAGCCACCTTCTTTGCCGTGATGGCCTCGTTCACGAACCTAGCGTTGTCGTTGAGCCAGCTCGGGACCAAGTATTTGAACGATGTCTATGTGGTCACGCGAGAGGTGCACGACCAGGCAACGGGCGCCATTCAAACGCCCGCCGACTATAGCCACCTCGGTTCACTGCTCATTGTGCAATTGTTGTTAGGATTAGCCCTGCCCTTGGCCGCAATCGTCTTTGCGAAGGTGACCCGGTTCAGGAGTGCGTAGCGGTTCGGCCGAAATCGCAGATCCGCTGCTACGACAAGCCTGGTCATAACTGAAATGACCAGGCCGACGGGCTCGTCGCTCAGTCTCTCAACGTACTATGAGTACGCCTCGTTCCCTCGCGACTCCGCGCGTCGGTCTCGCGACGCGGCTTCGCGATTTCACCACGAACCGGAAGAATTACTATCGACTATGTGTGGGCGCGGACGAAGCTGAAGAGGCGTCCCGGGAAGAACGGCGTGTTTCTCTCCGGCAAGCGGAGACGCCACTCGGTGCGGGCGTAGCCTTGATCGGCCATGTGGGCACTGAACTGGCTGCACTGGCTGCGGCCTGGGTCGACCAGGAGAACTTGGCAGGCCGGGTTGGCATGGGCCGCGAGGAAGCCGGCGAGTAAGGCGGGATAGTCCTGCTCGTAGAGCAGGTCGCTGCCGATAATCAGATCGAATCGGCCGCTATCGAGAGGTGGTTCCATCCACGCCGCTTTGAAAAAAGGGATCGGTGCGAGTGCATTCAGGTCGGTGTTGTGCCGTAAGAACTCTTCCGCCAGCGGATGATAGTCGGTCGCGGTGATGTTGGCGCCACGTTGTTGCAGGACAAGACTCGGAAGGCCGATGCCGCACCCGACTTCCAGGATACTCTTGCCTTCGACGGGGAATCGGCTCATCTCTTCTGCCAGCGCCAGCCCGGCCGGCCACACCGTGCCGAAGTTCGGCCAGGAGGTTGCGGAAATGCCCGCCCGTTCCGCCGATCCGTCAGGGTCTGAGAACTGCCGCTGATCCAGCAGGGTCCGAATCTGAAAAGTGGCTGTTCCTACGCGGTAGCCGGTGGTTTTTACGTCGTAGCCTGGCGAGTGTGTTTCCATTTACTCGTCAGCATAAACCCTTCTGCATCGCGGAGCTATGGTATTCCTCGTCGAGAGGAGGGCCGGAGTCATTTCACGCGGTCCTGGTATCCCCTTGACCTGTGCGGTATGATGAGCGTCTACAACGTGATACATGAAAGGAAGGAGTAAGGTCTGACGAATCCTTCCGGCGATGGGTGCCTCTCACGTGTTACGTCTGACGGTTCACGCTACGAATGAAAGGGGGCGACCGGTTTCGACGGGGATACTAAAGTCAG
>CXWL01023492.1_pt1 | contig 11089 bp, 7 predicted proteins | sample 590931 | NCBI WGS metagenome assembly CXWL01 (sample SAMEA3498368, study PRJEB10139) | groundwater metagenome | biome: water well; material: biofilm material | place: Germany | collected 2015-04-27 | reverse complement strand
GTGAAGGCTTGCAAGTAGTCGTCGGAGGACCAGAGGCTTGAGTAAGTGCTGAACTGGCTCTTCAAGAAGTCGAGGGCGCCGATCGCGGCAAAGAGCCTCTTGTATCTGGTGCAGATATCGCCCAGGCAGAGTATCCCGCCCGGCCTTAGCGTTCGTCGACACTCGCCGAGGAAAGCTTGCTTATCCGCGTAATGAAGGGCGGACTCGAGATTAAAGATGACATCGACTGACTCGTCGGGTAATGGCAAACGGTGGGCATCCCCCTGCAAAAAGAGCGGACGTCGCGCTCGGCCCTCCCAGCCCTGGTTGGCGACGCACACGCTGGTGTTGCAGTAATCGATGCCGATGTACTGCGCGGGCTGGTATCTCTCGAAAATCCAGGCGCTCGGCCCTCCGATTCCGCAACCGACATCAAGGACGGTGCTCTCGGGGCCGATGTGAACATCGCCCAAAAGCCGCCAGACCAGATCCTTCTGGTGCTGGTCGAAGGAATCCCGGGCCATGTCATCCGCATAGCCCACGTTGTATCCGGAAAAGCGATGGGAGCGCGCCAGTCTCAAGTTAGGCTCATAGAAGGCCTCGAGACTTCGCTGTGACACGAGCTGCATCCCTTTTATTCTGCTCCGGCATCGCACACAACTCACGTCAACTTGCCGGGATATTTGCATGTTGCAGGATACCGGATCGCGGACCGCATGTCGTCGTGGCTAATAGGTCGTTCCCCGCCAGGTAATCGGCGTGCCGCGAATCAATTGCAGCGTGGCGCGAACGCATATCGCGATCATCATGACCGCGCCGAGAGGATGAAGCAGCGCGTAAAGCCGGCTGGTCCCTGCCGTGCGATAGACCATCAGTGCGAGCAGTGTGGAAAGCGTCAGATGCGCACCGCCAGCCATGAGCCATGCGTTTGCATGAGGAATCCGCACGCCCATTAGCGTCGGAATGCCAAACCCGGCCAAGACCGCCAGCGGAACGATCGAGATGAAATTGAGCGCGAACATGGTGAAGAGCAATCTCGGCACGGTCTTGATGCCGCCGATGAACGTGCGCGTGACGCCTCGAACAGTGCGCTCCAGCGTGCCGTAGTGACGCTGGCGGAAGAGTTCGGGCGTGAGCAGGAATGACACGCGCTGGCCCGCCCGCTTGGCGATTCTGATGATTTCGCTGTCCTCGTCGTACGAGCGGATGACGCAGCCGTGGCCGCCGATGGCGTCGTAGGCGCTCTTGCGGCAGACCATCAGGGCGCTGCCAATCGCGTTGGGCCACCTGGGGTCGCTGATCTTGCGCGGGTCGTACCACGCGAACGAGATCGCCCCGAGCTGCGGCACGAGCAGACATTCCCAGAACTTCGACACCTGCGGCTCGCCCATCACGGCAACCCAGTCGAGATTCTCTTTCACAAGATGTTGCACCAGCGCCGCCAGACAGTCGTCGCGCAGCGCCAGGTCGCTATCGACGAACGCGATGAATTCGCCGTGCAAACGATCCGCCACGCAGTACAGCGCGTGCGGTTTGCCATAGAGACCGGCCGGCAGATCGGTGACATCGTAACGGTCGAGATTGGCGTGCTGATCCTGCATCGCCTGCACCGTCTGAGCCGTGCCGTCGGTCGAGCGGTCGTTCACCACGATGATGCGAATGTTTGGATAGCGCTGCCCCAGCACCGTCCGAAGGCAATCGGCGATGTTGTGGGCCTCGTCCTTGACCGGGACCAGCACGTCGAGGCTGGGCCAATTCTTCTGCTCCTGCAAAACGACGGCCGGGGCGCGCTGCCCGCGAAGCAGACGCGCCGTCTGAAAAACGCTCCATGCCAGCGAAACAACGCCGGCGATATATGCGATGAGGATGACGAAGATGAACGTCTGCACGCCCGCGATTCTAGGGCATAAAGCCCCGGGAATCTTCCCGGGGCTTTGGCACGGCGAGCTTTGACACTCGCGTGTTTCGAGCCTAAATTGTGAGGTATAAAGCGGCGTAGCTCAGTTGGCAGAGCAAGGGATTCATAAGCCCTGGGTCGCCGGTTCAAATCCGGCCGCCGCTAGTTCGTTGTAGCAATGCTCACGCCCATTCCGACCAGGATATCACCGATACTCCCTGGCGTTTGTAAGAGCCGTCGCCGCCGTACACCAGCCCGGCAGGCGCACTCTCAGCTTGACAGGCAAGCTTGCGCCAAAACTGAATGTCCGCAAAGAAGTCGTTGGCGACCGTTTGACCGGACTTGATCTCGACGGGGATTTGTTTCACTCCCTTGTCGATTAACAAATCTATCTCGCGGCCCGCGGAATCTCGCCAGAAGTACACGTCAGGTTCGGCTCCCCGGTTGTAATAGTTCTTCAATGCCTCGGATACTGCCCATGTCTCGAAGATCGGCCCCCGAGACGGATGTGTCACCAGGTCGGCGGGCTTCTGAATCCGCAACAGGTAGCAGAGCAGGCCGGTGTCGAGGAAATAGAGCTGGGGTGACTTGACCAGCCGCTTATTGAAGTTTCGATGATGCGGCCGAAGCAAGTAGATAACAAAACTCGCCTCAAGAATCGACAGCCACCGCCTGACTGTTGTATGGGTGATGCCGCTGTCCGCGGCAAGCGCGGAAGTGTTGAGCAGTTGTCCGCTACGGCCGGCGCAGAGCCGCACGAACCGCCCAAAACTTTCGATGTCGCCGACATTGAGCAGGTCGCGCACATCCCGTTCCAGGTATGTCTGATNNATCGGTCGGCCGGCGAGTTCAGACCGGCTCAGCGGCAGGAGCCGCAGGATGGCGCAGCGGCCGGCGAGCGACTGACTCACGCGATGCAACAGCAGAAAGTTCTGGGAGCCTGAGAGGACAAACTGTCCCGATTTGTTCTCTTCGTCAACGATTCCCTGAATGTAGGAAAACAATTCGGGCGCTCGCTGAACTTCGTCCAGGATGACCTTTCCCCGAAACTGGCCGAGAAACCCGCGCGGGTCCTCAAGCGCGAATTGCCGGTGGTCGGGGTCTTCCAGCGACGCGTACCGGTGCCGGGGAAAAACGGCCCTGACGAGCGTGGTTTTGCCCGATTGACGCGGGCCGGTAACGGTGACAACCGGAAAGTGCCGGGCCGCGGCCTTCAGGATTTTCGTGAGATGTCGGGTGATCAAAGGCCGGACCCTGTGCAATTTGAATATCGAATGTTCAATATGCACGAGCGGCGGCCGCCCGTCAAGCCCCCTCGCCCGCCCGTAAAGTCAGGGGCCTTTTCCCCCTGCTTTCGTCATTCCCACGACATAATCCAGCGCCGCGCCGATGCCGACTGATCCGGCCGCAAAAAAAGATTTCGCCGTCCAGTCATTCGTTGACGAGATTCGACCCATGGCGCGGTCCCCGCAAACTCGTTTTGTAACACGCCTGAACCCCTCAATATCCACTAATTCTCCACTGGAGAGGATGACTCACCACACTGTTCCTCGAACTGCCCAGGCACGAGCGGTGAGCACGATCGTACCATCAGCTCGAGTCGGCAGGGTCCGTTTCAGCTTTTCCTCGAGCGCCTTGCGACGTTCAATATCAAGGGTCGAAACGTAAGACGGCGCAGGACCTGTACCGCCGAGGAATGGTCGCCAGAACTCATCAAAGCTCGAAAACTCCGTGGCGATCTCGATCGGGTCGCATCGCACGCTGGACAGGCCCGACTTGTCAAACAGCCGAAGCAACGCCTCCGGCGTGCATACCGGGAAGCGCCCGCCTTCGTCGAGTTCCCTGGCGCGAATGTCTTCGGATACAGCCGCATCCCAGAAATGGCGAAGAAACCCCATTCCCTGCGCATAATCCCAGACACACGCGGACNNGAGCCGGCTCCCGCCTCGACAAACGAGACGCGTACATCGCAAATCTGCCGGCGGGCGTACTCAATAAAGGGCGCTGCAGGATCGCAGCTCACGACCGATTCGGGATCGGCGTGTTTACAGATCGCCGAAGTGAGAGCCCCTGTGCCGCAGCCGACCTCCAGCCACCGTGTTGCCCGTGGAATACACAGCCACGAAACGAATCGTGGTGCGAGCATCCGGCTCCATCGCCCCATGAACGCATCGTAGTTTTCGCCCGCCGCCCATTGGTCTTGCAAGTTTGGAGCCATCTCACCTGATTCTCCGCACCATCGGCCGAAGCGACCAGTTCGCGTTTCTTGATAAAAGCGCTCAGCCACGGCATTGTCACATACATCGTCCTCACGGTCTATTCACCATCACATGCGGTGCGCCACCTGCGAGCTACTCTTTCACCATTTCCACCACGTAGTCCATGGCCGCTCCGTGCGGATGTCCCGTCCGCATCGGTGTTCCCGTCGCTCGCCGAACGAACCGGCTGTACCGCCGCATCCACTCGTTGGGGACGATCCAGTGATCGCACACTCGGAACACAATCGGCCAGACGAGATTGCACGAATAGATTGCGTTCACGCGAAAGCCGGATTGTTGTAGCGCCTTGTTCCAATCTACTGCCGACCACCTGTTACCGACGCGCCAATTGTTGTACCGATTCTCGCGCAATTGTCCCGCTTGCACGCGCGCATAGGGTGACGACGCGTTCGATGTTGAGAACACAATCCGGCCGCCGGGCCTGAGAATGCGCCGGAACTCGTCAATCGCCTGCGCGGGCCGATTCAGAAGATACAGCGTGCGATGGCAGAAGATGGTGTCGAACGATTCATCCGTGAAAGGCAGTGCCATCGCGCTGCCGCCCAGAACTTTCAAGCCCTGCTTTCCGGCGCGTTGCAACATTTCAGCGCCGACATCGACGCCGACCACCCGGCAACCCATCTCGCCAAGACGCGCCATGTAGCGGCCGTCGGCGCAGCCAACATCGAGCACGCGTTCGCCAGCTATCCAGTGAACTCGCCGCAGGATCGCCTCATCGAGTTCATCCTGAATAAACGCCGGCCGCGATGGCAGCCGCCATTCGCGCAGCTCCCATGAAAGCCGATCGGTGATTCGACGGCACAAACCCAGCACGAGCGAATCAGACATCAAGAGAAGTATCGGCAGGCGCTGGGTGGCGTTTAGAAAATGCCGACCGACGGCCACGTCGAGACTTGATCAGGCCGCTCGATGGCAATCTGCGGCTGCTGCCCGGCCATGGCCAACGAGCCGGTGAAGTAAAGGTAGTTCGGCTTGAACGGCCCCAGGAACTCGCGCTCGACGAACGTTGCAAGCGCCCGCGCCGCCGGAGGGAAATGCGCGCACAACCCAAACTGCGGACTGCCCAATTGGATAAGCATCGAGCCGTCGGCGATGTCATAGGCCCGGCTCACGTCGGCGAAGATCGTCGCGGTGGCGCCTGCCTTGGCCCGCGCCAGAATGTTGTCGCAATCCGTTCTGGCACAAAGTAAATCATCCGCCATTGTCAGCGCGTTTCGATAGCCCTCGACCTGTCCCGCCCGCATCGACCAATAGGCCTTCAGAGCCGTGTAATCGCCGCGCCCTCCCAGACCGCCCCAGATGCCGCGGCCTTCCAGCCTGGCGCGCAGCTCGGCGTCGGCCATCGCCGAACGGTGAATGCGGGGCAGACCAAACTTCTCGAAGGAGGGACTCCAGCCTTCACGCACCAGCCGCACGTTGTAGTTGTCGCCCCCGACGTGAACGTAGGCAAGCAGCCTGCCGCTATTGCTATGGCAAGGCTTGTCGATTGGGAATTCGAGATCGACCTCGACCTGATCCTTGAAGCACGTTGCCCGCGCCCAGGCCAGCGCCTGACGGCCGAAGTGTGTTGCCGGCTTGGAGCCACCCGGCGCCGCCCGCTCAGGATTCACGTCCATCAGCCGAACGAGGCGCGGCTGTCCCTCCCACTCCACTCGGAGCGTGTCGGCCTCGACGACCTCCAGGAGCGCGCACGCTCTTCGCAGCGACATCCGCTGGCTCCTTGAACGAGACTACGGGTGACCGAGAGATTCGTTACGGCATCGCCAAAATCGGGTGCCCCGCCCGATAACCCACACGATAACAAGTTTCGCCTCGATTTTCAAGCCGAACGCACACATAGCGCCGCCGCAATCCCAACTCATGCAGTGACACGACGATACGCCGCGATGCAATACTCGGTCGATAAGTACTTAGGGCACGGTNNAGGTCGATCGGCAATTTTCGCCGATGGCCGCGCCGAGCAGAGCCGATTCGATAAACCAAACACCGCATTGCCTTGATGACGCTTTCATTACGCAGAATCCAGACCGTTCGCAATTGCTGGCTGATCGCCTCGCTGGCGATCTGCGCCCTGGCCTGGGTCGCCGTCCTCACTTTCGACCTCCACGACTGGCCCAACCACGCGGTCTGGCCGCGAAACGGACACGTCAACAACGCCTGCGGCCGTGCGGGCAGCTTCGTCGCGTTCTACCTGTTCCATTATCTCGGAGCCGGCGCCTATCCATTGCTCGCTCTGCTCACCCTCTGCACGCTGCACGCCTTGTCTCAACGCCGAATGAGCGGATTCATCTTCCGCGCGTTTGGGATGGCGATGTTAGTCTGCGTGGCGGCGTCGGCATCCGCCATGTTTTCGGCGAATCCCTCGACCGGCCTGGTTGAAGGTCGCGGCGGCATCCTGGGCATCGCCCTGACCACCGCGCTACTCTCCAACCTCTCCACCTTCGGCTCGACGACCATTCTCGTCGCCGCAGGCCTCGTGGCCTTGTTGCTGACCATCGACGACCTGATCTTCGCCGTTCCGGGTTGGCTTCGAGTTCTGTACAAACAACTGGTTCAAGTCGGTCGCACACTTCGCACCGCCGGTCGGCATAAGTCGGAGTTAACGCCTGTCATGATGGGCGCCGGCAGCGCCGCCGTTGCGATCGACCCCGACAAAGTTGAAGTAGACGCACTGCCCGCGCAGGCCGATGCTCTGTCGCGCCCAAACACCGACGCCAAACAAGACGCACAATGCGATGACGAAATTGATTCCGCCGAAGTCGATGAAGAATCGCCCGCCAAAGCGCCCGAACGCGACCTGATCATCCGCATGTTGGGGCGCGACCGCGTCGAAGGGAAACCCGCGCGAAGCGCCTGGCCGACCGAGTTGGGCGACTACGTCCTGCCACCCTTGTCTGTACTCCGCGACCCCGAGCCTCGCCTTGCCGGTATGCAGGAAGGCACGATGCGCGAAAAAGCGGGCATCCTCGAACGAACGATGCAGGAGTTCCGCATCGAAGTGCGCGTCGTCGAAATCGACACCGGCCCGGTCATCACCATGTTCGAGCTTGAATTGTCTGCGGGAACGAAGGTGAGCCAGATCGCCTCCCTGTCGAATGACATCGCCCGGGCGCTGAAGGCGCCGGCCGTCCGCGTCGTCGCGCCGATCCCCGGCAAGAACACCGTCGGCATCGAAGTGCCCAACACCAACAAGGAGAAGGTGCGTCTCAAAGAACTGATCATGCTAGGCGGCGTCAAGCCCACCAAGATGGGTCTGCCCGTCTTCATCGGAAAGAACGCCAGCGGTGATCCGCTCATCGTTGACGTGACCACCATGCCGCACATGCTGATCGCCGGCACGACCGGCAGCGGCAAGAGCGTGTGCATTAACTCGCTGGTCATGTCGATTCTCATGACGCAGCGGCCCGATCACGTCAAACTGATTCTCGTCGATCCGAAAATGGTCGAGCTGTCGGCCTTCAAGGACATCCCGCACTTGATGTGCCCGATCGTCACCGACATGCAGCGCGCCGAGATGATCCTGGAATGGGCAACCACCAAGATGGACGAGCGCTACGAGCTGCTCGCCGAAGCGGGCGTGCGCGATATTCTCAGTTTCAATCGGCTCACCAAGGAGCAGATTTACGAACGCTTCCAGCCGACTAACGATCAGGAAAAAGCGAAAATCCCCACGCACCTGCCCTACATCGTGATCGTCGTCGACGAGTTGGCCGACCTGATGATGACCAGCGGCAAGGAAGTCGAACATCACCTCTCGCGCCTGGCGCAAAAGAGCCGGGCGGTCGGCATTCACCTGCTCGTCGCCACGCAGCGCCCGCAGGCCAACGTCGTGACCGGTCTCATCAAGAGCAACCTGCCCTGCCGCATCGCCTTTCGAGTGGCGAGCAGAATGGACTCGCGCATCGTGCTCGACCAGAACGGCGCCGAGGTGCTCATGGGCGAAGGCGACATGCTCTTCTTGCCGCCGGGCAGCGCCAAATTGGTGCGGGCACAGGGAACCTACATCGAAGACGACGAGCTGCGGGCCGTCATCAAAGACCTGGCCGCCAAGGCACGTCCCGAGTTTCACCACGAGCTGCAACGCCTCAAGCCCACCGGCGAGGACGACAGCGACGCCCGCGATCCGCTCTTTGACGACGCCGTCGGCATCATCGTCCAGACAAAACGCGGCAGCGTGAGCCTGCTCCAGCGCCGCCTCGAAGTCGGCTACTCGCGCGCCAGCCGCCTCATCGACCAGATGGCGGCCGCTGGAATCGTCGGCGAATACAAGGGCAGCCAGGCGCGCGAAGTGCTCATCTCCGAAAAAGAATGGGGCGACATCCGCAAGCGACGTGACTCGGAAGTCTCCACCGGCGCCTATCGCGGCGACATGACCTCGCGCGACGACGACCGATTCGGCACAGCCGACATCGACGACGAAGGTGTGCCCGATCTGATTGACGAATAAGTCGAGATTTGTCTTCTCGGTGAATTCAGCAGCGAATAACGATCGTTACAAATATTGAGCGTTTCGCGGCGCTCCCTTACGGTCGCGGCTCTGAGCTGCGTAGCCGGAGTGCGATTTCGACGCTAACATACGTGCTATGCCGCAGGTCCAAGCCACCAGGGACTACTTCAAGTTCTGTCCCGGCGAAGAGCACGTCAAAATCTCCAACGCGATCTGTCGCGGCCGGAGGCGCTCGCACTTTCCCAAATGTCCCGGCTGCCAGTTCAACGACGACGAAAAAGATCAGGGCCGCGAAACACAATCTCAGGAGCGGCTGCGCTCGCTCTCCCAGGTCGAGTCGCTCTTTCGCATCAGCGACGCCCGCGCCGCCTATCCCATTCCCCTCTCGCTCGACGCCGCATGGCGCGTCGGCCACGCGTCGGCTCAATATCTTCACGGTAAACTTCGCGCCTACGATCGCGCCGACCCCAGCGCAAAATGTCTCGTCGTCGGCCGCGACACGCGCGCCTCAAGCCAGCCCATCTGCGAAGCCATGATCGAAGGTGTTCGCGCCAGCGGCATGGACGTCATCGACATCGGCGTCGTCGACACGCCCCAGGTCTACTTCGCCGTCAATCATTTCAAGGCGTGCGGCGGCATCGAAATCACCGGCAGCGAGGACGGACCCGACATCAACGGCTTCAAGTTCTGCAACGCAAAGACCCTGCCCATCGCCATCGACACCGGCCTCACCTCCATCCGCGACCTCGCCACGCGCGTGCCCAAGCACCCCACCGGCATGACAGCAAAGTTCAGCCAGTCCGATCTTCGCCGCGCCTACGTCCCATTCCTGCACGCCGCGCTCAAGGGAACCGAGCGCTCGACGCGGCGGCTAAAAATCGTCGTCGACGCCTCCAACGGCGTCGCCGGCAAATGGATCACGCCGATCTTCGAAAGCCTCGACCGCATCACCGTCGTCCCGATGAACTTCGAGCATGAGGGCATCTTCACGCATGAGCCAAGTCCATTGCTCTCGTCGGCGAATTTTGAATTGCGCCGCATCGTTAAGGAATTGGAGGCCGACCTGGGCGTCTGTTTCGACGCCGATGCATCATCGTGCGCCTTCGTCGATGACAAGGCGGCGCTCGCCCCGCACGATCTGCTCTGCGCCCTCATGGGCCGGCGACTTCTCCAGCGCGAACCCAGCTCCAACTTCGTCCTCGACGTTCGCGCCAGCGCCGCCGTCGCCGAGGAAATCGGCCGGGCCGGCGGCGTCGTGCTGCCCGAGCGCATCGGCGAGCCTTCCATGAAGAAAACGATGTCGGGCAGCTCGGCCGTGCTAGGCGCCGATCTGGACGGCCGCTTCTATTTCCGCGACGGCTTCTTTTGCGAATCGGGCTTTCTCGCGCTGCTTCACGTCGTCGCCGTGCTGCTCGATGCCGACAAAAAGCTCAGCGATCTTTTGAGGCCCATTCAGCGATACCGCGTCGCCCGCGAAGTCATCTTTCGCAACCCGAATCGAGACGATGCCATCCGCCAGCTCGCCGACGCCCATCCCGACGGCGAAATGATGGAGCTGTCCGGCCTGCGCATCCGCTATCCCGACTGGTGGATTCACGTCCGCCCCGGCGTCGGCAAGGATGTGCTGCTGGTGAACATCGAGACGAGAACGCGCAAAGCCCTCGATCAAAAGCTCGCCGAACTCAAACCCATCCTCGGCGAACGCCTCTCGCCCAATTCTAACCTCGGTGTGTAGCGTCCGCCCTCCGCGGCGGACGGCGGTTTTTTATCCGAGCCGCGACCGTCAGGAAGCGCCGCGCGATGCCGAATCACAAGAGGTTACCTGCCATTCCAATGTGTGATTCGAACCCAAAGCGTCACAAGATATTGCGGATGTTTATTCCTAAAAAAATGCAAACGCTGATCGACACGAAAGATGGAGCGATCGGTTGGCGAGGGCAGCTTTGCGAATCATCGGCCGGGCCGCCAAACGGTAAAGCCATTTCTGTCGCATGTTCTGTGCTCAGGGCAATTTGTAAACGCAATATCTTGGTAAGCGACGGGTAATCTGCGTCGATTAGCCTTTTCCCTCCATCGCCTCTAGAATCCTGCCGCTCTATCCGATTAACGTCGCACCGGGGGCGAAATGGTTTCGACCGGGCAAGTTGACGGAAAGGTGGCGTGCCGAGGTGGTCAGGCGGCCTCGTTAAACACCTGGCAAAATTTTTACATGCCAACACTCAGTTGAGCATGGCGGCCTAAAAACCCGCCCGTCGAACCGTCAACGCCTGCTAGGCGGGGAGACGACGATCAGCAGGCTGGTCATGCGTTGATGCTCTGCCGACGCGTGACGAGAAACCGCTGAGCTGGACCTGACGGCAGCCTGTCGGCCGGCGTCCGTCAGGTTGACGACAAACAACCGACTATGCACGTAGAGGCCTCTCCTGAAGTGCTTTGGGACGCGGGTTCGATTCCCGCCGCCTCCAGTCGCGGAATGTTGCGAAAAAC
>CXWL01003441.1_pt1 | contig 11089 bp, 12 predicted proteins | sample 590931 | NCBI WGS metagenome assembly CXWL01 (sample SAMEA3498368, study PRJEB10139) | groundwater metagenome | biome: water well; material: biofilm material | place: Germany | collected 2015-04-27 | reverse complement strand
ATCGGCGAGCCGTTGCCGTTCCTTCTCCAGGGCGGCGAGACGAGCGGCCATGTCTTTGGAGGCATTGTCGGCGTCCCATTGATTACGATGACGGTATTCATAGCCGCCGTCGCAGCAGATGGCGTTTAAATCAATCGCGGTGGCATTGCCTGCGATCGAGAGAAGACCGAGAGCCAGAATGGATATGCGAATCGATGTCATGCTTACTCCTTTTGTGATGGTACGCTGTCATGCAATTGAGGTGTGTGTCTGAATCCTAGTGTTTCCCTTTGAGGGCGTCGCGAATCTCCATGAGGAGCTTCTCTTCATTGGTCGGACCGGCCGGTGGAGCCGGTGGGGCTTCTTTCTTGAAACGGTTCATCTGCTTCACCAACAGGAAGATGACGAAGGCGAGGATGATGAAGTCAAATGTCGCCTGCAAGAAGACCCCGTAGTTGATCGTGGGGGCTCCGGCCGCTTTGGCCGCGACCAACGAGGGCTGAGGTGTGCCGGAGAGATTGATGAACAGGCTGGAGAAGTCCACCTTCCCCATTAGCAAGCCGAGCGGGGGCATCATCACGTCGCTGACGAGCGATGACACAATTTTCCCGAATGCGCCGCCGATGATCACGCCGATGGCCATATCGACGACGTTGCCCTTCATGGCAAATTCTTTAAACTCTTTTAACATCGCTTGTCCTCCTTAGAGGATGAGAAGGTGAATTGCATGCTGCCACCGTATACTATCGCTTTCTGGTCGTATCGAAGCTGTATCCGAGGGTGAAAAGATACAGGTTGTCGGTATCGCCGGTGCCCGGTGCCGGCCGATTGTTATACCGTGTCGTCACTTGAATGCCGCTCACGAAGCCTTCCCAAATTCGGAAGCGGACGCCGTTATCCATGGTCAGGAAGTAGTTCGAGCCGTTCTGCAGCGACGGATAAATTTCGTTGTAGTGATAGAGCGTGATGCGATCGTCGAACAGGGGCCAATTCCACTTCATTGATACGCGAGCACGGAGGCTTGACTGGTCGTCTGCCACGCGGAAGTCCTCATTGAAGAAGGCCACGCCGGCTTCTGTGTAGAACGTCATGTCTTTGAAGATGCCGCCGAAGTCTCCCCGTTCGATGAATTGGAAACCGGGACCTGATGCTAACGCGGTCCGCATCTTCAGATCTTGGAAGCGATCATTTTCGAAGTAGGCTGAGGCAAACCAGTAAAAGCGTTTAGTGATGAAGAAGTCCAGCTTGATAGTGCCGCGGGCATTCCGGGCAATGAGTGTGTTGGCATTGTCGCCGTAGACATAGCGCCCATTGATTGAGAGCCGGAGTTGTTCGCTACGGGCGACGAAGTCTCCCAGCACGCTGGCGTTCTTGAGATGGCTGTTGCCGGTGGTCTGGGAGTAGCCTCCCGTGAGACTTCCTGAGTAGATAACCGGGGGCTGAACCAAGGGATTGACAGATCCGACGGCATCGAGGGGGACGGTCAGTGAGCCCTTTAGTGGTTCTGATTGAATGTTCAGAGTTCCATCAGCTCCGGCGGTTGCTGTGCCGATGAGGACGGTTCCTTCTTTGAGATGAAAAGGGATCGGATGGTTGACCGCGAGTTTGGCGACGTCGCTCCACTTCACCTTGATGACATTGTCCGGGCTGGATGGGGTTTTTATGACGAGCACGCCGCCCGCCATCTCGACGACTTCTCCGTAGATGTTGCTGCCATCCTTGAGGGTTACCACGTCGAGCGGGGCCGCAGGAGCATCGGCTGCAATAGCCGTGGCGAGGCCACATAGTAATACGGCTGTAAAGAGTGCCAGAACGGCGAACAGGTTCTTCATCTTTCCTCCTCTAGGATCTCTGGATATATGGGATACGCACATATCGTGGTGATGCGACATTCTAAATTACACTAAGGCTGATTGGCCCTGATTACCTCGAGCTTGTATACCCGACTGAATATGGTTGTGCAAGACGGAACCTATCGCGTCAGGCTGTTGTGGACCAGTCACAACAGCGTGCCTGGTGAATCGAACAATACCGATACTGCGTACGGGTCCGTGAAATGTTCTGTTGGAGCGACTACGAGGAGGCCCTTGGGAAGCATAGGACTATCCTTTCCCACGTGTGGGTATGGTGTTCACGTCGGGGGGATTGTGATGTTGGCTGAGTTGCGTGATGAAATAGTGAATCGCTTGGCTCCGCCGCCTGACGTGGAGCTTCCTATAGAGTGTCGACAGGAGTTTGGTGATGGCGCTCGGCTCTTTCTTGAAGGCGGTGGCGATGGCGTTGTTTGTGGCTCCCTTAGCCAGCATCGAGAGGAGCTTCAGGTCGATTCGCGAGAGGGGCGGTGGGAGAAACGCCGGAGTGTTCATGGCAGTGTCCTTCATCGATGAGAGGATGTGGGTGGTCTCTTTCGGCCCAAGGAGGGATCGCCCCGCGGCGATTGTTTTTATTGCACGGAGGAGGTCTTTGGCCCCGACATCTTTGGTCAGGTATCCGTGCCCGCCTGCCATGACGGCGTCATTGAGATCGCTGTTGTCGCTGTAGGCGGAGAAAAACAGGATCCTCATCCGGGGAAAAGCCGATAGAATGTCCCGGCAGGCATCGGACCCGGTGCCATCAGGCAGGCGCATATCCATGATCACCACATCAGGCTTGGTGCGATGGACTTCTTCAAGGGCGCGCGCCCTGCTGCCGGCTTCTCCCACTACCTGAATGCCACGATCCAATTTGAGGATGGCGCTGATTCCCTCACGCGCGAAGGCTGAATCATCGACAGGGACGATTCGAATCGGCGGAGGTGTGGTGGATCTTGGCATGAGCGATAGGAGTGCTGTTGCACGTGGACGTCTTGTTCGAACGCGATCTGTCTCTACCCAGGGGCTGTGATCAAGGTTCGTGCCATGGCCGATGGAGATATTCTTTTCAAATGGCGGTGCGTTTCTGAGTACCGCGCACCTCGTGTCTCAGTCGAGCTGTCGCAGGAGACAGCGTTGTCTCACGGCGGGTGTCTCACAATGCGGGCGGGTGTCGGCGGATCGGAGCGATGCTACTCGGCCACGTCGATGTGGTGGGCGAGAAGTCGGCGATAGAGTGTGGCGCGGCTTATCCCGAGAATCTTCGCGGCCTCTGTCCGGTTCCCTTGAGCCTGTTGGAGTGCTTGGAGCAATTGCGCTTTCGGTTTTGCGCGTTGCGACTCTTGGGAGGCTGGCGGTCGATGGTCGCGCCGGGTGTGGTGCAGTTCTTCGGGAAAATCGGAGGGCATCAAGCAGGCGGTGCGGGCGCTGATCACGGCAAATTCGACAGCGCTTTTCAGCTCTCGGACGTTGCCGGGCCAGGCGTAAGTCATAAGCAAACGAAGACTGTCAGGGTGCAGATCAGCGATGGCTGTGCCTGTGGCTGCACAGACTTGGCCGAGCAAGGTCTGTACGAGCAAGGGAATATCATCTCGCCGATCTCGCAGCGGAGGCAAGTGGATGCGGGCCACGCGGATGCGATAGAGCAAATCGGCGCGAAAGGTGCCGCGAATGACGTCTTCATTGAGATTGTGATGCGTGGCGGTGAGGATGCGTACGTTCACCTTCCGTGGACGGGTCTCTCCCAGACGTGTGATTTCTTTTTCTTGAAGCACCCGGAGCAAACTGGTTTGGACGGAGGTCGGGATGTCTCCGATCTCATCCAGGAACAGGGTGCCGCCGTCAGCCGATTCGAATAATCCATGGTGATCGTCGATCGCGCCGGTGAAGGCGCCGCGCTTATGGCCAAACAGCTGGCTGCCCAGCAGTGAATCTGTCAGGCCGGCGCAGTTGGCGGCAATAAAGGGCCGGTCTTTCCGTGGGCTGGAGTAATGGATGGCTCTGGCAATGAGTTCCTTCCCGGTTCCCGTCTCGCCTTCGATGAGGACAGTGGAGTCTACGCGCGCCACATCGCGGACGAGTTGATAGATCTGCAACATGGCAGGACTGCGTCCGACAAGGTCGTGAAATTGCGTTTGGTGATCGAGCTGCTGCCGCAAATGCTGGACCTCTGTGCGGTCATGCAGCAGGACGATGCGCCGCTCAGAGGATTGTGGGTCCGGATGGATTTCGTATTCGATCCATCGCGGAGTTGTGCTTGTCAAGCGAAGGGGGTGTCGGCCGCGTTGCGGCGTGAGTGCGTCCCATGTTTGGCGGAGATGCTTTCGGTCTGCGGACTCCAGCGGGAGACTTTCTTCCCACGGCTGACCGATGACCGTTGTGGAAGGACACTTGATCCAGGCGAGGCAGCGTGGACTGATGAAAGTCACCCGGCCCTCTTGATCGGTGACGATGGCGGCCAGATCCAGATGCTGTAGAAGGGCCAGGACATCGTCGCGCTCTTGGGTGGCGATGGCAAGTGACCCAGACAGGGAGGTCTGGGTCCGTTCGTGAGTTTTGACTTGGTCGATATGGTGCAAGCGCTGATCACGGGCTTGCTGTAGGAGCGCCTGTATCTGGTCGAACCGTTCATCGACACGCTCGATAAGGAGCAGTGGACGATGAGAAGCGGTCAGTGCAGTGGCTTCGAATTGGTGCAGGATGGATGTAAGGTCAGGATGACTCCAGGGGCCCGATCGAACCACTCGGTCAGGATCGTCTCTCCACGCGGTTTTGCTTTCATCCAGGAAGTGCTGCAGAAAAGGGGCAAGGCTTCCGACGTCAATGAGAGACTCCGGCGACGGTTTGAATGTGGTGGCCCACCAGGGTGGAGGATCTCCAATAAGGCGAAACGTATGTCCCGTCCCTACTCGTTCGAGAACGGCGGTGCCAAGCCTTTGGAGGAGAGCCTCCAGCATGGTCTGAGGCAGGGAGCTGGGTGAGCTGGATGGCGCCATGGCAGTCCAGTTGTATCGCTAGGCGGCTTCTAAAAGTGTTTGTGTGAGCCGCATAAAAAGTTCGGGCACCCCATCGCCGGTCTTGGCGCTTCCCGTGAACACCAGCCATCCCTTGTGTCGCAGCCGCGCGAGCGTCGCCTCATCGATTTCCCATTCCTTGAGCTGATCGGCCTTGTTCACCATGAGCACGAAGGGCACCGGACCGAGTGTGGATTGGGCCAGCTGGTGGAGGGCTTCCGCAGTATCCAGTGTAGATCGTCTCATTCCGTCGGCGACGAGGATATAGCCGGACGAGCCTCGCAAATACGACTCCCGCATTTTCTGAAAATCGTCCTCTCCATAGAGATCCCAGATCATGAGGGCCACATTCTGGTCGCCGACGAGGAGTGTTTTATTTTCGATGGTCACGCCGATGGTCGTTTGGTACAGCTCCGAAAACATGCCGGTGACGAAACGGCGGACGAGACTGGTCTTTCCGACGGCGAATCCTCCCAAAAGGCAAATCTTCTTCTGGATCATGGTGTGGAGTCCGCGCGGCCGGGGACGTTCTTGTGTGTGACGAGGATCGTGACCCGCCGCTGTGCATTCTGATTGCTCTTAGTCACCCCACGTTTCTGCCCGGCGAACGAGGTTGGTTCCACGCTCGCGCTGAAGGTGAGCGGAGGATATGAGGCAGCTCCTCCAAGGGCGGCGATGACGACATGCGCTCTGGCTGTGGCCAGCAGGAAATTCATGGTTTCCGGTCCGGCCGGATCGGCATCGCCGATGGCTTCGACGACAAGCGTCCCGCCAGAAGAAGAGAAAGTGGACTGGCGCAAGTCTTCGAGCAGGTGTTTGACCGGTGTGATCTTGTCCAATTCTGACTCGGATAGCGTGGAGGAGCCGCTCTCAAAGAAGAAGCTGACTCGGTTCAACTGGGTGATGAGATCAGCGCGTGAAACGGTGCGGAGATCCGTATCGTGATATTCACGAACACCCGGCAGCAAGGGGGCAAGCTGTTTGGCTCGGACGGCCCAGCTTTCCGGCGCAGTCCCGCTGGCGGTGAGGCGGCCGTCGTCGTAGTGGAGCGTCGCAGTCCCCGGCGGATGGAGGAGCGAGGTTGCGCGCTGACCGACGAATTCAGGGTCAAGGGAGTGGAACGGGGTCCAGTGAGAGATGATGTGCTCGCGGGGGATTCCTTCATCAGCCAAGAGTTCTGCCGGGTCCGTTGCCAGGGGATCGCGGAGTCCCTCAAGGGTGACGGTCTGGCCATCGCGTTCGAGTGTCGTGACGACGACTCCCGGCATGGTGCGGATTCTCTGCGTCAGATGTTGCCAGCGCTGGTTGCCTTGATAGGATGTCCAGCCCCAGACGGCTGTGGAGAGGACGATGACGCTGATGGCCACCCAGGTCATGGGGGAGGTTTTTGTGCGGGGAGTCTCGTACTGAGTCTGCACGCACTCCATGAGGCGGTCATGCGTGGCGTCGAAGCCTGAAGGGTTCCCGTCGAATGCAGCGAACGCGTCGGCATAGTCGAGCTGGATCGACTCGAGGGTTTGCTGCACCTGAGCCCGAAGATATCCCGGTGCGGTGCCTCTGACGACGCAAGCCAGAATGGCCTGGGAGTCTTGTTCGATCAAGACCCGGCATTCTCCAACTTCCAAAGTATTGAGTGTCTGTCCTCGCGGGGTACTGAAGGTGTCCTGCACGAAGGCTTGGATCGCCGTCAGCATGCCGGAAACCAGCTGTTGATCATGAATAACGGCGGTATCTGATGCGACGTGATGGAGAAGGAGGCCGGTGTCGCGATGGATGAGGAAAAGCTGCTCAACGCGAAATCGTAATGTGTGCAGAAGGACGACCTCGGCGAAGGGGCGTCCCGTTCGCCAGGCCTCGATTCTCCAGGCGAGTCCTTTGGGGGACAGGCTGTGATCGATGGTCTGATTGAACGACTGCATCATCCCTTGCAGAGTCCGGACGATCGCTTGGCGGATGGCCGGGCCCATGATAGGGGCGATGGCCTCGGCGATGACATGGGGGTTCCGGCGCACAGAACTCGTCAAGGCGGTTTGAACATGCGGGGTGAGTGCGGCGGTCAGTCGTTCGTCCTGTTTGCCCCGCAATGTGATGGCCTCGGCGAGCACTTTGCTGACGGAGGGCGCATCGGTCTTCGTATGGTCAATACGATTGCGGAGCTCGGTAAGCTGGGTTTGTTCCGGGGCGAGAAGCAGTGTGCGAAGCTCAGCCCACTCTTGTTTCAGCTGGGGGCTCGCGGCCGTATCAGGCGATGGGGGCTGATTGCTGGGCCTGGGTTGATTCATCAGCACGGGCTCCTTGCATCCCCGGGCGCCTAGGATGTGGGCGAGCCCTGCTGGAGTTTCTGTGACAGCTCCGTCAACAGCTCCGCGAGTGCTGTACGGTCGGTCTTGGTATGCCGCAGATCAGCTACGGAGCGATTGAGAGAATCTGAGAGGTGCTCTTGTGTGGCCCGGATCGTTTCTTTGAGTGTTGTGACATGATCCAGGATTTCCTGGCGGAGTGTGCGCTCTGAGTGACTGATCTGTTGGGCCAGGTCGGTGGCTTTGCGTTCGACCGCGGCTCCGAGGCCGGTGAGGTCTCTGACGAGGTGCTGCAAGGCTTCGCCGCGGATTTGTTGTTCATGTTGCAGGCGACCGGACAGGACAGCCACTTCCTGTTGCATGAAGGCTTCGAGCGCGTCGAATCGTTTCGTGAGTTCGGCTCTGAGCGCGGCAGCTTCCTTGACAAGATTCTGTTCAAGCGCGGAGAAACGCCGGTCGTGATCGCGGACTTGTGCGCCGAAGAGGATGTCGCGAATCTTTTCGAGATTGCCGTTCTGTGTATTGTCGTCGGCCGACAGGAAATGGGAAGAGGACGTGGAAGACTCGGCGACGAGCGAAGGGGCTTGAGCGTCAGCGGCTTCGGGTGACATAAGCGACTCCTCGGGTCCGTGCTCTGGAGCATGATGGCGTCATGGTCCAGGATAAGAGGGTGATGTATCGCGTCGTCCGCTAGAAGATGGCGACCGTGCGGTTCATCCCTAACGGGTATAGGGGCTCTGCGCCGGATATGTTAACACCGGCGATTTGCCGGCAACAAGGTGTTCCCTAGGGATTCTGTGGTCTAGGTTGAGGGCGAGGAAGGCATGGGTGTCGGGCTGGATGTGGGCTCAAGGGCATCAATGATCCCGCCCCCTAGCACTCGTTCTCCATCATAAAACACGGCGGATTGCCCAGGACTGAGTGCCCGCTGCGGCGTGCTGAACTGGACGATCATCCGTCCGGCAGCGAGAGGTATTGTCGTCGCTGGTGAGGGGGGGGTGGCATAACGCACTTTACAGTCGACGAGAGAGGGAGCGGTCAGAAGTCTCGGGTCAAGGATATTCAGGTCTTTCACAGTACATGAGGAACTGAGCAGGTGCTCTTCCGGCCCAAGGACCACGGTATTGGTAGCCGGTTGAACCCGCTGGACGTAGAGGCGTTGTCCGGTCGCGACTCCCAGCCCTCTTCTTTGCCCCGGCGTATAGAAGGGAATTCCCTCGTGAGTTCCTAGTGTTGCGCCGGTTTCGTCTACAAAGTTGCCGGGCCTAGCCTGGAGATCTGGTTGTTCCTGGAGAAAGGTGCGGTAATCGCCATGACTCACAAAGCAGATTTCCTGGCTCTCCCGCATCTCTTCTTCCGGAAGCCCGAGGGCGGCAGCCTCCTTCCAGACATCGGCCTTCTGCATTTTCCCCACGGGGAACAGCAAGCGGTTCAGCCATGAGGCCTGGAGGCGGTAGAGGAAATAGCTTTGATCCTTTCGGGCATCAGCCCCTTTCATGAGGGAGAGGTGCCCCCCGCTTTTGTCCACATGGGCATAGTGGCCAGTTGCCACGAAAGAGATGCCTTTTGAGTCCGCGAGCTCGATGAGTTGCCGGAGTTTCACTCGTTCGTTGCAGCGCACGCAGGGGTTGGGTGTGGTTCCGTTCGCATAGGCGGCAACAAAGTCATCAATAACCGCGGTGCGGAACTGTGTGCGTGAATCGACGAGTTCGTGCGGGATGTTGAGTTGTTTGGCCACGTACCTCGCGATGCCAACTTTGCAACAGCCGCGCTCCTCCCAGCGCTTCGAGACCGCGACTTCTTCGCTTTCGTGTTCCCAAACCTGGAGGGTGACGCCGTGGACTTCGAACCCCTGCCGAGTCAGAAGGAGGGCGGCAACGGAGCTATCGACTCCCCCACTCATACCGAGGAGAACGGTTGGACGTGACATAGTCCGGCTATTGTACTGGCTGGCTGGCGAAAGGGCTAGAGGTCGGGCGTGCGCATTTTATTTCTATGGAGAGTGAGATCGTGGACATTCTTGGCCGATTGAGGATGCTCCTCGACCCAGCGATGGGCGCCCATATCGCACATGCCATGGAAATGCGCTCCGTCTTCAATGGCAATGGCGGGAGTTCGGATATCCCCGATGAGGACGCCTTGTTTGAGGATCTGGATTCTTTCTGTGGCAGTGACGGTCCCGTTAATCTTTCCACTGGTGAGCAGCGTGCCGGCGGAAATGATTCCTTTGACCACGGCAAACTCCCCCACAATCAATGTGCCGGTGGTATGTATTTCACCTTCCAATTTCNNAGGTGAAATTGTCGTCGTCCGAGGGGGATGATTTCTTATCGCCAATTGCCCACATGCGATCAAAGGTCCTTCCAGGTACAGCAGGCTCACCGGGTGTCACTGGTTCAGGACCCCGATGAGCGTATTTATTGTGGGACCGGAAAAATTAACCGTTGATTCTTTTTATGCCGCCTTGGCCTGAAAGGCCAACTGGGTGAAGGGGCGTTTCCCGAGGGACTTCTCGAATGCCTTGTGACATTTCGAGGGTTCCGTTAAAGAGCACGCCTTCTTCAATTGAAAGCATAGGGGTCTTTATTCCACCGTTGACGATGGCTGGGGCGCGGAGCTTAATCTTTTCTTTCGCGACGACATCGCCGGTGATTTTCCCTTTGCAGACAATGGTGCCGGCCGTTACTTTGGCCGTGATGACTGCCTCTTCACCCACGAGGAGGACCCCTTCGGTGTGAATTTCCCCGTCGAGGGATCCATCAATTCTGACGGTTCCGTTGTACGAGATGGTGCCTTTAAACTCGACGCCTTTGCCGACAAAGGCGCTGACGTCTTCTGAGGCTTCCTGGCGGCCCAGGTTTGAAGCCAGCGAGATGTCTTCAGCTTCCACTTCCTCTGCCATCGTGCGCTTACTGTCCTGCTTGTCCGATTTCCACATGATCGATGCTCCTCCTCTGGGTTCTGGATAAAAGATGATGGGGTTAGCCCCTGTTAGTTGTTGTATCGGAGTGTCTGAGGAAGATATTTAGCGTTAGTTGAGAGAAAAGCAACAAATATGCCTTTTCTCAGCATGCGTCTGAGGCGTAGGGGAACGGGATGCTGTCTAGGAGAGAAGATTGTCGATGATACCCTCCAGCTCTGGAGCGGAATAATAATGGATGACGACTTTCCCGCCCTTCCGGCCTGCTTCGATCGTGACGCGCGTTCCAAACCGCTTCTGGAGCCGTGATTCTACGTCGCTCCAATGCGATGTGGTCGTTGGTGGCTTTGTCCGTTTTCTTGTGGTGCTTGAGGTGGTGACGAGGCGTTCGGTCTCACGAACGGAAAGGGCGCGCGCCGCAACCGTCTTCGCAACTTTGCATTGAGTCTCAGGGGTGTCCAGCCCCAGAAGAGCTTTGGCGTGTCCGGCCGAAAGGGTTCCGGACTCCACAAGAGCTTGCACGTCATGGTGGAGGTTGAGGAGACGTACGGAATTAGCCACAGAGGATCTATCGCAGCCGACCTTTTGAGCGATGCTGTCGTGAGTCAATCCGAATTCATTCATCATTCTCGANNAAGATTTTCAACGAGGGCGAAGAGAATCGCTTCTTGGTCGCTGCAATTGCGTACGACGGCTTGTATGGTGTCGAGGCCGGCCTCTTTGGTGGCGCGCCATCGCCGCTCGCCTGATATGAGCTCGAAAATGCCGTCACCTTTTCGACGGACTAAAATCGGCTGAAGCAAGCCGCTTTCTTTTATTGAGGCTGCGAGTTCTGCTAGCTCGGCAGGGTGGAAGATTTGCCGAGGTTGGTAGCGATTCGGCACAATCGCATTAATCCTGATCTGCTGAACATCTGCCGCGTTGCTTGGGGCGGCTGCTTGCCCGCCCGGCAGCAACGCATCGAGACCTCTACCTAGTGCTTTTTTCTCCATGATCGAGAAACTCCTTTGCGAGTGAGAGGTAGGC
>CXWL01011068.1_pt1 | contig 11090 bp, 12 predicted proteins | sample 590931 | NCBI WGS metagenome assembly CXWL01 (sample SAMEA3498368, study PRJEB10139) | groundwater metagenome | biome: water well; material: biofilm material | place: Germany | collected 2015-04-27 | reverse complement strand
GGTTGCTCAATGCCGTTGCAACGGGTAATGACCGACTTTGGTGCCGACCATGCGTTTGGGCAAGTCCCTAAAAAACTGTCTGAGCATTATGGAATTGAAATGCCGGTGAGCACTGTCCGTAAGATCACCGAATTTCAGTCTCAATAATACCGCCTGACTGAATTCCATGATAGCTGCTGATGTTCATCCTGAAAACGGCGATTGAATCCGCAGATTACGCAGATTTCCGCAGATTTTCATTGGGTTATTGCTTTCTTCGTATCACATCCGGCGGGTGAACTGATAATATATCGCAACCTTTTGATTTATCTGTGTTAATCTGATAAATCTGTGGATAACTGCTTTTTCTAGGTTCATCAACAATCAATCAGATCGTTCCACCGTTTTCGAGCCACTCGCGACAATCACGGGTAAGCGCACGCCCGCAAGCGGCGTCATAGAGCGCCAGCTCCTCGTCAGATAGTACGTTGTGCCAACGATTATTGGTGCCTTTGTGCAGAAAAGTCTCCGCCCCGCCCTTCCAGAACTGACCGCCCCCCGGCGCATACAGCTGCCCATGGCGTTTCATCTCTGCAAATGAAATGGCCTTGATGATGCCGTCCCATGCTTGCTCGGGCACATCAATTTCCAGAAATGCGGCAATGCGGCGAACCTCACGCCCGGTATCTGCGAGCATGTCGGTGTAGTGGAACAACTGAATGTTGGGCAGGTGACGGAAATCCCACCAGGACTGAACGTTGGAGAGATGCGACCAGTACGGCCAGCCGTCGGTTTCCCATGCAAATGAGCCATGGGTTATCCAACTCCTCCAGAAGGCATGGATATCATCCGGCGGGGGCGGAAGTTCATCCCCCACGCGCCCAGGCAGCATATTCATGAGCATGAGCATCTCATCCTTCATACCCGTATAGTGATTCCACAAAGACATGAAGACATCACGGGCGTCGCGGGCGATATAGAGGTATTTTATCTTTTCACAATAAGGCACACCATAGAGCGGCAAATGCGTCTTGATAAAGCGGCGATGCTTTTGCGCCTTCAAGTTGTTCAGAACCACTTCGAGCGGAATAATCCGCATGTCCAGCCACGGCGACATTTCCGTTGGCGGCGCCGGGAAATTTCCATCCGGAAAGAGCAGATGCGCAACAATAGCTTGAGTCCATGTCGTACCCGCCTTGTATGACGTTGCGATGACGATATCATCATCGCGCAATTCGAAATAATCCCAGCGAGTACTGTCAAAATGATGATTCTGATAGATATGTGTACGTTGGGGTAGATTCAGCATCTTTTTGACCTGTTATGAAATGACAGCTTGTTAACTTACAGGGGCACTCTCGATTTAGCAAGCGATTGCGGTGTGCGTGTAGGAAACAAATAACCGACCGGTTTAGCTTTTAACCAATCCAATCATTCCTGCGGCACCATTCTTGGCCGCCGGTTGTTATCGATAGCCACATAAGTCAGCACGGCTTCGGTCACTTTGATGCAGATCTCCTCACCGCCTTCGCGCACGCCACGCTGGGCATATACCGCCACATCGACAGTGATCGAGGTACGTCCCACCTTGATGATGTTGGCATAGAAGCTGACGATATCGCCGACAAACACGGGTTGCTTGAATACAAAGGAATTGACAGCCACCGTTGCAATTCGTCCGCGCGCGCGCCGGATAGCCGGAATGCTGCCAGCGATATCGACTTGCGACATAATCCAGCCACCAAAAATATCGCCGGCATAGTTAGTATCCGATGGCATCGGCACCATGCGCAATACTGGCTGCCCTTCAGGCAAGGAAACATGAAGTGATGGATCATTCGGTATGTTGTGCATGGCTGGTTTATAGCTAGTCGCCCCTGAATAACTTTTTTCTAATGAAGATCAAGTCATGTGAGTATCATCCCATCACACTTGCCTTTCAAAACGATAAAACGCCAGCATTCCCATTAAGTTTGGCAGGAAATGAACGGGGCGATTATTATTCATCACCCTGCGTTCGAGGATGCGTGCGTTACATTGCTGGCACAGCTCCTCAAAATCCCCCAGGGTGCATAAATGAATATTGGGGGTGTCATACCAGTGATAAGGCAGTGTTTTTGACACAGGCATACGACCGGAAATAACCTGCATGCGGTTTCTCCAGTAGCCAAAATTGGGAAATGAGACGATACCTTCCTTGCCCACGCGCAGTATTTCCTGAATGATTCCTTCAGTGTGCCGCATGGCCTGTAACGTTTGGGACAGAATGACATAATCGAACGAGCCCGATTCAAAGTTGGACAACCCTGCTTCCAGGTCATTCTGGATCACATTAATGCCATTACGAAAGCAACTAAGCAGATTGTCGTCATCGATTTCTACGCCATAGCCAAAAACATCACGCGTATCGCGCAAATAGCGCAGCAATGAGCCGTCGCCACAGCCTAAGTCCAAAATCTTTGCACCGGGTTTAATCCACTCTGCAATGGCAGCAAAGTCCGGGCGTAATGCGATGGTTGATGGTGTTGTGTCATTCATGGTTAATTTACACACTTGACTCATTCAGGTAGAAATATTGTCCATATACGCTCGCACCAGTTGATGGTAATACTGCGTTTCCATCAGAAATGAGTCATGGCCATGGCTGGAGGTGATTTCTGCATAACTCACGTTCATTTTGTTGTCGAGTAATGCCTTGACAATTTCCCGTGAACGCTCTGGAGAGAACCGCCAATCGGAAGTAAACGATAAAATCAGGTAATCTGCCTTGGCAACCTGAAAAGCCGCACTCAAATCGCCCGCATAAGCATCGGCCGGATTAAAATAATCCAGTGCTTTGGTCATCAGCAAATAACTATTGGCATCGAATAAATCAGCAAATTTGTCGCCTTGATAGCGCAGATAGGATTCAATTTCAAATTCAACATCAAAGCCAAAGGAAAGCTCTCCATTTCGCAAACTGCGCCCAAATTTCGCCGCCATCGAGTCGTCGGAAAGATAAGTAATATGTCCCAGCATGCGAGCCAATCGTAAGCCACGTCTCGGCAAAGTGTCATAAGCGTAATAATTCCCGCCATAAAACTCCTGATCGGTCATGATCGCCTGCCGGGCTACATCATTAAAAGCAATATTCTGTGCGGTCAATTTGGCAGCCGCTGCGATCACCAGTGCATGGCGCACTTTTTCCGGATAATCCAGCGTCCATTGCATTGCCTGCATCCCGCCCAGACTACCCCCCACTATGGCCGCAAACTGCTCAATTCCAAGGTGCTCGGCTAATTGTGCCTGGGTTTCCACCCAATCTTCCACCGTTACGACTGGAAAACTCGCACCATAGTTTTTTCCGGTTTTGGTATCAATACTGGCAGGGCCGGTAGATCCATGACAGCCGCCCAGATTATTCATGCCAATCACAAAAAAACGATTGGTATCAATCGGCTTACCCGGGCCCACCATATTATCCCACCAGCCAAAGCTTTTCTCTTTATCCGCATAAACACCGGCCACATGGTGATTCCCTGAAAGCGCATGACAAATCAACACCGCGTTTGATCGCGCTGCATTCAGTTGCCCGTATGTTTCATACACCAGATGATAGCTAGTCAACTCCAAACCACTTTTCAACTGCAATAGCTTATCAATATGCACGTACTGGGGTATTACAACACCCACTGATTTTGAATCTTGCATTTATATAAGGATGGTCCCAAAGAAACAACTGAATATCTTGTTAGCAATTATATCGCCAAAGAACTGGCATACACTAGTCATTCAATTTGGCCAGCAATGCAACCATTTTTTCCGGATGATCCGTTTTGATGATCTTGTGTACTAACGGAATAATATCAGGCAAATGGCTTTTTAATATCTGGTTCTTTACCGTCAACAGTTGGGCTGGGTACATGGAGAATTGTTGCAGCCCGAAACCTAACAGCAGTCGCGTAAACTGCTTATCACCCGCCATTTCACCACAAATCGATACGGGCACTTTGGCACGATTGGCGGTCTGAATAATATGCGAGACAAGCCACAGTATGGCCGGATGGAATGGATCATAAAGATGGGCTACGGTATCATCAATCCGATCAACGGCTAAGGTATATTGAATCAAGTCATTGGTGCCGATAGACAGGAAATCCAGTTTTCGCATGAAGATATCCACACACAATGCAGCCGCTGGTATTTCAATCATACCGCCGATTTTAATATGCTCGTCAAAAGGAATTTTTTCATCGCGCAAACTCTGCTTGGCCTGTTCAATGAGATGTAATGTCTGATCAATTTCCGCCATATTTGAGAGCATTGGCACCAGGATACGAACCTCACCATACTTTGAGGCTCGCAAGATGGCGCGGAGCTGAGCATGAAACATTTGTGGTTCCGCCAGGCTCAAACGAATTGCACGCAAACCCAGTGCCGGATTAGCAGCAACTTGAGTGGTGCCTTTAAGACTTTTGTCAGCGCCCAAATCAAAGGTACGAATGGTCACTGGCTGTCTATGCATTTTGACGGCCACAGTACGGTAAGCTTCAAATTGCTCATCTTCGCCCGGTAAATCATCGCGATTAAGAAACAAAAACTCACTGCGAAATAAGCCAATGCCGGTAGCACCACTTTCTTTGACTTGTTCAATATCTTCCGGCAGTTCGATATTGGCGTATAAATCTATCGGGGTACCATCCAGTGTCACCGCAGCAATAGTTTTAATGCGTTGCAGCTTTCTTTTTTCCAGCTCCAGTTGGCCTTGCCGCAAGCGATATTCATCCAGAACGTATTTATCCGGATTGACAATGATGATGCCCTGGTTACCATCCACAATCAGACAATCATTTTCCAGAATTAACTGATGCGCGTGATGCAAAGCTACGATAGAAGGAATATTAAGGCTACGCGCAACAATGGCTGTATGCGATGTCTGACTGCCCAGATCGGTCAGGAAAGCGGTAAACTGATGTTGTTTGTACTGCATCACATCTGCCGGGCTTAAATCATGCGCAACCAGAATACTGTCGCCAGTGCGTTTCGATGCAGGCGGCAAATAGCCGGGATGTCCCAGCAAAGCCTTGAGCACACGCTCAACCACTTGCTTCACATCTGCTTTTCGTTCGCGCAAATAAGCGTCCTCGATTTCTTCAAACTGTGCCAACAGCACTTGCATTTGCTGAGTCATCGCCCATTCAGCATTGCAGTGAGTCTGCTCAATCATGCTACGAGTGGCTTCTGAAAGTGTCGGATCATCCAGGATCATCAGATGCAAGTCCAGGAATGCGCTAAACTCAGCCCGTGCATAACCATCGGCTACAGCCGTTTGCAGTGTCTCAAATTCTTTACGAACGGTAGCAAAAGCACTATCCAGACGCGCAATCTCTTTGTCCACCTGATTTTTAGGGATCAGATAATGCATCACCTCCAAAGCGGCCGGCGCAGCAAGATGGGCATGCCCTATGGCAATGCCCTCAGATACTCTAATACCTTGCAGGATAAAACTCATTCGCCTTCACCAAAATAATCTTCAATCAATGCAACCAATGCCGTCATGGCTTCAGTCTCATCATCGCCAGTCGTTTCAATCTGTATGCCGGACCCTTTATTGGCCGCAAGTGTCATAACCCCCATAATACTTTTCGCATTCACTCGACGGTTATTACGTGTCACCCAAATTTCACTTTTGAATTGACTCGCCAGTTTTGTCAGTTTTGCCGATGCACGCGCATGCAATCCCAATTTATTGATAATTTCTACTTCTCTAATTTGCATGACAAGGTTCCGGATTAATATGTATCACACCACATTTGCCACCGCTCAATCCTTTTTCAACCACAACAGTCAGCGGCTCATTACGATAGGTCAGCACGCGCACCAACATTGGCAAATTAACGCCTGAGATACACTCCACTTTACCGGGTTTAATTAACCGGCTGGCAATATTGCACGGTGTTGCTCCAAAAATATCACTGAGTACCAACACACCTTCACCGCTGTCCAGTTGCTTTACTAATGTGCGTGCTTTGGATAACACCGCATCAGGATCATCTTGTATAAAAACACTTAAATGCATCAGTTGCTGTGGTTCCATGCCAACCACATGGCTTGCGCAGCGAATCATATGATTTCCTAAATCTTCATGTGTGAGAATTAAAATCCCAATCATCTTGTTTTTATTCTGTTCCCTGGTTTTATTTTATAAAAATTAGTTTGAGAGCACCTTAAGAATTTTAGCATTGACAGCGCTTCAATACCCTTGAGTTGTTATATATTGATATGAAAATATTTTAAAAGTGGGGGGGTATCCAGACAAATGCGGCGATGGCAAATGGGGCGGAGTTTTGCCTACAGGAACCGTCGACAACGAGGGAGTTGCCCGCCGAACGGCTCTACGAACCCTGCTTACGGGCAGAAAACGCCCAGGATATGGGGAATTGGGAACTAACCGCATTTGTCTGGATACCCCACAAATATTATCCGGTTCCTGCCGGGCAATTCAAAACCTCGACCAATTCGTCCCAAACTACATCGAAAACATACCTATAAATCAATTTGTTGATGGTTAAGTTGAGAGGATTGATTGGACGTACTTTGCACGAATCACGGTTTCTGTGACTTTTACCCGGACACTTCTGCGGAGTCGGCGTTTCTCTGGAGTGACTTTCCACCAAAGCGGCATCAGAAAATAGAATGCCGCTTGATCCAATGGTTGGCTGGTACGACTCGGTCGTAGCCAATGGTGAGGAAACGAATTCGACCAGTTCAACAAACCAGGTCTGCAAAATGGAAAGCCTCCCCGTCAAAAAAAACAGCAGGAAAAATAAGGTTTCGCCCTGAACACGGAGGTAATTCCATTGATTACGGGAACAGGGCATACATCAGGTCTCATAATCAAATAAATTGTTCTTTTGAATATTTTCCACCGCCACCTATATTCCATGCTTGATTTTTATAATGATAAACATAACATCTAGGTACTATTACTGCTCTGCTATGCGCACCTAATGAATCTAAAATTCTCACATTCTGTTTTTCATCATCAGTTGGTTTTAAATTGAATAATCTTAATTGGAATTCTGTTTCATTACCACCAAAAGGAAAATTCGGATTAAAATAATGCTTATCATCATACATATTGTTTACAAACGTTTTTGTTGTACATCCAAAACAGAAACCATTAACAAAACCAACTTCCTCTGGATTTTCATTTCTGCTTTTGCCGTTATTAGCATATTGTTTTTTCTCACTATGATTGAGTAGATGATTGAGAGTCCAACGCCTGCTCTTGTTAACCCAAGCATGGCCAGGTTTATTTGATACAGGTCCATAAATAACATTATCATTTACGATAGATGATACAAAAAATCGCCAAGTATCATTAATTAAAATATCATCATTTATAATAAAAATAATATTACATTCGTTCTGAATACATAAATCAATACCTTTATTCCAAGCACCTGTCAAACCACCATTTTTATTCTGATCATCTATTCTAATATAAATAAAATCATTATTTGTACTGCAAAAATCTGCAACTTTATAAGTTTCATTATGATCAGATTCGTTATCAAACACACCTATGAATTTTTCACACTTAACATTATCAAGTATGGAATTCAAACAAGGTAATATAAACTTGTTCACAAAATTATGATAGACTACTATTATTCCGATTTTCATAATATGTTATTGTTTCTCCAATTCATAAAATTTTATAATACGTGACTTGGTTAAATACCTCCCAATCTGGAAACGATTCCTTGATTTTCAGGCTTTCCTCTCAGCATAAATTCCGGGTTTAACTTATTTTCCAGATTTAAGGGCTCTTGCAACCATCCAAAGCATATCGCGCGCCTCAATCAGATCCTGACCGGGACGTTCATTCCATTCATCCATACGATCACGAAAAGCCGCCACTTCTCGGGTAAGATCAAGCTGAGTATAATCCGGCGAGGTAAAAACTCTGGACACAAGCGCCCGGTCTGCTCTCAGACGTGGATACTGTGCGTAGATGAGGTCTGACGGGATGGGCAAGCGGTCATCTTTTATCCGTCCGATGCCACCAAATCCGAAAGGAATATTTGCGCTATGGACTACGTCTGACAGGGTATTCATAAATTGATAGCGCAGCAGTTCGAAGTGGCTTTTCAGACCTATATCAAGATGCAAGTCATTCAGTCCAATATGGATCTCATCTATGCCCTTAAGTTGCACAATGTCATCCATGCGTACGGCCGCCGCTGCTGTTTCGACCAGCAGCGAGACTTCTGCTCGACCGTCAATGTATTGAATAAAATCTGCGGCTTCCTCAGTGGTTTTAAACATAGGCAGCATCAGTACATCGGCACCAGCTTCAATGAATCGATCAATTTCCTCCTCTAAACGGGGATGCGGCGGATTAGTTCTTACGAAAAGCTTGCTCTTTTTAAGTACCCGCCGTATGGCTGGCAGCTGATTTTCTTCATGATCAGAAATCCAGGTGCTCAAATGCTGCTGTCGCACTGCTTTTCCTAATATCTCAAGATCGAGACCGATACGATTAACCCCGGCATCATCAGAACGCCTCGCCAGTTCAATATCATTGGTAAAAAGTGTCAAAACAAAGTCGCTTCCGTAACCCATCTTTCCCTTCCTTAATCCAAGTTATCTATAGTGATTATACCCTGCAGTGTTTCGCCATTAAGGTACCGTCTTACCTGACTTTCAATAAATGCTTCAAGCTTGTTCTGATGTTCAGGATGAAATACTGCGACCTTAGGTGTAATGAGCAGACGTGACGCAGTCCAAACCGGATCGGACGAAGAAGATGGCATGGGGTCAACGACATCAAGTGCAGCGCCCCCCAGATGACCTTCCTGCAGTATCCTGACCAGCGCATCGGTGTCAATAACGCCACCCCGGCCCACGTTGACAAGCACGGCATGTTGCGGAAGTGCGCGCATGATAGTTTCATCAAAAAGGCCTTTGGTATTTTTGGTTAACGGCAGAGTGATAAGGCAAAGGTCGACACGGTGCAGGTGCTCACGCCAACTGTTATTGTCGCAAAATAATTCATCGCAAACAGCATCCGCTTCTGGTGAGTATTTCCTTGTCACACCAAGAACTGTCAGCCCGTTTTTGCGGAGAATCATGGCCAACTCTCTTCCAATACAGCCCACTCCGAAAATCATAGCGGTTTGAGGAAAGGGTAGCATATCAAAAGGAGACTGAGCCCATATGCCTTGTTGCTGAGCCTTAACCGCTTCTGGAATACGCCGCACGATGGCTAGGGCCAGTGTAAAGGCATGCCATGCAACGATATCTGAAAAGGCAGTGCAGCGGGTAAGTATAGGATTAACTCTGCGTAAATCAGAAGACAGCAGATGATGTGGTCCGGCTGCAGTACTTTGCACCCATTTAAGGCTTCGCACATGCGGAAGTGTTTGACGCAGATAACGGTGTCCCAGAATAACATCAGTATCCGCAGCATGGTGAGTAGCAGTATCTTCTGAGTCAGCAACGACCACTGATACATCTTCCCTTAGCCTTTTGAGTCGCTCAATATGCGCCTGTGAAGGCCGCCCATTACTATACATAAGCAGTAGCTTGTTCATTTTTTCTTTATGCGATTTCTTAGGCCGCGCCAGAATTCTGTATATTTTTTCAGGTTTTTGCGAAGTTGATATTCAGTCAGTCCCATGGCCTTGACTTGAGGCGTTACTGCTGAAAACAGTATTTCAGAAGAAGCCGCACGAACCGCCAGAAAATCTTTTTTTATTCTTTCTTGCTCCAACAGGTATTGATGACCCCATTTATTTTCAATATCAATATGGTGCAATCCTGTTCGGAGCTCGGCGTAGCGTGTAACAAGATAGTCAAGGCTGAGATATTTGTAGTGGAGCAGTTTAAGATCTATTTTTTTGGGGAGCACCACCCGGCCAATCGGATCGGCCTTATGTCGACCTGGAACATAATTGGTTTCTTCGATTGCATCAGGGTTAAATATGCAGAGTTTATCCATCTTCTTGAAACGCATGCCACAGGTAATCAAATTACATAAACGTTCCTCAGAATCTGGAAAGGAATCTGAAATCATCTGATAACCTTCTGCCGGAATAGCGGTGATGCCCGCATCCCGGCACTGTTTGAGATAACCCAGCAAATCAGGATGGTAAAGATGTTCATCCATACTGCAAATGATCACCCAATCTGCCTTGTTTCGGCTTTGCTTCCAGATATTGTCATTAAACACAGTTGCGCTGGCCACGAGTGAATTGGACTGCCTGTTAAAGTAATCGATTTCAACCTTCGGGTTCTTGGCCAGAATATCGAGCGAAGCATCCACGGAAGCATCGTCAAAAATAAAAAAACGGTCTGCGATTGAGTTGTAGTGCTGGAAGTAATAGGGAAGCATTCTTTCCTCATTCCAGCAAAGCGAATAGATATGGATAATCATAGGCATACTAAAAGCTGCATCAATACTTGACATTCCTGATCAAGTATTGATGCAGCTTGGAGAACATAGATTCATTGCTGAGTCTCAATTTTAAAATCTTCAAAAAATCAAATAATAATGCAGTGTTGAGCATATATTCTCTTCTTGTTTATGAATACCTATCCTTGCCGTTTTTACCCACAAATTCCCGGTTAATGACGAACATGACAAGGCAAACGCTTATTGGTATTTTTAAAGAAACCCCTACAGGTCTGTTTAAATTCCCTGAAAGCTCCAATGATGAAATGATTAATATTGCGGCACAGCCTCTGGTGCGATGTTTAGCCTACTGAATCTACTATTGATGCCTTCTAGAATGCCATTTGTAATGCACGACTCAACGAAATGCACAATTCCTGACCACAATGCGCTCGAACCGTATTCGCGAACTTCATAAAATCAGGAGTCCTGCCCGCTTCTACGATTCATCAGGAAAGCGCGAACCCTGTACAAAACCTTATACATGGACGGCGGAGCTGCTGCCAGTTGATTCATTAGTAGAAAAGGTCACTTCTTTTACCTGCTATGGAGTTTGCAAGCCTGAAGCCATGAATAATGTTCCACTATTCATGGCGTGTTATTCATAAACTTTCTTATATTTTGCATTTATTGGTTGTTCTCATAAGGATGAGTTCAATAAATCTTAACT
>CXWL01001585.1_pt1 | contig 11090 bp, 10 predicted proteins | sample 590931 | NCBI WGS metagenome assembly CXWL01 (sample SAMEA3498368, study PRJEB10139) | groundwater metagenome | biome: water well; material: biofilm material | place: Germany | collected 2015-04-27 | reverse complement strand
GCTTCGTTGACAGGAGTGGGAATGCCTAACTTGCGACCCTGCTCCACAATGAACCCGTTTAAATAGTCGATCTCCGTTTGTCGTCCAGCCTTCCAATCGTCGTACATAGACGTATGGATGTCGCGGATCTCTTGGGAGGCCTTAACCACTCGTTCAGGCATATCGAGCGGCAACGGTACCTTCAGCGCCGCCGAGATTGCCGCGCATTCTCCGACAATCTGCCGAATCACACCCGTCATCTCTGGGTGATCCAACGCTTTTGCCACACGATCATCAATGAGCACCGTGATCGGATTGAAGACGCAGTTCCAACACATCTTCTCCCATTTACTGCGGCGAAGGTCTTTAGAGAGGTGGCAAGGAATGCCTGCTGAGGCAAACAGGTCACGGATGGCGAGAAGTCGTTCGCTCTCATAGCCCATCAGTTCACCGATGGCGACAGTCCCCTTTTTATAATGGTCGATCACGCCCGGCTCGGCGATTTTGGAATAGATGTACGCGACTCCGCCCACGACGCAATCACGATTGATTCGAGCGATGAGCCGGTCTTCGGTATCGATCCCGTTCTGCAACGTCAGAATCACTGTCTTATTGGTGAGGATGGGTTCAATCTGGTCCATGACCTCATCGAGGTCGTAGGCTTTCACTCCCAGTACAATGAGGTCTGGCTTCGGCAGCTCTCGAGCATCGGATGCAACTGGTGGCCGAACGGTAAACGAACCACCGGCACTACGAATGGTCAGCCCATTCTGCTTGACTGCTTCAAGTGTCCTTGGTCTGAGAAGAAAGGAGACATTGGGGTTGTTCTTTGCCAGCTGTGCTCCAAAGAACCCGCCGACCGACCCTGCACCCACGAATAAGATCTGTTTCATCGCTCATCCTCATTCAGTTGCTTGAGAAGCGGCTGTACTATAGCATGCACCTCCACAGAGACACAGCAGCGTACTCGCTCACCAATTGCCTATGGCTCGTGGATCCAATCTTGGACTTTTGAAAGAAAAGCTGGTTGCTGCTGAGGCTATCACCGTTCTCACCGGTGCTGGGATCTCAGCCGACAGCGGTGTACCGACCTTTCGCGGCGCGGACGGTTTGTGGAAGAACTTTCGCGCCGAGGACCTAGCAACACCCGAAGCCTTCGAGCGGGATCCTCGCCTCGTGTGGGAATGGTACAACTGGCGGCGCGAGCTGATCGCCACGAAACAGCCGAACGATGCGCACAAGGCACTAGTCGAACTGGAGCGCCGCTGTCAGGACTTTTGGCTGATGACGCAAAATGTGGACGGGCTGCATCGAGACGCCGGCTCACGGAAACTTTCGGAGATTCATGGCAATATCTGGAAGGTTCGCTGTACCGGCTGTGGCGTGGTGGAAAACAACCGCGATGTGCCGATTGCCATTCTTCCGTCCTGTCCCCGCTGTGGATCGCTGCTCAGGCCTCATATTGTTTGGTTCGGAGAATCCTTGTCTCCTGACGATCTCGACGACTGCTCCAGGGCGCTTAAGCGCTGCGACGTCTTGCTTGTCATCGGCACATCCGGCGTTGTCTATCCGGCTGCAGGGTTTGCATCCGTTGCCAAAGAAGTTGGCGCATTCGTCGCCGAAATCAACCTCGACCCCACCCCCCAGGCAGCACTGGTCGACCTCTCCTTGCATGGCCGTGCAAAAGATCTTGTGCCGCTACTCCTAACAGGATGCTGAAAAAGCCAGCCAGCAGCGTTCTCGCATCGCTCAGAGACTCGACGTACCGAAGCGTACGCCTCCCCTCTTCGCTCGCTGCGGTCTTGCTGGACAGCCTTTTTGAGCATCCTGAAGTTCTCTCGGCGGTAGCACCGTACGAAAAATTCCAATCTCAAGCATGCTAGAGCTGGTCTAAAAGTGGAAACAGTTCCTCTAAATTCTTGATGGTCCGAACGCCTGCTGCCTGCTGTCTTCCGTCACGGTCCAACAGAGCAGTGTGAAGCCCGGCTTTCTTCGCGCCTTCCACGTCCTCTCGCAGACTATCACCGATATGCAGGGCCTCCTCCGGATCGATGGCATGCTTCTCCAGCGCAAGATGAAAGATCTGGGAAGCCGGTTTTGCGGCTTGGGCCAAACTCGAGATCGTGACTGTGTCAAATGCCTCGGCGATCCCGAGTCCACGCAGCACGGTAAACAGACGAGAATCGAAATTCGAGATGATACCGATCTCCAGATTCCGTTCTTTGAGCCGAGTCAATGTGGAAACCGTTTCAGGAAACAGGCGCCATGATCGATGGTCCTCAAATACACGAAACACATGATCGAAAAACTCGTCGAATCGCTCGAACATGCCCACGCGATAAAAGACGTGATGCACGATATCGAACCACCACAGCCGTTCACTCTGTTTGATTCGTGTTGGGTCGGTTACGGCAAAGATCGGCGGCGGCGCTTCGCCGAAGGCTCGGCTGAACGCNNGAAATACTTCGTGAATCCAATCACCTATCGATGGTTTTCTTGACAAAGCATACCCCCCTTGCTAGCTTCGAAGAAACTAAAAAGTGGAGAGCGTTGTTCATGGCTTTGCCGATCTTTGTGGTGGACAGCAGCCCAGCAGTGAGACGGATGGTGGAACAGATCTCGACCCCGGAAGGGTTTGAGGTCGTTGGGTTTCAAGATGGACCGACTGCGCTTGAGGCCGCTCGGCGAAACTCGCCCTCGCTGATCATTGCGGACTATCATCTCGACAATATGACCTTCTCAGGGTTTTGCAAAGAGATCAACAAGCTGGACAATCTGACGGAAACCTATCTCATTTCGCTGGTGAATCCGGCTGATCGCCCGGACGAAAATCTCCTTCGCACGTTGGGTGTCAAGGCCTTCCTGAAGAAACCGTTTCAATCTGAGGATTTGCTTGATGTACTGAAGTCTTTGCAACAGAAAACGGCTGCTACCTCGAACGTCAAAGGTATGAAACGGCGCGTCTGGCCGCCAACGTCGACTTCAACCGACTCTGATGATGAGGCGATCGACCATCTGTCAGGTGGCGATAGCCAGGAGGAGCCTATGAACCAGCCTGGCAGTCCGTCCACTGCATCACCGGCATCATCAGTCACCTCTACGGCTCCCGAAGATGCCATGAAGGGCCTTTTCGACCAACTCTTGCAATCGATGACGAAACGAAGTGAGCTGAGCCTTGCCGAGCTGCTCCCTCGCGTGATTGAGGAGAAACTGGGAACCCATATCCGACCAATAGTTCAAAAAGAGTTGAACGCACAGCTAGGGAACATCCTCTCTCAGGAATATCTCACCACGATCATTCACCCGCTGGTCTCTCAGGCATTGCCCGCACTCATCAAAAAGGAGCTCGAGGCCAGCGAGCCCATTGTCCGACAAACCGCGTCCGATGTGGCCAGAGCTTCTCTCGGAGAGAGCGTCGATCGGCTGGTCAAGGATCAGGTCGAATCCGGAGTCCAGCAATACTTACCCGCAGCCGTGCGGGAACAGGTGGGAACAGTCGATCAGCTGGTCAAAGATGAGATTCAACGTGCTGTGCAGAAGCAGGCCCCGCTCCTGGCAGACGACATAGTGAAAGCCGCTGTTGGACAAACCGTCGAACAGGCCGTTCAGAGAATCGTGCCTGATATTGCTGAGCAGCACATCAAGGCTGAACTTAAACGTCTGATTGAGACTGAAGAAGCGTCACACCCCTCTAAGATTTAGCCTTCTTGCTTCGCTTCGCTCGTCCCGCCTTGACCAGGGCCTTCACCCGCTTGACATTCTTCTGATGTTTCTTCCGTGTCTTCCGATCCTTCTCACGACCTCGTGCCATGATCCTCCTACTGGAAAGTGGGTGATGCGCTCTTTATGGCCGATTGTATAGCACATGCCTCGCTAGGTCACAAGCTGAGAGCACATCCATTTTCTGCGTCGTTATAGACATGCTAAGATGCGCACCTTGTTTTTAGAGGACCTTACAGCAATGACCACACGTCAACTCGATAAAACGTATGACCCAAAAGCCGTTGAAGACCGTTGGTCCCGCGAGTGGATCGTCCGAGGATATTTCCGTGCTGACGCGAAGAACCACCCCGGCCAACCCTACAGCATTGTCATTCCTCCTCCAAATGTGACCGGCTCGCTCCATGTGGGCCATGCGCTCAACCATTCACTCCAAGACATTCTGATCCGGTGGCGGCGTATGCAGGGGCGTAACACGCTCTGGCTCCCCGGCACCGACCACGCCGGCATTGCCACGCAGAATGTGGTGGAAAAGCAGCTGATGGCCGAAGGCCTGTCACGGGAGTCGCTGGGACGGGAGCGCTTCGTTGAACGGGTGTGGCAATGGAAGGCGACGTCGGGAAATACGATCATCAATCAACAAAAGCAGCTGGGAGAATCCTGCGACTGGGACCGCTTGCGATTTACGATGGACGAAGGCTTGTCCAAAGCCGTCATTGAGGTCTTCGTGCGTCTGCATGAAGATGGGTTGATCTACCGTGGCGAGCGGCTCATCAATTGGTGCCCACGCTGTCTGACGGCCCTCTCTGACATCGAAGTGGAACATGAGGAGGTGAAAGGTAAACTCTATCACCTCCGCTATCCGTTGGCGGACGATCCGAACACCGGTTTGATCGTGGCCACAACGCGACCTGAAACGATGCTGGGCGACACGGCCGTTGCCGTGCATCCGGATGATCCTCGCTATCGCCATCTGATCGGCAAGAAGATCCGTCTGCCGCTGACGACGCGTGAGATTCCGATCGTAGGAGACCGGATCCTGGTCGATCTGGAATTCGGAACCGGTGCTGTCAAGATCACGCCGGCGCACGATTTCAACGACTACGAAGCGGGAGAGCGGCATGGACTCTCTCGTCTTGCCGTGCTTGATCATGCCGCATTGCTTGATGCTGATGGGATGCAACAGGCAGGAGTCGAATCATCGGTCGTTGAGATGCTCCGTGGTCTTCCCGTCTCCAAAGCCCGTCCCAAGGTCGACACGCTGCTTCGCGAGCAAGGGATCCTGGAGAAAACCGAAGACCACAAGATGGCCGTCGGGAAATGCTATCGCTGCAAGACCGTCGTCGAGCCGTATCTGTCTCCCCAGTGGTTCGTGAAGATTCAACCTCTTGCCGATCCCGCTATGAAGGCAGTTGAAGAGGGACGAATCCGGATTATCCCCGAAGGGTGGGTGAATAATTATTTGGGCTGGATGCGGGATATCAAGGATTGGTGCATCTCACGGCAAATTTGGTGGGGGCATCAAATCCCTGCATGGTACTGTCTGGCATGCAACAGTCGTCAGATCGTCACTACCGACGGTCGGATCACAATCCTACAAGGTGCCGTACCGATTATCTCCAGATTGACTCCCTCTGGATGTCCGACCTGTCATGGTCAGCAATTGCTCCGCGATCCGGACGTACTCGATACCTGGTTTTCCTCCGCCCTCTGGCCGTTCACAACACTCGGGTGGCCGGATCAGACGCCTGAACTCAAGACCTATTACCCGACCGCCACATTGGTCACCGGCCTCGACATTCTGTTCTTCTGGGTGGCTCGCATGATCATGATGGGGCTCAAGTTCATGGGAGATGTGCCCTTCAAAGACGTCTATATCCATGCCTTGGTCCGCGACGCAGAAGGCCAGAAGATGAGCAAATCCAAGGGCAACGTGATCGACCCGCTGCACGTCATGAATCAATTCGGCACCGACGCCCTTCGGTTCACCCTGGCCTCGATGGCCTCGCCGGGACGCGATATCAAGCTGGCAGAAGAACGGATCGAAGGCTACCGCAATTTCGCCAATAAAATTTGGAATGCCGCCCGATTTGGGTTGATGTATCTCGATGGACCACGCACCACTCTTCCGCCGGCACAACGGACATTGCCTGACCGGTGGATCCTGAGCCGTCTCGCCCACACGATCCACATCGTTACAGCGGAGTTGGAGTCCTACCGCTTCGATCGTGCCGCGACAGCCCTCTATCAGTTCATCTGGCATGAGTACTGCGACTGGTATCTGGAGTTGATTAAACCGGTCCTGCAAACGCCAGAACACCCGGATGGAGCCAGCACAAGGCACACGCTTGTGGAGACACTGGAAACGACCATGCGGTTGCTGCATCCCTTCATGCCGTTTATCTCAGAAGAAATTTGGCAGACCATTCCCCATCAGGGAGACAGCATCGTTGTGCAGAACTATCCGGACTCGGACCAGGCATGGGCCGCGCCTGATGCGGAACAACTGTTCGCATTGTTGGAACAGACGGTGGGACTTGTCCGAACCAGCCGAGTTCTGTTGAATTACTCGCCGGGGCAGCAAATTCCGTTTCATGTCGGGCACGACGACCTGGACAGACAGAACCAGCTCCATCAGGTACAACGACACCTGGCCCACCTCAGTCGCGGCACTGCGGATGTGAGCCCGCCGCAAGATTGGCCGGCGGCGAGATTATTGCGGCTGGTCACGGAAGGTCTTTCTGTGGGTATCGCAGTCGCCGATGACGTCGACCTGAAGAAAGCGATTGAGCGTCTGGTAAAGCAAATCACGGAGACCGACAAGGAATTGCAACGGGTCGATGGGAAGCTGAAGAACGCCGAGTTTGTGTCGAAAGCTCCACCGGACGTGATTGCCGAACACCAGGAGCGGGTGCGGACCCTGTCCCGCGACCGTGCCTTGCTGGACAACAGCGAACAGCAACTCCGCACGATGCTGGGATCCTGAGATATGGCCACCCTCCCCGCTGCAGAGATCCGCCGCGCCGTGCGTCAAGGGCTCGAAGAAGATCTGGCTCAGGGAGATGCCACGACCGCATCGATCTTTCCATCTCCGGTGCCAGCTCGTGCCGAGATCATCGCGCAACAGCCGTTGGTTGTGGCAGGCATGGCCGCAGCGGTTCAAGCCTTTCTCATGGTTGATCCTTCCCTGCGACTGTCAGTCCTCAAGCGCGACGGCCAGCGCGCGAAGAATGGAGACCCGCTTCTCCTTATCGAGGGCGACGGGCGGTCTATCTTACGGACCGAGCGGGTTGCCTTGAACTTTCTTCAACATCTGTCCGGGATCGCCACCCTGACGCAACGGTTCTGCCACGCCGTGCGCGGCTACCCCGCCAGTATTCTAGATACCAGAAAAACGCTTCCCGGCTGGCGTGCGCTTCAGAAGTGGGCCGTATCGCTTGGCGGAGGGGTCAACCACCGACACTCACTGGGTGACGGGATTCTGATCAAAGACAACCATCTGGCCCTTCTTCAAGGCACTCGACGACCGGTTGAACGGGCCTGTCGATTGGCACATGCCCGTCGCTCGGGCGCGCTCCCGATTATTGTCGAGGTAGAATCTCTCTCTGAGGTCCGGCAAGCGCTCGCAGGAAAGCCTGATATTATTCTGCTGGATAACATGGCTCCGGACCTGGTCCGACGTGCCGTAGTATTGATCAAGAAGCAGGCCCTGGTAGAAGTGTCGGGCGGCATCACCCTGAAGAGCGTCCGAGCCATGGCTGCTGCCGGTGCCGATCGCATCTCCATTGGAGCGCTCACTCATTCTGCCCCGGCAGCAACAATCAGCCTTGTCATGACGCTGACTCGGCCTTCACGACGCCGGCGTTCGTAGTTGATGTCGTCCTCCGCCCTACTCAGCCTCGATCGTATTCGCAGCACCCTGGCGACCGAGTCACTTGGGCAGATCTTGTATCTGCACCACGATCTCCCCTCGACCAACACGGATGCGGCTGCTCTGGCGCGAGCGGGTGCACCGCACGGCACCGTCGTGATTGCTGAACGCCAGTCAAGCGGCTACGGTCGACATGGGCGCGCCTGGTTCTCTCCGCCGGGGTTGAACATCTATTGCTCTATCATTGTACGTGGGATGGGTAACAACCTATCGCTTGCACAATGGTTATCCTGGGTGCCGCTTGTCAGCGCACTTGCTGCTACCGAGGCGATTCAACAGACGGCGGCTGTGTCCCTTTTGCTGAAGTGGCCGAACGACCTGCTTCTCTATGAACGCAAAGTCGGCGGGATTCTCTGCGAGAGCAGCGTGGCCACCATCAATGATCCGGTCGTGGTGATTGGCATTGGCCTCAATGTGAATGTCCCTCCGCTATCTTTCCCCGAAGAATTGCAGCCCATTGCGGCCTCATTACTGGAAGCCTCGCGACAACCGATCGACCGCAATCGGCTCATTGCGCAACTGCTTCTGGAGCTTGAACAGTGTCTTGGCGAGCTTCGATCTTCTGGATCTGTCCGCCTGCGACAGGCCTATACGGCTCGCTGCGCCACGTTGGGGCGCCACGTTCGTGTCCTGTTCACGAATGATCATCCGATCGTCGGCATCGCAGAGGCGCTTTCTGCCGACGGCGCGCTACAAGTGAGAACTGTGCCGCCGCACCCTCGTTCACAACCGATGCCGCTTGTCGATGTCCGTGCAGCCGATGTCATCCATCTGAGAGAGTAGCGAAAATGCAGTAGGCCGGGTAGAATGAGTGCGATGCTTTTAGCGGTCGACATCGGGAACACCAACGTGGTCGCAGGGATCTTCGACGGATCGACTCTGCTGACCCATTGGCGGTTGGCGACCGATCCCAAGACCACGGCCGATGAATATGGCGTCCTGTGCCTTAGCCTCATGGCCCGAGACGGGCGCCTCCCAGCGCACATCACCGGCGCGATCATCTCTAGTGTCGTTCCCGCCCTCACGGAGACGTTTGAGTCGATGGTTGAAACGTCCTTTGGCTCTACCCCGATCACCGTTTCTCCCGACATGGATACAGGTCTCACGCTGAAATACTCGAATCCGAAAGAGATCGGAAGCGACCGTATTGTGAATGCGGCGGCGGCTTATGAGAAGTTTCACCGTGATCTCATCATCGTCGATTTCGGCACCGCGACGACGTTTTGTGCCGTCAACCGAGATGGAGAGTATCTCGGAGGGGTGATCGCACCGGGTCTGACCATTTCTGCGGAGGCGTTGTTTACCAGGGCGGCGAAGTTGAGCAAAGTTGAGCTCGCCCGGCCTAAGACCGTCATTGGAACCGATACCGCCAGCAGTATTCAGTCGGGGCTCATCTTCGGCTATGCCGGTCTCGTGGACACGCTTGTTCAGCGGATGGAAATGGAAATGGGGCGCACGTCATATGTGATTGCCACGGGTGGATTGGCCTCAGTGATCGCACCGGAGGCGCGATCGATTCAACATCTGGAACCGTTTTTGACCCTTCATGGGCTGGAACTCCTCTATCGCCGTGCCCGCGGCGCGAGTCTGACGCAGTGGGTCTAGTCTTCTTCGTGCCCACGTCATTTTATTTTTCCATGACCCGTTGACTTCTCTCCTCCTATGGATATCTCCACGCTTGTAGAGGTATCAGCATGAGTCACGATCAAGAACAGAAAAAAGCAAACGCCAATACAATCGAGAACTTAGAGGAAGCTTCTTCGGTTATGGACGCAACAGGCTCCTCAGTTCAGGATGAACTGGCCAGTAAGACTGAAGAGTGTACAGCGCTCAATGACAAGTACCTCCGGTTGGCTGCGGAATTTGAAAACTACAAACGCCTGATACAGCGCGACCAGCGTGAGCAGATTCGATTCGGGAATGAACAGATTCTCAAAGAGCTGCTGCCGGTGGTTGATAACATGGAGCGGGCGATCAAAGCAGCTCGCACAAGCGGTGGCGATTCATCGCTCGTGCAGGGTGTGGAACTGACGCTCAAACAACTCTCCGGAACCCTGACTAAGTTCGGCGTGCAGGCGATCGAAGCGACCGGCCAGGAGTTCGATCCAAGCGCCCATCAAGCCGTCTCGTACGGACCATCGAACGACGTGCCCGCCAATAACGTATTGGACGAGTTTCAAAAAGGGTATCGGTTGCATGACCGGATTCTACGAGCGGCCATGGTTAGTGTGTCATCAGGGCCGGCCAATCCAAGCGAACATGACTCAACGACGCATTGACCTGATTCGGTCGGCGTTGTCGAGAAGGAAGGAGTTCACCAATGGGTAAAGTCATCGGTATCGATCTCGGGACCACCAATTCTTGTGTGGCGATTATGAGCGGCGGAGACCCCGTCGTGATCGCCAACGCCGAAGGGAGCCGGACNNCGCGAAGTTCAAGAAGCCATGAAGCGGCTTCCGTACAAGGTGGTTGAGGCCGATAACGGTGATGCCCATGTAGAGTTGCGCGGTAAACGCTATAGCCCACCGGAAGTCTCCGCCATGATTCTGCAGAAAATGCGGCAGACGGCTGAAGACTATCTTGGTGAAAAGGTCACTGAGGCCGTGGTGACCGTCCCTGCGTATTTTGACGATAGCCAGCGCCAGGCGACCAAAGATGCCGGCCAGATTGCCGGGCTGAATGTCCTGCGTATCATCAATGAGCCAACAGCGGCCTCCCTTGCCTACGGTTTGGACAAGAAGAAAGACGAGCGAATCGCCGTGTACGACTTGGGCGGCGGCACCTTTGACGTTTCCGTTCTTGAAATCGGTGAAGGCGTCTTCGAGGTAAAGTCCACCAATGGCGACACGTACCTCGGCGGTGATGACTTTGATCTCCGCGTGATGGATTGGCTGGTCGACGAGTTCAAGAAAGACCAGGGTATCGATTTACGGAAAGACCGGATGGCGCTCCAGCGTCTGAAGGAATCGGCGGAACGGGCCAAGATCGAGCTGTCTTCGTCTCAAGAAACGGAGATCAATCTGCCGTTCATCACCGCCGATGCCAGCGGCCCCAAGCATATGGTGACCAAGCTCACACGGGCCAAGCTGGAGCAGTTGGTCGATGATCTCATTCAGCGCACGATTGAACCCTGCCGCAAGGCCTTGTCCGATGCGAGCGTCACGGCCAAGGATATTCAAGAAATCGTCTTGGTCGGTGGTATGACCCGCATGCCCAAAGTGATTCAGGTCGTGAAGGAATTCTTTGGAAAAGAACCGCACCGTGGGGTGAATCCAGACGAAGTCGTTGCCATCGGAGCCGGCGTTCAAGGCGGAGTTCTCAAGGGCGAAGTCAAAGACGTGCTGCTGCTCGATGTCACTCCATTATCGCTGGGCATTGAGACGCTGGGTGGCGTATTCACCAAGCTCATTGAGCGCAACACGACTGTTCCAACCAAAAAAAGCCAAGTGTTCTCGACGGC
>CXWL01018074.1_pt1 | contig 11091 bp, 10 predicted proteins | sample 590931 | NCBI WGS metagenome assembly CXWL01 (sample SAMEA3498368, study PRJEB10139) | groundwater metagenome | biome: water well; material: biofilm material | place: Germany | collected 2015-04-27 | reverse complement strand
TGCGACCGCGAGGTCAAGAATGGCAACGCATTCCATCGCGCTCCCGCGAGCGATCTCGTAGTGACGCCGTTTGACGCCGCGGGACCGCGAGCCAAATCCCTCGGCGGTATTCAAAATGGCGGACGACGAAGCACGCAGCAACTGATCCCGAAGATTCGCGCTCAGCTTAGGAGCGATCGGTGCGCACGCGCGACAAGCGTCAAGAGACACGCGGTAGACGTCGAACGTTTCGAGCGTGGTGGCGTTAGTCCCTCCCCGTTCAGGCGCGCGGGGGGCCACGGACTGAAGGGCGGGCGCGACGGATGCAGCGTAGGCGGGGTTGGCATTCATGATGAAGTCCTTTCGTTTCCGACCGCGACCATCGCGGCCTCACACGGACGGCCGCGATGGTTCGGAACCAGAAGACCCACATTGACGCNNCCCCCCGCCGTAGCCTGCATCCGACGTGCCCGCCCGTGGGAGGTTGAGGGACGCGCGGAGTGTGCGACGCGTGCCCGAGATTGCTTCCTCAACTGCTTTTCGACGGCCTCGTCGCACTGACGGGCCGACTGTGTGAACCCTGAACGAACAGGTTCTGGAACGGGGCCGGGATCGGGTTCTGGAACGGTTTCGGGCTCGGAACGGGAGACGATTGTGCGTATCCTATTCCTCGCTCACGCCGACAGCGGCGAGGATGGCCTCCGCCGCCTTGCTTCCATAAGGACAAAATGATAGTCACACTCCGAAACTCTAGCTACGAAATCACCCCCGCCACGGAACAAGACCTGCCCAACCTCCTCGCACTTTACAGGAGCTACTTTGGCGATGATGTACCAACTCTCGCGGCCATGAGGGCATGGATCGAGCGCTCCAGGACGGCCTTCTGGTTGGTTTGTGACCAAGAACCCAACCGCTCGGCTACCAGCCGTCTCGTTGGCTCGTTCAAGATTATTCCCCTCACCCGGTCCGGTGTGGCTGCCCTCGATCGCGAATTGGTGACCGGCGCCACTCTATCGGAGGAGCATGTAGCGGAGGGGCCACCCGATACGGTGGCCTATTATGTCGGTGATGTGGTAGGCACGGATTCGGCTGCACGCGCAGCGATCATGCAGCGCTTCCGCCAGCTTGTCTCAGTTGAATTCGCAGCCTTTTCTGTGTATGCAAGACCGCTGACATCAGACGGGCTGCGCGTCATGCGCAAGCTTGGCTTCCGTCGCGTTTCGGACGGGGCGGAACCGACCATTCCAAACATCTGCCGGCTCGATCCTCGGTTGGTCACTACGGTCGCCTGATCCTCAACAGCCAACAACTAACAAGCGGCGCAATTCTGCGCCCGCTCGAGCTAGGAGAAGGGAGCGCAATGCGCAACTCCGTTGCGGGGCCCTCGGTAGATCGATAGATCGTCTTCCGATACTCCAACGTTGGCGCCCAACTGGTCGCGCCTCGGGTAACACCCGCGGAATTCCCGAGGGAGAATCGCCGATTAAGCCAACCCTGTTCCGCTCACTCACCAAGCCAATTCTCGCTCTTCACCTCGCTCAACTTCAGAGAATAGAGCGGCGATTCTCCCAGTCGTGAGAACCCACGCCACCGAACTTCGTCGTGTGGCGTTACCGGTCGCACGAAGAACACTTGGAGGTTTTCGCAATTCGTGACCATTGAATGCAGTTCGCTTCGCAGCTTCCTCAACAACAGAACCCTGTCCAACTCCCGTACAGCGAACACCCAAGAAATGTACATGGCGGTCGCGTCCTTCAGATCCTCGCACACATCTTCGGCCCCAAATTCGTCACTCTTCGAGATTGCCCCAGCCTCAATTCGCAATTGGCATTGCCGCGTGATCGGATAAAGAACGAAGAATCCGACGACCAGCGGTTCACCGAGCGGCGGGACAACTCTAAAACCTCGCAGAATATCCGGGTTTCTGATCAAGCGGCGCTCGACTAAGTCCCAGCGGATTTCTGAGATTTCCAAGGCACCGAGTCTCTTCAGAATGTCGATGTCTCGGTCGGTCAACGAACCGAACGAGCGGCTTGAGCCTGCGATATCCTCGAAATGCAGTCTCTCCCGATAGTACTTCAACTCTCGAGTCTCGGTTCCCGTCGGTTGGTTTCCGGCGTCCGAGTGCGGCGCCCTCGGAACATGGGCTTCGACGAATCTTTCAAGGGTCTCAATCGTGCGCGACTCGTACTTGAAGTTCGTGTGGTTATGGAACACCTTGTGCAGCGTCCCCGCAGATGGCGCATAACGCCCAGTCGCCTCAAAAATCGCCTCACCCAACTCCTCGTAGTCAAGACTGGCCCGGTTGTTTGGGGCATCAAGCGCATGGTGCTTCGCAGCGCGAAAAGCCTCCCGGACTTGCTCCCGGAGCGGGGCAAGTATTTCCTCCGAAATCCGTCGTCTCTTATTCGGGTTGCTCATGGAGATCTCACTGGTCGAGCTACTGGTCTGCAATGCATTGAAGCGCTCCATCCACTACGCCAGACTCGGTTACGAAAAAGCCGTTGATCATCGAAGCGCGGAACAAGAACCCAGGAACGAAAGGACGAACCAGTCATGCAGAAATCTACATCACAGCGTCGGCATCTCGTGGACCGCCCCCGCTTCCCCCCTTGCCCGGCGTCGCCTTTTCCGCTTACGCCGCATCCCATGCTGGCGTCACGACTTGAAATGGACCTCGATCCCGGTCTGATCGAATGGACACTCGCACCGTACAAGCCACACTGCCGGTACCTCGTCAAGGCAGCCGCAACGTATCAGCCAGGGGGAGCCCCCGTGATCGCGGCTCGGGGGGAGTTCGGCATTCCGGAGTCCTGCTACATCGACGATACAGGACACTTCAATGCGGTCGAGTTCAACATTTGTTATAACCAAATGGCGTACTGCTCACTGGCGCACGCCCTTCAGAACCACTGGCTCGACTCCTACTGCGGCTGGACATTGGAACAATTCCGCCGGCGTCAACTCTCGGACTGCATGATAATCAAGCTGGAGAGTCGTTTTCGAAAACCGATGAACGCGCGGCAATTCACAGGTTCGATCGCGTTGGATAAGGTGTGGCATAGGGGCGACTACCTCATGATGGACACCAGTTGCAAGTTCAGCAACAGCTCCGACAACAGCTCCGACGTCAACTCCGAGGGCGCGGTCTGGTTCGCCGTCAACATGGGATGCCGCGACGAGCGACACTGAGAGGCGCGCAGGCTGGACATGTTAGACAGGCCAAATTGAGGCGGCCAGATGATAAAGACAAGGGTACTAGTCCCAGACCAGAACTTCATCGAGCTCCACGAGTGCGTAGACTCGAGGATGAGTGCAGCAAGCTGGGTAGCGGCGCACCGGCCGGAAGTCGAGCGGAGCTTGCTCAGCCATGGAGTGGTACTGCTACGGGGATTTGCAACCGACGAGCACGACTTCCGCCGAGTCGCCGACGAGATCTCACCGGTATGGATCGATTATCGCGGCGGAAACGCCCAGCGAACCGCGCTGCCCGGGAACATCTTCACTTCGACAGAGTTGCCGCCAAGCATCACGCTCGTTCAGCACCATGAGATGATGTTCACCCTGTGCTGGCCGATGAAGTTGCTCTTCTACTGCGATCTTCCGGCGGGAAGCGGCGGAGAGACCCCGCTCTGCAGCGGGCCGTGGGTTACGCGGAAGCTCCCTGCCCATATCTTGCGGGAGTTCGAAGTCCATGACGGTATCACCTACATCAGGAACTTTAGATCAGACAGCCCAGTCAAGAGCATGGAAGACACATTCAATACGAGGGACCGCGAGGAGATTGAGCGATTGTGCAGACAGGACAGAATGGTCTTTGAGTGGAAGGAGTGGGAGGGAGCTACATGGCTTCAGACGCGCCAGAAGCGTCCCGCCTTTCGGGCCCACCCAGTGACCGGAGATCGAGTCTTCGTCGCCACCGCGCATCTCTGGCACCGGGCCGCATGGACAAGGCAGCTTACCAAGAGCACGGCGCAATACTCAATTGAGGCTCTAGCGGGTGATCCTACGACATCATGGATGCATGCTCTCTACGGTGACGGAACTGTGATCGACGATACGGTTGTCAGCGATCTCTATGAGTTCTTTGAGAGGGAGAAGATCTGTATCCCGTGGCAGCGGGGAGACATACTCATTCTCGACAACATACTGGCCTCACATGGTCGAAACTCCTTCAAGGGCGACCGTCGCATACTGGCCGCATTGCGCCAGCCGTATCATGCCGAGAGTGGCTTCCTCGCGAAGAGCGCATAATGCCAATTGCCCGTACGGCGATCGAACTGTATTCCTCCGTGGTCACGCGCCGATGTGGGACTTGGTGCGGAGACTCGTCTCGCACAGGTGAGACGGCTTCTCGGGGAGCCACGTCCTGCCTGATTTCGACGATCGCTGAGTAGGCCGCGGTTGGTGGCGATTCCGGGACAACACGACGGTGCCGTCAAGAAGCCCACATCCGAAACTCATCCTGGTGGACGGACTTGCCGGATCGGGAAAGTCCACGACGGCCCAGCGTCTGTGGATACACCTTACAAATAACGGTTACGACGCGGAGTGGTTTCATGAGCACGACCCTAGCCATCCAATCTTCTACTTCGGTGCATTGGATGAGTTGCCTCGGCTCGAATGCGAACGGTTCTTGGAACAGATCGTCGCGAACTGGGAGGCTTTGGCGCGGGACGTAAACACCGGCCCCATTCGGATACTAGAGGGATCGTTGCTCCAATTGCCCGCGGGTATCCTGCTCTCGAAGGGCGTTAGCACTCGCGAAATTCGCGCAATAGTGCTCAAGATCGCCGGTCTCCTACAGGAACTGTACCCACTTGCGATCTACCTTCGTCATCCAGACGCGGAGGCTTGGTTTCTGCGGAATGTTCGGAACCGGAAAAGGCAGTGGATCGATCGCATGACGGCGCTGCTACTCCAGACTCCCTATGGTGAGCGTCGCACCGTTCGTGACGTGTCTGTCTTGATGGAGTTCTACCACGAGCAGCAGGTCATCGTGGAGTCCATTTTCCAGGAGCTACAGCTTCGGAAGACGGCCGTAGACGTCGATGATGACAATTGGGAGACGTCATATCGCAAGATGGCCGCGTTCTTGAAAATGGGGAGACTCAAGCCCCTCGCGTTGACGAAGAGTCAGCTCCTGGCGTATCCAGGGAGCTTCCGAGGAGAGACGATGAGGAAAGAGTGCAGGATTACGGCCCATGGGAGCTCCTTGTACGTTCAAGTACCCGGATCAGACGCCCCAATCCAATTGCTCCCTGTCCGCCCCTTGGTCGGGGAATTCTGTCTCCGAGCCTTCCCGATCTCGGTTCATTTTGAGAATGACGGTGCCGGGGTGGCGTCGGGTTTTACGTGCGACATTAGGGTGCCCGATCTCAGGCTCGACGATGAGGTGTGGAGCCGGACTCCGCACTGACGCCCGTAAAGCAGAGCACTTCGGTCGCATCACCGTGAGTTGGAATTGGGATTGTAGGTGAAACATGGGGGGGGTTGCGCGTCAAGCCCAGCCCCCGATTTTGAGCAACTCTTCGGTCAGCGCGGGAATAGGGCGGAGCGTAAGCGAAACGAGCGCGGTCTGCCAGTCCATTCGCGCGGCCGCGGAGCGGCGGTGGGCGCCCGGCCGGCGCAATCCAGGAGCAGGCGGGCGCGCCTGACGCCGCCTCCGAGGGGCTGCGGACGGGCCAAACCCCCCTGTGCGCGAGGCTCCGCCATCGCGGCGGAATTCGGGGCTTCCCGTCCGCTTGCTACGCCGCCTCGCCGCCTCTGTCGTGGCCCCCGCCGTGGCCCTCGTCACCGAGCGGCCTGTCGCCGGAGCACTTGGCTCTTCCAGTAGGTAGCCCAAATCAACGTGGCGCAGAACAAAGAATTGGAACGGACGAGGTCCACGCAGACGGCCGTGGGCCCTCGCCGCTCAATTCAGTGTTCAACGCACGTCAAGTGGCGAAAGGCCACACATCAGACACTCGAAGAGGTTGAACCGGCTCATCAAGAAGATCGTTGAAACTGATCACGCTTAGGACCATACTCCTACGGGTCGGTTCAGCTTGGACCCACGTGGTCCACTAGGGAAGGTTGCACAAGATGAAAACACTAATGGTAGCGGTCGGTCTCTTCCTCGGCGAGAATCCTGTGAATCAGGCGCCTGCTCCGGCACCAACCGTTGATCCCTCAAAGGCGACGTTTCTGATCAGGACTTGCGACACGGGCATGTGGCGCGGCACCGTCCTCCGTCGGGTTATCGGTACGGTGGCCCGGGACGTTGACCTGAGTAATGAAGACACGATCGGGCAATTGCTCCAGATGGCTGCCGAGTTCGCTCAGTCAAAGTGTCCGTCCCCGCACCCGTTCGGAGACATCAATGTATACCTACGGCCTGGCGACCCAACCACCTTTACGGACTACAAGCAAGGCTTCGAACACGTCCCAGATTCAAATTTAGGTGTCGTCCACACAAATCCGCCTGACTCGGTGGTTGCCTCCACAAGTGTTATGGGTCGTGAGCCGGTCCAGACGCAACTCAAGTGGAGAGTAGTTCGCAATTTCGCCAAGGAACTGCGTGCGGCAAAGGACGCGGAGGCTGCAGCGTTACGGCAGCAAGAAGCGGCTCGTGAGGAACAACGGAAGGCGGCTCAGAGGTCAGAGGCACAGGTGGTCGCACGCTCAGTCGCCTTCTTGAAGGCAAACGGGGCGACGAAGGGATTCGTCAACGCCGAACTGCTCGCGGCAAACCCGTTCGCATACCAGGGTGAAGTCGTGGCGCTTTATGGCGTTTTTGAGCAGATGAATTCCGCAACCCAGGGTCTTTTCTCTGTCGACAGCAAACCGTTCGTGGTCTCAGCCATCCCAGCTGCTAGGTTCACCAGGCGGGGAAGCCTAGTGATCCTGGCCGGTCGGGTCATAGGCAACCTCGAGATAAAGCTCCCAGTTGTCGGACCGACTCTCGTGCCACATTTGCGCTTTGTTGGCAGCGCATTTTGTCAGGAACACCGCTGTAGTGACTATTCGGTTTCTCGATGAGCGTTGGGGCGACGCTCGATTTTGTCTCGTTCTCGGCGTCTTCGAACCCGTGCCATCCCCCGGCCCGGTCAAAACTTCCTAGCAAGCCTCGTCGGCCTGCGACATCAGTCGCTCAAATCAGCGCGTCGTCGAACAACGCACCAGACAAAGCGCGCGAGGAGCGGCCATCGCGTTTCGTCGGCGGCCGGTCGTTGAGGGCGCGCTTTGCAGGTGAACGCAGTGTTGGGCGGGCCTAAGGTGTGCGGGCGCCCGGATGCTTCTGCTCCGTTCATGTCGTCATGAGCAATTCCGTTTAGAAAGAGGCCAATATGCGTTTCCAGCTTGTCGCTGTCGTAAGTGTCCTTTGCGGCGTCGCGTCGGCGTGTGGAGGCAGCGGAACCACGCCGACCTCTCCATCGCAGCCGAGCAGCGAGCTCTCGGTGGGCGGGACGTGGAGCGGCTCAGTGACCGACAGCATCGGCGGGTCCGGGACCCTTCGCCAAGTCATATCTCAATCCGGTTCGGCTTTGACAGGCACGTGGACCGGCACGTACGCGAGTGGGACTAGTTCGGGGACTACTGCCGGAACCGTCAGTGGTTCAAATGTGTCGATGACGCTCACCGGAACACTTCTTCAATGGAACGTCACCGCGGTAGTGAACGGCAACACGATGAATGGAAGCTTCACGCCAAGGACTGCGGGAGCGAGCACTGGTACATTCAGTCTGACGAAACAGTAGCTCCATGTGTGCGCAATGCCGTCACCTTGCACCAATCGACAGCCGCCCAACAAGGCCTTGCACCAGACAGGGCGCGGAGGTGTGGCCTGCAGGTGAAGACCGGTGTTAGGCGGGCCAGCAGGCGTCCCTGAGTTCCACAAGAGAGGACCCTAGATAGCCGACGATGGACACGCAGACAGTCTTCGCAGCGCTTGGTACTGTGATTGCAGCGGGTAGCTTGTGGGTTGCCTGGCTGCAGCTGCGTCACTCCGAACGGTCGGCGCCACTGCTGAGCCGTTCCCGCGACCGCACCGGTGAACCGCCGCGGCTCCCCGTAACGGTCGTGCACATCACCAGTACCGCTAGTCTCACCCAAACCACTTGCTACGTTGTGGCGACGCGTGTGGACGACGGCATACCACGATTTCCAGGCCTCGACTCACCGGGCAGGTTGGAGCCGCCTGGCCGTTTCCTGTACAGTCGCCTTCGTCTCAACGAAGATCCAATGTGGACCCCGATAACAAGCGGTTTCGCGGCCTCACCCCACGATATTTATTGGTTTTGCACGGAGTTCGAGCCGACGGCGCTGCTTCACCATCAGACGTTGGCTATGACATCTCTACGCGCGTTTAATGGCGTCCCCGGGTATATGGCCCGACTCGCTGAGCCTCCGCCGTGGGAACGCCCGCTCTTGGATGCCAATGAACGAGATGTCTTCGCCCGGAATGCGCAAAGGCACCGAGAGGTCGAGAAGGAAGCAGTCGCCCGTGTGCAACGAGTCTCGGACGTGTACCGGGGTGTTGCCGTGCCGGTCCTTAACCCGGAGGACGTCTATCGCGTCCACTGCTTTGCACGAGTCTCTCCTCAGTCGCGGCGCAAGGGCGCCCTGGTGCTGGAAGCGCTCGATTGGACGACGGTTCGCAGAGTCCTGGAGTCGACCTCTCACCACGCCCTCGTATGGAAGTCCTCCAAGCCATAACAGGCCATTGATCGTCGTGGAACCGGGCAACTGAACGGTCGCCCTCGAGAAACGTTAGGATGGCGGAAACCAGCGGAGGTCTTTGGTCAAAGTGTTGCGTCGATCGGTTGAGGACAAGGCGTGTTAAGTGGACCGAGAATGGATTGCTACGAGTTCCCGTCCGCCGACGAATGGCGGGACATCTTCACCGCGTCACCATTTCCGTCGGTACTGACTTTATTGAGGAAGGCGCATGCGCCTTCGACCAACTCGGCCGGCACCAGTATCGAGGCGTTCGAAGCAAGCGTCGCTCTTTCCCGCCTTGAGATTGAGCTGCACAACCGAGTCGTTGATGTAGCTAGATCGTACGTCTTCATGAAGTACTACCACTCGCTGGGAATTCCGGATGATCGCTGGTACATTTCACCCGGTCGGGAGGGGCAATCGGTCGAGTACTTCCCCGGCTTCCAGGAGAGGCACTTTATTGTCAAAGGATGGTTCGACTACTACGCTGACACGTTCTATCAAAAACTGTTCGCGGCGTTGGCCGTCGTTGGGCACGTTCTCAACCAGGCCTTCAGCCTTGGACTCAAAGAGAAGCAGGTCGATTTTGAACCGGCGGTGAAGGCGCTTGGTCCAAGTGTGGGCGAGATTAGAGCAACCTTGACCGGTCTGATTGAGGATAGCGCCTTCGTCAAGGCTCGCGCTCTCAGGAACGACATCACTCACAACGAGTCTCCGAGCTCTGTCGGAATGACCATCTCCAAGTCCGAGACATCCAAGGCCGTCGTGTACGGAATGGGAATGAGGTCGTATGAGACTTCAACCGCAATCCTCGGCAACGCCTCGGAATCTGTTGCCCTGTTACGTCGAACGCTTGAAGCGGTCCGGCCGGAGGCCACCTAACCACCGCTTGCAGCCGACGGCGGCGGGTGCCATCATCACCGCCGCCGCAGCTGAAGCGGCACGTTATACGCTCCTATGGCGGCGATGAGAGGGAAGGTCACGGGCTTGGACAAGTTCGGCCTGACCGCCGCGGATTTGCGCCGCCTGCGGAGCAAAGAGGTTGTCGTTTCCGTGCATCTGCGCACCTTTGAGGTGAGCCCTGCAGTCGCAGCTCGCCCACCCAAGAACAGGCACGACTACCTGAGGCAGCGCTCGGGTCGTTGGATCACGCGGTTGCGGACGCGTTTCCAAAATGTTGACTGGGTCGTTGAGTCACAGCCTCGAGACATCCCGAATCAACTGCGGGCCCGGGTCGTCATGGCGCGCCTCGGTGAGCTTGCTTCTCGGCAAGGTGTTCGCCTGGTAGCAGTTCGCAGCGTGCCGGGTCATCGACGACGTCCCGAGAAGGGGCAAGGGATTCAGTGGTTCTGTGTTCGTGGGCGCGTCGCGATCCAAATTGAGAATCAGGCCACCGGGATGCAGACGATCGAAGACCGGTTCGTTATCGTTCAAGCCAGCTCGTCCGAGGACGCGGAAGCGCGCCTTCGAACAATGTGGGAGGAGTATGCAGAGCCTTACCTCAATTCTTCTGGATATCTCGTTCGCTGGAAGTTGCAGGAGATCACGGATGTCTATGGCCCTCTCGACCAGGGCCTCGCCCCTGCTGGCGTGGAGGTCTATTCCAAGCTCGGTAGCCGGAGGCTCAAGCCGGCGTTCGTGTGGCGCCGCCCTTTTGAATTCCGCCGAGGGATTCGGCTCCGCGTCCCGTGGCGTCAAGCGACGTCACTACGAGATCGCTCGTGGTAGCGCGATGGAATGCGTCGCTATTCTTGACCTCGCGGTCGCACTCGGGCTCCAAGACGACGTCGCGGCGTCGCGTGCGCTGTTCACTCGCGCGGCGATGATGCTCTCCAAGCTCGAGGCTCGGTTTCGTTGAGCCGTTCGTCGCTCAACGCGACGCCCAACAGCTCTGGCTCAGCCCCGGTTACATCGGAACGGACGGGTTCGGGATCGGGGTCGGGTTCGGGGTCGGGCTATTTCGTGGCAAGATTCAGATCAACCAGTGGATCGTATGGAATCGTGGTGGGGGCACGCTGGTTGCGAGCCGACAGAGAGGCAGACGATCCGTTCAGCGTCTGACGGGAGCGGACAATGGCGTGCTGTCGGATGCGCCGCCCACGAAGATCCGGTAGTCGCCCGAGAGGAGTTCCCAGTCGTCCTTCTCCTCGTTGAAGATGGACAGGAACTTCGGGTCCAGCTTCAAAGTCACCATCTTCGCCTCCCCTGGTGACAACACGACCTTCTCCCACGCGACCAGACGCTTCGGCGGTTCGTTGGCCGACGCCGGCAGCGAGGCGCACACCTGGGCGATCTCGGCCCCGGCGCGCTTGCCGGTGTTGCGCACCTTTGAACGACACCGAGTCGATCGTGGCCGTGACGTCCGAATAGGCGAACGAGGTATAGGACAGACCGTGGCCGAACGCGAACAAC
>CXWL01030809.1_pt1 | contig 11092 bp, 1 predicted proteins | sample 590931 | NCBI WGS metagenome assembly CXWL01 (sample SAMEA3498368, study PRJEB10139) | groundwater metagenome | biome: water well; material: biofilm material | place: Germany | collected 2015-04-27 | reverse complement strand
CAATATGAACCCCCAACGCGAACTGCTCGCGCCGCTCATGACTGCGGGCTTGCAACAAGACACCGGCCTCAGTACGACGGATGCGATTACGTTCAATCCGACCGTCACCGGCAGCATCGCCGATATCAATCAGATTGCCTCGTTTACGGCTGGCTTCGATGCGACGCCGCTCGCGAATTATACCGACGTGCTTGGTGACCTCCAAACGACAGGCACGTTCACCCTCTCCACCGCACGGATGAACCAACTCGCGGGAGGGACCTTGGCCGACGGCAGCCATACCCTGCATCTGCGCGCCACTGACGCGCGGGGCAACGTCGCGACCCTGGATCGCACCTTCACGCTGGATACCCTCGCACCCATTAGTCCGACGTTCGATCTCGCGCTCACCAGCGATACCGGCGTCCCCGGCGATCAGGAGACCACGGCGGGTATTGTCACTCTCAAAGGGCTGACGGATGCCATCACGCCCATTCAACTGGTAGGCCCTGGGACGAGCACCCTGTCCAACGGCACTGGCACGTTTCAATTGCCGGATCTGACTCTGGCTGTGGGGGCCAACGCCTTCACCCTGCGAGCGAGCGACGTCGCGGGCAATACCAGTGACTTTAATCGCGTCATCACGCGACTCGCGGCCACCGCCCAAGCCGATGTCGTGTTGATCTGGAATCAAACCATGCTGGAGGCGATCCGGCTCGATGCGACGCCGCCGCCGATGGCCTCGCGCGGTATGGCCATGGTCAGCTTGGCGATGTATGACGCGATCAACGCGATTGAAGGGACACCCGGCTACTATGTGAGTCTACCGGCCCAGCCCGGCACCTCCGCGGATGCGGCGGCGGCTTCAGCGGCGCATCGTGTCCTGTCGTATCTGTATCCGGGGCAACAAGCGTTCTTCGACAGTCAACTTGCCACCTCGCTTGCGTCGATCCCAGACGGATCAGCCAAAACCAACGGCATCGCGCTGGGCCAAACCATCGCCAACGCCATTATTGCCATTCGCGCCACCGACGGCTGGAATGATTTCGTGGACTACGTGCCTGGTGCTCAACCAGGCGACTGGCAGCAGACGGCCCCGATGTATGACGTGGCGCTGTTGCCGCAATGGGCGGATCTCACGCCCTTTGCCCTCACGAGTCCCGATCAGTTCCGCCCAGTTGGTCCTCCGGCCCTCGATAGCGCCGCCTATGCCGCGGCTGTCAATGAAGTCCAAGCGCTGGGCAGTGCCACCGGCAGCACCCGCACGGCAGACCAAACCGAGATCGCCCGGTTCTGGGCGGACGGGAGCGGGACCTTCACGCCACCGGGCCACTGGAACCAGATCGCCAAACAGATTGCCTTGCAACAGGGCAACAGTCTCTCGGCGAATGCCCGCTTATTCGCCCAATTGAATGTGGCCTTGGCCGATGCGGGCATCACCGCCTGGAATACCAAATACCAGTATGAATTCTGGCGGCCGATCACGGCCATACAGCAGGCGGCCCTCGATGGCAATGCGCTGACGATCCAAGATTCTACCTGGACGCCGCTCCTTCTCACGCCGCCATTTCCGGAATACATCTCCGGCCACAGTACGTTCAGCGGCGCAGCGGCGGAAATCCTGACGAGTGTCTTTGGGGCCAACGTTGGCTTCACGACGACGAGTCTAGGACTGCCCGGTGTCACCCGTACGTTTACCAGCTTTGAGCAGGCGGCACAGGAAGCGGGCAAGAGCCGGATCTATGGCGGGATTCACTTTGAGTTCTCCAACCAAGACGGCCTCGCATCCGGCAAGTCGCTGGCCGACTTCGTGCTCAATACCTTCACCGTCACCACAGACACTCAAGGGCCGAAGATTCTCCTCAACCAACCGACCAACCCCGTCACCAAGACGAATCTGACGCTGACCGGGCAGGTGCTCGACAATCTGTCGGGCGTGGCGGCGCTGCAAGCCAAGCTCGACAATGGCGCGTTTGCCCCGGTTGCCCTGAGTCCTACCGGGACCTTCAGTCTGCCCACGACGCTGGCCCTCGATGGCACGGCGGAGGGGTTACACACCCTCACGTTCCAAGCGACCGACAATCAGAGCAATCTGACCACGCTCGCGTTCACCTTCACGCTCGATACCGTGCTGCCGACACTCACGCTGGTCTCGCCCACGGCCGATCAAGTGCTCACCGACGGAGCCGGCGTGAGCGGCACGGCGGATGCCACTGGCTCCAAGCTTGTGGAGCTCTGTTATAAGTTCGATAACGGCGTGCTGGTACCCATCAGTTTTGATCCGGTGTCGGGCAGCTTCGATGCGCCGCTCGATCTCTCGAAGCTGGCGGTCGGCGCGCATACGCTTTCGTTGCGCGCCCAGGATGCGGCAGGCAACGTCACGACGATCACCAGAAACGTCTCCTTAGCCGCGCCGATTCCACTGACCATCACTGGCGTTACCCCGCAGCCGGGATCGAGCGATGTCGGCTCGACCTTCCGGCCGCAGGTCTTCTTCTCCCGACCCGTGAATACGGCGACACTGAACAGCAACAATTTCTACGCGACGGATACGACTGGCACCAAACTCGTCGCAACCATTGTGCCGTCTCAAGATGGCACTTTTGCCTGGCTCTTTTTCACCAATCCGATGCCAGGCGCCTCGACCATCACCCTGCATGTGGATGGCACGACCATTTTGGCGGCCGGTGATGGGCAGGCGCTCGATGCGGATGGCAACGGCACCGCTGGCGGCATCTTCACGTCGACCTTCTCCACCGTCAGCCTGGTGCCGTTGCTGGGTACGACACTCAGCGGAAAAGTCCTGGACCCAGGGCCGGATCTCAAGCTGATGACCTTCGACGACATCCGGGCCGGGGCGGATGGTGTCTTGCACACAGCCGATGATACCTACTTGAATCCCATTGCGGGAGCCAAGGTCTACATCCTTGGCTTAGAGAGTCAAGCCGTCTTCACCGACGCGCAGGGGAATTTCTCGTTCAATGCGGTCCCGAGCGGTGATATCAAGCTGGCCGTGGATGGCCGCACCGCCATCAATGCGCCGATCGGCATCTTCTTTCCTGAGATGGTCATGGCTCTTCAGCTCGAAGTGGGGCAGGCGAACACCGTCATGGGCACCATGGGAACGCGTGCAGAGCGCGAAGCCAATCTCGCGAGGCCCGAGGTCTATCTGCCGCGGTTGCAGAGTGCGATGTTGCAGACCGTCAGCCCCACGGAGACGACCACAATCAGAGTGACCGCAGCGACCGCGCCAAATTTGACGCCCGAACAGCGGACACAGCTGAGCATTCAAGTCCAGCCCGGGAGTCTCATCGGGGCGGATGGTCAGGTAGTGACAAACGGACAAGTGGGCATTAGTACGGTACCGACAGACCTGATTCGAGACATGCTGCCGCCGCTGCTTGCGCAACTGCCGGTCACGATTACCATTCAGGCGCCAGGCGTCGAAAAGTTTGCGACTCCTATCACGCTCACCTTTCCGAATGTGTATGGAGCGGAGCCAGGCAGCAAGCTCAGTCTCTTTTCCTTCGATCATACGACCGGTGCGCTTGTGTTCGAAGGAGCGGCGACGGTTTCACCGGACGGATTGTCGGTGATCACGGACCCGGATGTGGGGATCACCAAACCCGGATGGCATTTCGTGCAGGTAGGCACACCTGCAGATGGGAAACCTTGTGTTGATGGCGAAGTTTGCGTCCAGATTGATAATGCCTTTTGGGGAGATGTAATCGAGGTAAAGCTGAATGGAACGAGAGGAACAGAGTTTAGGAATTTAGAATTGTTCAATTCACTGGGGAGTGTCGCAACGTTTGATGGATGGGAAAAGAAGTTCCAAGACGAGGGGACTTTTTATTTCGTGCCAGATTTTTCTCCGATGGATAGCCAACGTTTTTCCGCACCGCCGCAGACAGGTGAGCTGAAATATGAAGCCTACGGCGTACTGGAGGGACAGGAAGACCAAGGGCCCGATTGGTATAACTTCACCGTTCAGTTTAAGGAAGTGAAAGCGGGGTATTCTGCATTAAGTCTTACTGGCTCAGTGGGTTCTGGAGGGGGGAACGATCCAGTTGATGTTCTCAAGGTCCAGCAAAGACTTCGGTGGCTTGGATTTGGGGGATTTGTAGGCCCACTAGATACACCTTCAAGTGGAATTGCCGATTTAGAATTGACCAATGCGATCAAATTGTTTGAGGCGGCCATTAATCCATCAGGGAGCGGTAACCCTCTCGATACGAGTGAGGATGGCCGCGTGGATTCTGGCGGTAATGCTAATGGCTGGTTGAACGCGTCCAATGCTCCGCACTGGGCTCAACTAGATCCGGCGTTTAGAAGTAGCGCAATTGGCACGGAATTTTGGGCCACAAATTGGGCATTGGAGATTATTGATGCTGCTGTTGTAGTACGGCCTGACTTGTTAAGAGGGTTTCTTGCTGTTACCTCGCTCAGCGACCCATACTCTGACTATCCCGTTTCTCATGTAGAACATAAGGCAGGCATGGATATCGACTGGGATGTTGATCAAGTCCTACTAGTCGCGAATACACCAAGCAATACATACGATCCAAATGTAAGCATATTTGAACAGCTGACAGGGGTAGAGAGGGACGTGTTCTTAGATATAGGTGCTTTGTCCAATGCAGCTGGCTCCCAGCTTGTTGAGATCCTCTTTGGTGACCCTGTACTAGACTATGTGATCATACCGGGTCCAACAGGGTTTGCGGTAGACGGTGCTTTCCCGAGAATCAAGAGGGCCCTCGACGAGGCTGGTATTCCAAATAGGGCCGTAACTGGCCACTCTAACCATTTTCACGTTAGCCTCAAACCACCTGCCATTTTTGCGTCAGCCAACGTTGAAACTCAGTTCTTCGGTGAATCTTCTCTGCAGTCGACCGCGGTGAGTCTGGTGTCAACCGCTTCAGGGTTTGGCGGAGATGACCGGCTCTACTATCGCTTTTCTCAGGCCAACGGCTTCGAGATTGCCGGTAGGGCCAATGCCACTGGCACCTTTACCGAGATTCTCTCTCCCAACACCGACTACACGGTAACCTTTTATCAAGCCTCCACAAACCGCTCCGCCGTGTACCACGGCCGTACCAATGCCAGTGGCCAGCTCTCCAATCTGGGAGCGATCATCCTTGATCAATTTGGTGGTCCAGATATCGATGGGGACGGGATTCCAGATGTTGGTGAGCGTGCACTGGGTACGAGCCTTGCGCTGACTGACACAGATTATGATGGCATCAGTGACTCTTCTGAATTAACTCAAGGCCTGGATCCTCTCAATGGGCGATCTTTTCCGACAGGCGTGATTGCCGGTGTTTCGCTACGTGGTGAAGCCAAAGACGTGGTGGTTGAAGGCTCCTCGAAGAATCCTGAAGCACTCACGGCCTATGTTGCAACTGGGTCCCACGGCCTCGCGATCGTGGATATTGCACAGTTCAAGAGTCCTATCGTGCTCGGTCAACTGGATTTGCCGGGTGATGCCACAGATGTTTCAGTTGATCCTCGCCTCGGAATTGCCGTTGTGGCCTCCAATGCCGGCGGCCTGCATTTCATCGATGTCTCGAATCCCACGAGCCCGACGCTGATTCGAACGATTGCAACGACTCCAAGCCAAGTGGAGGTTTTCGACGGGTTTGCCTATGTTGCCGTTAACGGAGAGTTGCGCAGCTATAATCTCCTGACGGGCGAGTTCGTCCAGAATGTGTCTGTCAGCACTGGCTCTGTCATTGGATTTGCACGCGAAGGCAGCGTTCTCTACACGACCGATAATGGCAATGTGCTTCGAGCGACGGCATTCTCTGTTGGCGCCTTGACTCCCCGCGGTTCCCTGACCGTCCCGCTCGCCAACGGGCAATCGACAGGCAAGATTTTCGTTGGTAACGGGATTGCCTATATCGGAGCGGAAGGAGCATTCAATGGTGGTTTTGCGACAGCCGATGTATCGAATCCTGATGCCATCACACTGTTGAGTGGTGTCGACGGGATAGGAATTGCCGGTAAGAGGATTGTGGCCAACGGATCGGGCCTCGGTGTTTCTATCGGGAGGCCAGGCGTGGTCGGCGGAACTAATGTGCTCGATGTCGTCGGTCTCACGGACCCGACGAATACCAACGACTTCTTGACCCGCTTCACCCTGCCTGCCGACCCCTTCAGTGTGGCCATCGGCGCCGGCATCGCCTTTGTGGCGGATGGGACCGGTGGTCTGCAAGTCGTGAACTATCGTCCGTTTGACAATCTCGGCCTCTCGCCCGTTGTCAGCATTACGTCTACTCTCATTGACCAGGATACTGCAACTCCTGGCGTGCAAGTATTCGAGGGCGGGACAATCCCTATTCAGTTGACCGCGACCGATGATGTACAGATACGCAATGTCGAGATGCTGGTCAATGGGGTCGTGGTCAGCAACGACGTGTCGTTCCCGTTCGACCTGAGCGCGGCGGCGCCCAACATCGTGGCCGGTCCCGGCGGCGATGTGATGACCGTTCAAGTGCGGGCTACCGACACAGGGGGGAACCGGACGACATCCACTGCTCTCACGCTGAACCTCCTGCCGGATACCGTTGCGCCCACGCTGACTCAGCTCAACATTGGCAATGGGGACAAGAAAGGCCAGGCCTTCTTCCGTACCCTGGTACTCGATTTCTCAGAAGCGATGGATGCCAATACCCTCACGGCACAGACGATACGCCTGGTGAGTCTGACGACGCCCGGTCTGGTGCAAACTCCGATTGCCATTCAAATGCGGAGTGAGAGTCGAACGGTGCTGCTTACGTTCAACGAGCTTTCCTTAGGCGACTATCAGCTCGTGGTGGAGGCCGGGCAGATTACGGACCGAGCGGGCAACCAGCTGGGTGCGACGCCGCTCATTACGATATTTTCCATCGTGGAGGGAACGACGCAGTGGATCAATTCAGCCGGCGGATTTTGGGACGACGCGGCGAACTGGAGTACGGGAGTCGTGCCGACCAGTCAGGACGATGTGTTGATCGATCTCGCCGGCGGGGCGACGATTACCTTCCGGACCGGCACGGTGACGATTAACAGTCTAGTCGCAGCCAATCCAATCACGGTTTCCGGCGGCAGCTTGACCATTGCAGGCGGAGCGAGGATTGGTCTCTTTACGGTTAATGGCGGAGACGTGGTGTTGAAAGGGACTGGCGTGACGTTGGGGGCGACGACCATCATTTTCGGTACGCTGCAGATCGACGGCACGGCCACCGCGACGAGCCTGACGCAACTTTCCGGGGCGTCGGGCGGGACTGGGACGTTGACGGTGAGCGGGAGGACGTCATGGCAAGGCGGGTTTATGTGGAAAGGCGGGTTGATGCAAGCGCAAGGCGGGCTGTCCATCGGCACTCCCGGGACCAGCACGACGTCCCTCGGTGGCGGACGAGTGATCGAGATCAGTGGCACGGGCGGCTGGGGCGGAACCGGAATTATTCAGGCCCTTTCCGGGGGCGGCACGTTGCGGCTGATCTCGGGGACCTTCACTGTGGGAAATGCGGGCGCGCAGACCACGAGTAGCAGCAGCGGCGGTACGTTGGCACTGGAGATTCTGGCTGGCGCGACGCTACGTAAGAATCTCGGAGGAACGACCAGTTTTTCGTCGGGAGTGAGTGGCTTCTCCAACGCCGGCACGCTTAATGTGGTCAGCGGGACACTGGTTCTGGGTGGTGGCGGCACCAGCACGGGGGCGTTCACGGTGGCGAGCGGGAGCACGCTGCAGCTGATCGGTGGCACGGGCACGCAGACGATGAGTGGGAGTATCACGGGATTGGGCGCGTTCACGATTAACAGAACAGTGGAGTTGAGTGGTACCGTGAACCTAAGTGGCCAGACCAACATCCGAAGCGGCAGTACGTTGATAGTGAGCGGCGGCGCCAGCTTTGGAAGAATAGACCTGAGCGACATCGGCAGCGTACTGAACATCACCGGTGCGGCCACCTCGACGGCCTTCACCATCTCTAGCGGCAGGCTTAGTGGCACGGGGATGCTGACGGTGAGCGGACAGACGTTGTGGTTCAGCGGGACGATGACGGATGGGGGTGTCTTGCGGGCCCAGGGCGGGCTGATTCTCCTCAGCACGGCTAATAAATTTCTCGGCGGCGGCCGCGTGATCGAGCACATGGGATCGGGCGCCTGGCTAGACACTGGATTTCTGGCAGGCACTGCTGGGGGCGGCACGTTGCGGCTTGTCTCGGGGGTATTCGACGCGCAAGGCACCCAGAGCACAGGTGTTTTTGCCGATGGTTTCCTGCTGGAGGTGCAAGTGGGTGCGATCTTGCGCAAGAGCGGTGGCGGGACGACGAGTTTTGTGAGCGGGGTGAGCAGCTTCTCGAATGCCGGCACGGTGGATGTCGTGAGCGGAACGCTTGAATTTGGTGGGCCAGTTTCCAATGCGGGCGCGATTGCCCTCAAGGCCGGCGCATTGCTTTCGGTCACCGGGACCTATACCCAAACCGTCCTCGGTGTGTTGAGCGTCGAGATCGGCGGCACAGCGACGGCCCAGTTCGGTCGCATGACGGTGACGGGCGCTGCGACGCTCGACGGGACGTTGAACGTGGCACTCGTCAACGGATTCACGCCAGCTCTGAATGATCGCTTCCGTTTCTTGACCGACGGGTCACGCACGGGATTCTTTGCCACAACGAACGGATTAGATATAGGCGGTGGGTTGGCATTCCAAGTGGAAACCACGGATCCTCTGGATCTCGAACTCGTCACGGTCGCTGCCGCTCCGGCCTCGGCGACGGTGCAGAGCGATCCGGCACTGAGCTCTAACGGCAGTCTGGATGCGTCGCCGATGCTCTCGCTCCCCAGCGAAGTGGTGGTGGAAGATTTGGCCACGACGGCCGTCACGGATGCCTCGGCCTCGGATCTCCTGACGAACCTGGCCTCGTTCCGACTGAATCCTGAATTTCAGGAGTTCGCTGGCCAGGGGATGACGGCGGTCATCATCGACACCGGCATCGATGTCGATCATCCGTTCTTTGGGCCGGATGCCGATCATAATGGAGTGGCTGACCGGATCGTCTTTCAATGGGACTTTGCCGACCATGATGCCGATGCGAGCGACCGGGTCGGCCATGGCTCACACATCGCGAGCCTCATCGGATCGCAGGACGCGATCTACCAGGGCGTGGCGCCAGATACCAATCTGATCGCACTGAAAGTCTTCTCCGATACGGGGACGGGAACCTTTGCCTTTGTTGAGCAGGCGCTGCAATGGGTGGCGGCCCATGCGGCGGAGTACGGTATCGACGTCGTGAATCTGTCGCTGGGTGACGGTCAGAACTGGGCGACGCCTGATTCGCACTATGGGCTGGGCGATGAATTCGCCGCCCTGGCCAACGACGGCATCATCGTGGTGGCGGCAGCCGGTAACAATTTCTTCACGGCTCGGAGCCAGCAGGGCGTGTCCTATCCGGCAGCCGATCCGAACGTGATCGGCGTCGGCGCGGTGTGGACGCAGGATTTCGGCGGGCCCTGGCGCTGGAGCAGCGGGGCGATCGATTTGACCACCGGCGCGGACCGTCTCGCGAGCTTTTCGCAGCGCGATGCGACGATGACGGAGATCTTCGCGCCCGGTGCCCGCCTGACTGGTGCCAATCAGCTCGGCGGCACGGTGACCATGCAGGGCACCAGTCAAGCCGCTGCGTATTTGTCGGGCACGGCGTTGCTGGCGCAGCAGATGGCCGAAGATGAAGTGGGCCGGAAGCTGACGCCGCAGGAGTTCACCACGTTATTGATGGCGAGCGGCCAGCGGATCGTGGATGACGATAATGAACAGGACAACGTCACGAATACCGGTCTGATCTTTCCGCGGGTGGATATGGTGGCGTTGGCGGATGCGATTCTGGCCTTGCGTCCCGAGCGGCATGACAACCAGTGTGACGAACATCCTGGTCGCCGGGAGGAGCAGGCGTTCGCACATCGTTCGGCGACCGGCGATCAGCATGCCCAGGGGCCGAGATTCTCTATGCCTCGTTCCGGTGGGAAGGATCATGTGGAGCATCCCCGCGCGGATTGGGACTCGCTGGGCGACAACACCGCCGACAGCATGTTGTTAGCCCAGAGCTATACCCAGCAGTCGTGGGTGAGGGACTTCGTGGCTAACGGAGTGAGCCCAGCCGAGGAGGACGAGGAGTTGCTCATCGCGCTGCCGGGATAGCAGGGGCATTGGCTGGTCATGTGAGCGATCCATCGAAAGACTCATGGGCTGCTGTTCGCGGTCAGACAACGTTTGGATCGCTTCAAACCTTAGTGTGTGGGGCTCGTCATCGAGCAGACAACTGTGAGGAGACTGAGGTGGGGTATTGGCTTGCCTGTGAAACAATAACCCCTTCCCATCAAGTCAGGCTCCAGCTCACGTGATGAGTCTCTTGAGGGCAGGGGGGCTAGTCCCTGGCGAACTCAGATAGCTCTGGTGAATGGCTAGTGACTGCTACGTGTGCGTTTTCAATACGTTAGCACCTTCCTCCGATAAGTTCCTTTACAAAACAACCATTTAAATCGTAGGAAGGTAGGGGCTCCCCCCTCCTAATAGGGGATCGCTCTGTCTATTTGGATATGGTACATCTCTGCGCGCATAGGAGGGAGGGATTGTGCCCTCTCTGTGACTCTCACTTCTTTTACTCTTTTTCAAGGAGGTCTTCATGTCGACCAAAGAAGTTCAAGCAGAAGCTGCCACTGCCGCCGCAATCAAACCNNCTATGCGAACGTGTGTAACGTGTCGAGTTCGCGCGAGGAAGTCGTCCTCGTGTTCGGGATGAATAATGCCTGGGAACGGGATGCGTCCGAAGTGCGCGTGAAGCTCAATAGCCGCGTGATTCTCAGCCCGTTTGCGGCGAAGCGCTTGGCGATGTTGTTGGATTCAGTCGTGAAGCAGTATGAAGCACGGTTCGGCGCGATGGATGTCGGGATCGCGCAGACCGATAAGGGCGCAAAGTAGTTCTCAGGTTGTTGAGGCGAGTCGGTCCGAGTTTTCTTACCTGGGGTGACAATGGACAGTCCAACCGAAGTGGAGCGTCAGGCCTCTCGTCGTGATGCGGAGGCTCAGGTCGTGGCCGAAGCTGTTCAGTCGGTGGAACAGGACCAGGAGCATCGACTC